>Ga0208903_1000367_pt1 | contig 39021 bp, 33 predicted proteins | sample AntAceMetag02UKJ_FD_184769 | JGI IMG/M metagenome (GOLD analysis project Ga0208903, IMG submission 184769) | Saline lake microbial communities from Ace Lake, Antarctica - Antarctic Ace Lake Metagenome 02UKJ (SPAdes) (version 2) | ecosystem: Environmental > Aquatic > Non-marine Saline and...
ACTACAAAGTTGTTGTTCATGGCGTTGGTTTTGTGGCGAACTTCGCTGTGGGGAAAGGGCTAATCTTATTCCTATAAAAGAGTAGCTCCAGCAGATTCAGCATCTCTTGGTTCATTCAATAAAGGTTAACGCTCTTTACTAAACAGCCTCAATCGCTTTACTTTTTCATGTAAATTAGCGTATGATCCTCTGTATTTCGTCCGTAAAAATGAAAGTTGCAATGACTTTCATGCTCGTAGCCATTGTTTTTTCGCAAGAAAGTATAGCTCAAGTAGTCATCAATGAAGTGTCGCCATTCAATGGTACCATTGATGAAGTTGGAGATGAAAGTGATTGGATTGAACTCTTAAACACCACTAATATGCCTGTTGATTTAACAGGTTATCACCTTTCAGACAATGCTGATAATTGGGATAAATGGGAGATTCCGTCTGTGGTGCTGCAGCCCAATGAAAGGACCCTCATTTTGGCTTCAGGAGAAGACAAACCCTATCTGGCTGAAAATTGGCAATCGCTTATTGTAGACATCGACGAATGGCGCTATTTTCCTGCTCTCTTCGAACCACCGGCGAATTGGAAGTACGAGAATTTTAATGACCAAACATGGAGTCTCGGAAATGGCGGTTTTGGCTATGGAGATGACGATGACAATACGCAGATCATTAGCACAAACGTTTATTATTTGCGAAAGACTTTCGACCTAGAATCACTTGACGAATTGCATTACCTGCTTTTTCATGCTGATTATGACGATGGTTTTATTGCCTTTTTGAATGGAGTGGAAATAGCCCGTTCAGAGACCATGTTTGGAGTTGAAGGTGACTTTGATGACTATTCCAACGGGATTCATGAAGCAATGCTTTACCAAGGACTTGTTCCAGATGGTCAATTATTTGACGCAGATCAAATTCAAAATCTGTTGCACGAAGGTGAAAATCTTTTAGCCATTCAGGTGCACAATGCGAATGCCAATTCTTCAGATTTTTCAGGGAGGTTTTTTCTTTCACTTTCTGCTGAAGAAGGTGCTTTAGATTTAGACCCCGCTCCTGAATGGATTCCCTATATCTATTCCTTGTACCACACCAATTTCAAACTCAGTGTGGGCGAACCTGTTATTCTAAGCGATGACGAAGGAAATCTAGTTGACTTTATAGACATTGACCTAAATCTTTCTTTCGGAATGACGATGGGCAGGACAGAAGATGGTTTGAATAACATCTGTGTTTTCGAAACGCCTACCCCCTGGGAAACGAATGAAGGAAGTTTGTGTTATGAGGGCATTGAAACCCCTCCATCAGTGTCATTGGCCTCTGGATGGTATGATGGTCCTCAAACTGCTATCATTTCGCCAACAAGTGCAACTCAAACCATTCACTATTCTACCAATGGTGACCTACCAACTTCTGCGCACCCCATTTATTCTGCGCCTATACTTCTAAATCAATCTTCCGTTTTGAGCGCACGCGCTTTTAGCACAGCAAATAAGCTTCCAAGTAAATCTGCTGATATCACTTGTATCATTAACGAAGAGAATTATGGACTACCGGTGTTTTCAGTCATCACTGACCCAGTGAATCTGTGGGACTTTAACGAAGGTATTTACGTTTCTGGTCCGAATGCACAGGAGAACATCCCCTATTTCGGAAGTAACTTTTGGGAACCTTGGTCGAAATGGTCGCGACTTGAATACTTCGATGGAGCACAGGAACTACAGGCTAAAGCCGAATTCGACTTAGAAATTCATGGTGGATGGTCAAGAGCTGAGCCTCAAAAGTCTTTTCGCTTCGATTTCAAATCAATCTATACCGGACCGCTTCAGTATCCTGTGTTTTCTCAAAAACCATTCATTGAAGAAGTAGGAAATTTGAACATTCGAAATGGTGGACAGCATGTGATTTCTGATAAAATTCAAGACGCGGTTTTCTCTAGAGTTGCCAGTAAAACAAACGCTCACAACACCTCATATGATCCTTGTATTGTATACTTAAATGGGGAATACTGGGGCATTTATGGCATTCGAGAGAAGGTTGACGAAGAATACATCGAGGCCAATTTTGGTGCAGATGAAGACGATGTTGACCTACTAAATCCATGGTCTGCGCTGGCGGGAACAACCAGTGATTTTATTGAAGCATACATTTCATTGACAATTGCTGAACCACAAGATGATGGATATTATGATGTGCTAGACGCTGAATTCGATCTGCAAAATTACATTGACTACTTCGTAATTCAGACTTACATTCAAAACCTAGATTGGATGGGAATAGCATGGGGATTGAACAATGTGAAATTATGGCGCTCACAACAAGGAGGAAAATGGTCCTATGTGCTCTATGACACAGATGCTGGTTTTGGATTCTTTGGTGGTGAGCCTGGCGATAACTATCTTCAATATGCTAGAGCACCGCTCTACCCTAACGCACACAGCATTCTTTTCGACCGAAATCTTCAGAATCCGAAGTTCAAATGTGATTTCGCCAACCGCTACGCAGATTTGATAAACACCGTTTTTCAAACAAACGAATTTAATGCAGAAGTGAATAATTTGCAATCGCTCATTGCAGACGCCATGCCTGACCATGTTGACCGCTGGCAAGCACCCTTTTCTGTGGAATACTGGGATGAGACCGTTCAAAACATCAAAACATACAATGTCCAGAGAATTCCATCTGCACGTAATCATGTGAACGCCAACCTAGGCTTCAACGGACAAGTATCTGTTACCCTTGATGTAATCCCTGCAGGTGCCGGTACCATTCAGATTAGCACCATTTTTCCTGATGAATATCCATGGCAAGGTATTTATTTCAATGGATGCCCTGTGAATATCTCAGTAACGGCTAATGAAGGTTATGAATTCGAATACTGGGAAGAGAACCTCTTCATCAATGAAGATGACCAAAACAGTGATAGCTTGTTGGTGAACATTCAATCCTCTTCCTCTTTCATTGCCCACTTCACACAATGCAATCTTGATGCAGAGATTTCTATTTCAGCTGATAACAGTGAATTAAGTTTCACCTCTTTGGGCATTGATGAAGTTGATGAAATCATCTGGTTCATGAACGGAGAGGTAGTTGGAACTGGAACAACTTTCGAGGCAAGTCAAACGGGAATCTATTCTGTAACCATTGAAAGTGGATTGTGCACATACGCATCAGAAAACTTCGATTTCATTTATGTTGGACTCAATGAATTGGGCCAAGAATCCATTGCCATTTGGCCAAATCCGGCTAGAAACGAAATCCGCATTGCTTCTCCCAACATCGACTTGAACAGCGCTATTCTTGAAATTTGGTCTACATCTGGGCAACTGGTGCTTCGCGAAGCAAGGCCGAACAACAGAGTATCAGTTGATCATTTGTCTGCCGGTGTTTACCAGGTTAGACTGACTGACGGGAAGGTGAGCGAGGTAGTGCGATTGGTTGTGGAGTAAGTTTTCTTTTTCATTTTAAATCTCTCCCAACGAATATCAAAAACCAAAAAAGGCGACTAGTTGTCGCCTTTTTAAGAGTAGCCCCGCCGGGAATCGAACCTGGATCTTAGGTACCGGAAACCTACATACTATCCATTGTACTACGGGGCCAGAATAATGAGCGCGAAGATAAGAATGTTATGGAATTGCCACTCCTTAATTCTCTGTGATAAGAGAATATTCTAGACAAAAAAGGCTTTTTGTACTTTTGCAGTCTAACTTTTACAGCATGAGACTTTTAATCATCATTTTCATATTCCTAAATGCAACCGCTTTCGGTCAGGTAACCTTCGGCCCAGAACAATTGATTGCCATTCAAGACGGCATTGTGAAAGTTTACAGTGCTGATTTTGACAATGACGGTGATTTAGACCTTTTGAGTACTGCAACCATAGATGGAATATCATGGTGGGCCAATGATGGTGCTGGAAACTTTTCCTTCGCCCAATACTTGCAACAGACAGGAGATGTACCGTTGTGTCAGTCTGCTGCTATTTTCGATTTTGACAATGATGGAGATCAAGATGTTGTTGCCTTCATCAATACTGAAGTTGCCACCTCACCCACAACTTTTCAGTACTTCATTAACAATGGAGGCGGTGTATTCGCCAATGGATTTATTATTGGAGAATCTGGCCCAAATGGACAAGAAGTTCACGCGGTAGATTTCGACAATGATGGAGACACAGATGTTCTTTACGCTGAAGGATCAGATGATGAAGTTGGATGGATTGAAAATCTAGGTTCTGGGACATGGGGAACGCCGGTGGTTTTGACAACACAGGCGAATGGTGCACAATCATTGACCGTTGCCGATTTTGATGCTGATGGAGACCAAGATGTGATGATTGGAGGTGAATACGATGATGAATGGGTTTGGCATCAAAACAATGGAAATCAAACGCTTGCACCACAAATCCTTATTGGAACTGGCAACAATGTTGAGAGTGTTACCTACGGTGATCTTGATGGTGATGGCCTCCTTGATGGCCTCGCTGTTTATGCTATAGACGGAGATGTGGTTTGGGCGAAAAACAATGGAAGTGGCTTCGATGCACCCCAGTTTATTCTAGATGGAAATGGGTTCCCAGACAACTTTCCCTTGTGTGTTGAGGTGATTGACCTGGATCAAGATGGCGATTTAGATGCCGTAGTAGCAAGTCTTCTTGACAACACATTCTCTTGGTTCGAAAACTTAGGAGGAGGCGTATTTGGCCCACAACAAATCATTGCGATTAATGCCACTAACCCAAGGCAAGTGGCATTTGGAGACTTTGATTTAGATGGCGACATTGATATCGCTGGGCAGCACTTCGCTGCTGACAAGCTCGTTTGGTACGAAAACACATCGCCGCTCTTAATCAACGGTTGTACAAATTCCAATGCCTGTAATTACGACCCTGCTGCTACCATTGATGATGGCTCATGTGACTTCTCTTGCTTTGGGTGTATAGACGAACTGGCCTGCAACTACAATACCGAAGCTACTATTGATGATGGTTCATGCGAATTTTTGACCGCTTTCGAAATGACATGGAATGGGAGTACGTCTTTTTGCAATGGAGATGGAGTCTCAGATTTGTTTGCACCAGGCATAGCCAACATGGGCAATTCAGGTCAAAATCAAGCCCTCGTGATCACAGAACAAGGAATCATTGTTTATACAGGCGGCACGTTCTCTGCTGACTTTGAAACCTACCTTGCCGGAACCTATGAAATTGTGACCATTGCATACAATGATGGTTTAATGGGACTCACAGAAGGCGAATTATTAAGCAACATTACGGGTGATTGCTTCAACTTGTCAGCCGTGATTGAAATTCAAAATAACATGGGTGGATGTACCGATCCGCTAGCGTGCAATTATGATGTGAATGCGACATGTGATGACGGCTCTTGCATTGACGCAGGAAATGACGAAGGTTGCACAGACGTTATGGCCTGCAATTATGAACTCAGCGCACTTATAGACAATGGCACATGTTACCTCGCCCCTGAAGGATACAATTGTGATGGAAGTTGCATTGACGCAAATGGGAATACCATTTGTGATGTGCTTGACTTAGCAGGTTGTATGAATGCTGCGGCAGTCAATTACATCTCTCAAGCAACTGAGGATGACGGTTCATGTCTGTTTCCGAGTTCTTTCTGCGGTTCAGGAACCATTTGGGATCCGCTGTCGCAATCATGTGTCTCAGAAAGTGCCGATACCCCTTGTCCTGGAGATTTTAATGGCGATGGAATCGTCAACGCATCAGACCTTCTTCAGTTTCTAGGTGTGTATAATAATACCTGCGAATAAATCCCCTAAACATGGTATTGGTTAGCTAACGGTTTGCACTCATCTTTGTATCATGAAGACTGAGGTTAACGACGTAGCTCCTTGTATTTTCCATGTAATTCTTGAAAAACAAGTTGGTTTTTCGAAGAAGAGTTGCTGTAAGAAGCACAAAAAGGGCAATCGTTGTAAAAAATGTCCTGGACGCAAGTAATCTGTCCTATCTTCCCGCTTCATTCTCAATTCTATATGTCACCTGATCGAAAAGAAATCATTGATGCATGTCATGCCGTGCTAGCTGAGCGCAATTTAGGCATTGAATCTCAGTTACAAGCGTTGCGTGAATCACTTGAAAATGAATCCAAAAGCACTGCAGGAGACAAGCATGACACAGCCAGAGCAATGACTCATTTGGAACAGGAAAAGCTGGGTAGACAGGAACTTTTGTTGTCACATGATTTGAATACGCTCAGTCAATTGAATAAGCATAGCATTCCGGCTCAAGTTGGACTTGGTAGTGTGGTATACACTCCAAAAGGCACTTTCTTTATTGGACCGAGTATGGGGAAGATTGAAGTTGGATCAATTACAGTTATGGTCATTTCTCCCGTTGCTCCAATAGCTCAATCTATGTTAGGAAAGAAAGCAGGAGATGAATTTGGGTTCAATCAGTTTCAAAGTGTGATTGACGGATTGGGATAAAGTTAAAGTTGAGTTAAGTTGAATTGAATTGAGCCCTCTCGGGCCCGCCCCCGCCCCCGCTCCGTCCAAACCAAGCGAAGCAAAGGTATTCAAGTCTTAAACTCCTATACTACTCCTCTCACAAAAAGAACCCTAGAAATTTATATCCGTAGTATCTTCCTTCATACCCGTTTCAATCCGGTCCAAAAAAAAAGGCCACCTCGAATTCCGAAGCGGCCTTATAACCTAAAATGCGAATTGGGTTTTATCTAAAAATCACAAATCGTTTACTTGATTTGCCATCAGGAGATACTAAGTGAAGCAGGTAAGTACCTGACTCTAAGCTAGACGTTGGAATCTTCACCAACTGCTGTCCAGCTTCGCGTTGCATTTGTTGATTCATGACCACTCTTCCTTGAATGTCAGTTACCATCAAAGTAAACGCTGCATCTTCATGCAAATTAAATGTCAAATTCACCTCAGCACTCGCTGGATTAGGGAACACATTTAACGCATCAAATAACGCTATTTTCTCTTCTAAATCTTCTTCATTGCTCAGTGCCGGTTCAGCATCTAATCGCGCACCGCTGGCACAACCTGTAATTACAACATCGTCAAGATAGATGTAATCTGAATTGGTTGAAGCATCACATCTAAATCGGATACGTGTGTTGGATGCGAATGGACCTTGAATGGTTACTGCATCACTATAGAAGCTGTTGTTATTGAATGATGATCCAGAAGTATAAGAAGCAACTGTTGAATAAGAAGAACCTCCATTGTTCGATATTTGCACCCAGAAGTCTTCCCCATTCTCCATGCTTCGTGCATAGAAAACAAAATCAACCGTAATTTCTTCGAAGTTCGAAAGGTTCAAGTTATCTGTGGTTGTTGTTGAACTTGAGGTGTTGTCTCTCAAGCGTACGCAGTAATTTCCTGAGTAAGCATAAGACGCATCATTTGAACTTCTTCTGCAATCAGAACCACCGTCATTCCAAAGTCCCCAGCTATCGAAGCTCGTGCTGTTTACGGTAACAGTTGAGCATTCCCCTGTATTACAAGGAGCGCATGAACCGCCACAATCAACTCCTGTTTCATCTCCGTTTTGAACGCCATCACTGCAGGTTGGTGCAGGGCCTCCGCCAACACAGAAATTGGTTGTTTCACTCGCAGCAAATGAACCGCCTGAAGCCAATGTGCTTCCGCCACCACTCACTGAGTAAGACCCATTGCCATATGCACAGCAAATCCCATCACCATAAGCATCATTGATGCTGAAGTCATAACATCCATCAGCTAAACAGTATAATCCGGAAACGGTTGAACCATCAGGTTGAGAACCGTAGGTTCCGCCAGAGGCTACAACACTGCCACCACTATCAGTGATTGACCAGCTTGTTTCTTCTGGATAGTTATCAAAGGTAATTGACACGGTCACTTCTGTTCCATTGCAACTGCACGGTCCACAAGATGATCCGCCGCAGTCAACTCCAGTCTCATCTCCATTTTGGATCCCGTCACTGCAGGTAGGAATAACAGGTGTTCCACACGCTGTTGAAGCAAGCAAACTCGCTCTGTAACCGCCACTTTCAAAAAGAGCGCGCATGCGATTCTTCTGGCCAACTGTCATTAGATTCATACAAGCATCATCAGAATAATCCATGTAGTTCTGAACCATATCTGTTGTTGAGCATGAAACATGTCCTGTTGCGCAACCATAATTCGCCCCATCTGAAGTAGGTGTATCTGAAACGAAGTCATCTACTCCGCAAGATCCATCTCCCCATATGTGACGTAAATTTAACCAGTGTCCTACTTCATGTGTTGCCGTTCTGCCCAAATCGAAAGGTGCTGACGCAGTGCCAATTGTGCCGAAATACTGGTAATCAATCACCACTCCATCTGTAGAGGCACTTCCTCCAGGGAATTGAGCATAGCCTAAAATTCCACCACTGATATCACAAACCCATACGTTCAAATATGAAGAGGAAGACCAAGCGTCTTTCCCCCCTGAAGAATTAAATTTCATTTGGTCATTCGTCCCAAATGCCGAGGTTGAAGTTGAGGTTCGTGTAATTCCATTTGTTGCATTGCCATTGGGATCTGTAGTGGCCATACAAAACTCAATTTCTGAATCTGTAGCTTGTGACCAAACATTATCAGCGTCTGCATTTGTTCTTCGAAAATCTTCGTTCAACACTTGTATCTGAGATAAGATTTGTGCATCACTGATGTTCTCTGTACTGTTGTTATATAAGACATGTACAACCACAGGAATGGATACAATTCCATTCACTGCCTTTTCTGAACTGCCCAACACTTTTTGGGTGTGATCTTCAATTTTTTGAAGTTTGTCAGCTCGTTTTGGATCGCTTTGAAGTTGAGACTCCAAATAGTCCATTGTTCCACAATTTCTTTGCGCATTGAGCATACCGCCTGCACACAATAGCAGGCATAGCAAGAGAAGTTTAGTCCTCATGAGTTTTGATTTAATTAGTTTATATGGTTTATTTCGCAACACATCAGGGTACCATTCCAATGCCGCGTGAATAAGGTAGCAGAATATTCCTTAGAAATCCAAATTATGCACAACTTCCTACCTCATTTAACCGAAAATAAAACCACCTAACACCTTAACTTATAGCTAATTAGGTATTACCTAATCCTTCCAAAACCGAAAAAATGGCTGTTTACAAGTCCAATAGTTGCATTCAACGCGTTTTTCACCCTCCTAGTCGAACAAGGGTGCTTTTCACATCAAGCTGAACAGCATTTTTATTAGCTTTTCTGAAATGACTTCATTTGTTTGAATGCATTCAGGCAATGCACAAGGCCATTCGAACACATTATCCAAATTTGCCTCAATTGTCCCCTTGTAAAAAGGATCAAAATATACCATCACATCTGCCCCGCTGCTGCTCACTTGAAAAATACTGCAGCATGGTTTCATTGGGCGCACCCAGAGTTCTCCCATGCGACAGTTCAAATCTAGACTACCGGTAATAGATTGAATTCGAAAATCAGTAATTTAAATGAACCTTAAGGTGCATAAACCGGATTAAGCTGCACAATGGCTGGAAGTTCCAAATACTGAACTCCCTTCTCAGAGGTAATTTCAAGATAAGCCTTTCCATTGGTCTCGTAATCTGACTTTTCATAGACCTGCGATTCAGATACCTGAGGAGCTTCATCATTGTAGTAGTTTCTGCTTGCATGAAGCACCAACTGGATAACCTCACCTTTCATTGGGTCTTTTGGACTTGAGGCTTTCGCTCCATCGATGCTTATAAATCGGATGGGGATTTTCACAGAATCGATCAATAGGAATGATACGATAGCTGGTGCAGTAAATTCTCCACCGCCCTTTATAATGTAATTACGGGTTCGCCTTAAATTGGAATAAACACCCGGGAAGACGTCTTGATATTCGAATGAGGTCAGCTCAAGTTTGGCCACGTTTGAATTCTGTTTTTCATTCATTCCATTTGAAGTTGCACAAGCCGTAAAAGCTACGACAGAAAGCGCGCCGATGATCGATAAGAATAGTTTCATAAGACTAAGATAATGGGATTTAAAGCGTGTAAGATGAAGTTGCTCTGTTACTTGCACCTGAATTCCAATGTGAAGATGTATTTTTGTTGCCATTAATGAAAGAACTAATCAAGCATCTTGCCAAAAAAGTACTCTCTTCGGTAGGAATTCACCTTACCAAAAATCAGAAGTACGATGCCCTGTCTTCGCGAATTATGCGTAAGACCATCTCTTCCAAATCAATTTGTGTAGATGTTGGTTGCCATAAAGGCGAAGTACTTGATGAAATGATTAAGTGCGCACCTGAAGGAATCTTTTACGCCTTCGAGCCTATTCCTTCCATGTTTGATGTCCTTCAAAACAAATACGGCGTGAATGTGAACCTCTTCCCTTTCGCCCTCTCTGATCAAAACGGTGAAACCCAATTCCAACATGTTGTGAGTAATCCTGCTTATTCAGGCATTAAACGAAGAACCTATCAAGGAGAAGAAGAAATCAATGTTATTCAAGTTCTTCAGAAACGTTTAGACGACATCATCCCGCCACAAAGTAAGGTTGATTTCATTAAAATTGATGTGGAAGGGGCTGAAATGCAAGTGCTAAAAGGAGCACAAAACACCATTAAACGGTCAAAGCCTGTGATTGTTTTTGAGCATGGCCTTGGTGCATCTGAGCATTACGGGACTACCCCAGAAGACCTTCATTTATTTCTGACCAATGAATGTGGTTTGCGAATATCAACCATGGATGGTTTCCTCAAAAGCGAATCAAATCTTGAGATTGAATCTTTTTCAAAGCAATTTCACAAAGGCGAGAATTACTACTTCGTAGCACACGCCTAAGCAATCCAATTTCCTTTCAGATAGAAATCTACGATCATCCAAATGGCGATGGCTGCAAGTGACAGCATCCCTATGATCTGTGCCCACTTTTGTTTCGACCTGATAGAAAACAGCGTGAATAATATTAAGGCTCCTGTACTTGAAGAAACAATGAAGCTTTTGAAATGAAGGTAACTACTCAGGTAGAGTGAAAACACCAACCATGTTAAAATGAGCCATTTCCAATGCTTCTTTTGAATGGGAACATGGCGAAAAGCATCGAGTGCGAGCGGAAAAAAGGCGGTCGCAAAAATGAATCTGTTGAGGCTGAATACAAATCCATTGCGCGTAAAAAACACCAGCAGCATTGTTCCTCCAAGGGCTGCAAGGCCAAAAAGCTGCATTGCATTCAGTGTGTATTTTTTAAATCCAACCTGGATCAACACAAAAATACACATCAATCCAACAAACATGGCGGCACCATCTAACTGAGTAATCACATCACCGCCCCACGTTTGAAGCGTTAAACCTGGCGCAGCAAGTTCATTACCCCATGTTTTTTGTGCTTCAAAAAAGGCCAGCCAATTGCCCGTTTCTAAACGCTGAATGAAGAACACAACACCTACGGCTAGCAAGCCTGCCAGACCATCAAAAAGGGTGCGGGCCAAGGCCTGAAAAATCTTTCGATCTGCTAGCCAGCGTCCTATAAACAAAGCTGGAATTAAAACAGCTGAGGTAGGACGAATTAAAGCACACAGAAAAACGCCAATCATGGTCAAACGAACGTCTTCACGCTGAAGTCCAAGGACCACCACTATGGTTGAAATGAAAAATAAGGATTCACTGTAAGGAACCATAAAAAACACCATCGCAGGAGCCAACATGGCAAAAGCAATGGACTTCCAATGCACAACATTGAACCGCTTGAGCATAAACAAGCCAAGGAGCCAAATCATTAAATTGAAAAAGGCGATCCCTGTTGCTGAAAGTGAAAGTGCACTCCATAAAAAGGGGAATCCGGGGAAAAAGGCGCATGCTTGCGGATTGGAATAACCAACTTCACGGATGGCATTGTACCAGCCCGTATCAAAATAAGTAGCGCTCACACCAAAGTCAATTCCGAAGAAATGAGCGATCAGTGCGCTGATCAAAATGATTCCAAAAGGAATGAGAAAAATCGTGGATTCACGACTCATTGAACGCAAACTTTAGAAATGGTAAATCCTTTCTCATCACCCCACTTTAACAAGTAAGTCCCAGAAGGCAACTGATCAACTTGAACTGTTCTGCCTATTCCAGTTGAAACCAGCACGCCCAATGGAGAGTAAAGTGTCCAAGTGGTCACGTTTGCAGCTTCAGGAAGGTGAATGATGTTGCTTGCTGGATTAGGATAAGGAGCCCAAGATGAATCCCCTTCGGCCTCAGCTATATTGGTTACAATAACTTCGAGAAAATCAAAGAGATCCAATTCATAATCGTTTACAATTTCTTCGTCCGGTGTACGCACAAGATAAAAATCATCAGAGCCAGAGCCATAACTATTCGTTCGGCCAAGAATAACAATTCGGCCTGCGCTGTCTTTAATAATTGAGAAGGGCTCTTCGTCTTGGCTTCCGCCAAAGATAGATCCACCAATGTAGAATCCATTTTCAAAATAACTTCTAACAATCAATGCTCCTAGGCCACCATCTCCATAAGTGTCAGTCTCAGAAACAGAAATAACCTCATCAGAACCCCAAATCAAAGCGCGCGCATATTGATTTCCAGCATCTGGCGTATTTGCCCAAAAAGACCAAAGCTCTGAGCCATCTACAGGGTCCAAATGCACAACCACTAAATCAATCGTATTTGATTGCACTACATCTGTCATTCCATAGGCACCAGTGACTCCAAAAATACTGGCTGTTATTGCCAGCCCAGTAAATGAAGTGCTGTCTTTGACGTCTTGCCAAATAACCGTTCCGTCTTCAGCAATTTTTCGCATTACTCCTTGGGGAGTTCCACCACTATTTGAGCGTGTTCCTATGGTGTACAAGAATCCTTCATACCACTTTAGATCTGCCATCTCCCCATTCGGAAGAAGATCATATGCAGTGGTATTCATCACAATACCATCGCTATCAATTTCCAACAGCAACTGGTCAGTTCCTCCAAAATCGTCGTTGTAAGTGGTTGCCCCTATGAAGTAGGAAGTAAGACCTGCCTCTATTTTCGCTGGCAAATCCCAATCTGTTCCTCCGTAATATTTTACCCACTCTTCATTTCCCAATTCATCAATGGCATAAAGAACGATGTCATATTCACCTATCTCCCCCGCATTTGTTTGTCCAAGCACGAAAAAACCTCCCGTTGTTCTGGCGCAAATAGAACGCCCTTGATCAGCACCAATTCCTCCGTATTCTTTACTCCAATTGACGGTTAAATCATCATTGAGGCGAATCACAGAAATAGCGCTATTGCCATTTTGAACACTGCTGGTGGTTCCTACCATGATATAGCCATCAGCAGTTTCTATAATCTGTCTGCCTTCGTCAAAAAAGTCTCCACCATACGTCCGCACCTCGGCTATTTGAGCCCAAAGTGCGCTAGGAAGAAAAAGCGCGAGGTATAGAAGCCTTTTAATCATTCGTTGAGTTTACAGCTATTTTCAAAGTCAGAAGCGTTTCTAATAGTCGGCGTAAATTTGACAATTGAAGCATGTTCGCTCCATCGCTTTTCGCCTCTTTTGGATTCGGATGAGTCTCTATAAAAAGGCCATCTGCTCCAACAGCAATGGCCGCCTTTCCTATTGTAGAGATGAGCTCTGGCCTTCCTCCTGTAACTCCACTGGCTTGATTTGGTTGCTGAAGGCTGTGGGTAATATCCATGATTACTGGCGCATATTTCTTCATGGCAGGAATCCCTCTAAAATCAACCACCAAATCACCGTAGCCAAAAGTGGTTCCTCTTTCTGTTAACCATGCTCTATCATTGCCAGAGTCTTTGACCTTTTGAACGGCAAACTGCATGGCCTCAGGTGAGACAAACTGGCCTTTCTTTACATTCACAATTTTACCTGTCTTCGCTGCCGCTACCAGCAAATCTGTTTGTCGGCATAAAAATGCCGGAATCTGAAGAACATCTACGTAAGCAGCTGCCATTTCGGCCTCCGCCGCTGAGTGCACATCTGTTGTAACAGGCAAGTGGTAGGCTTTTCCAACCTTCGCCAGAATTTCCAGCGCTTTTTGATCTCCTATGCCTGTGAAACTATCAATACGTGAACGATTTGCCTTGCGGTATGAACCTTTAAAAACATAAGGAATGTCAAGTTCTTTGCACAATTCAGCAACCTCTCCTGCAATGTCCATCGCCATTTGTTCACCTTCAATGGCACAAGGCCCGGCAATGAGCACAAATGCTTCTTTATTCGTTGAAGATTTTATAGGTAAATCAGCTAGCATTTCTTTGAATTAAGTATGACAATCGGAGCGTTCCCTGCATCCCAAGTCCTTGTTTTGAAAATAGTCCATAAACGTCTTCAGTTCCCACTGCGACGTACCAATTCTTTCCAAACCATTTCTCTGCGCTTATTCCAAATCTGACGGTACCATAACCTCCTGTTGCAACCTGAGCTCCAACGAGTGTTCTAGATGTAAAATGGTAAAAATAAGCGGCTCTGAAATAAGGTTCATAGCTGTCTACTGGACGAAATGACATTCCAATTTCGAAAAAATCATTCAGGTTGATTTGATGCAACAAGCGCATTTCTAACCTTCCCGGTAACAGTCTTATTTCTTTTCCAACTTCAGCGTTGGCTTCAAGTGAATCTGGATAACTCGGCAGCACCGTTTCTTGGTTTTCGTCCAAGATTTCATTGAGGTCAAACCCCGTGTAACTCCACGTATCTCTGCTTCTGTTGGTGATGGTGCTTTCATTCCACGCTACAAATCCCAGATCAAATACTTCCAAACTGATCAATCCTTTGCTTCCTTTTAAGGGAACATTCAAAACACCATCAAAAGACACACCGATTCCATCTCCGCTCAAAAACCCCGAGGTGATGGTATCAGATCTTCCGTAATAAATGTTGTGCTCTAAGGCCAAAGAATCAGACTCAGAAGAGGTGAACAAAGAAGATTCAGTATTTCGGAAGCGCTCAAATTGCTGTCCGTTAACGGCACTAAAGGTGAATCCAGACATGCTTGGCTTGTGAAAAACCCCTACCCCAAATTTCTGGTACTGCATGAAGTCTAAATAAGCATCTACATTTTGGTTGACCTCGCCTTCGCCTCCATTGCCTCTAAAAACAGCACTAAAAAGTCCTTTATTAAATGATGATTCCAGATGAATGCGCGACTGTACTTTTCCTTGCCAGCCCCATTTCGCATTGCCAAAAAGGCTGTCAGACATCATTTGAAATGTGAAATTAGCATCTGATTGTGCTCCCATTCTACCAAGCGGAGCCATTCTGTCATACGCCCTTTGAATGACGTCATTTCCTATGTGACCTCCGAAGAGCAGTTTATCTACCATCTCATTTTCAATGCTGTTCGAACGGAATCCGGCATCTGCATTTATACTCAGCACAATGGCAGATTGATAGAATGAACTATCTACATCTGAAAGTTGAGGTAACAGCCACAAACGCTGACCTAACATCGGAGATACCGAAGCAAACACGCACAAAAAAAGAAGTAGCTTTTTCATTCGTAACTCAATTGAATACTACCTTCAGCGGTAATGAGTAGATCAATCTTTTCTTCGCCATACATCTTTACCAGGTCTTCCCCTTCTGTATTCATGGTTACTTCAAGTATAATTTTACTTGCCGCATTCAAGGAGGCCAGTACTTCAGATGTAATGTTGACTGAAAAGTTTGATTCATTGGCAAGGTACGCACCACCACTGGCTATTCCCGCACTAACATTGCCATCTTCCAGTAAAACAGAGATCTCTTGCTCACCCTCATCCAAAAAGCGCAGTGTGATCTGGGCGTTCATTGGAAATGAATTAAGGGCGCGTACATTCAATTTCCCTTCGCCAACAAGGGGTCCATTGGTTGCTTCAAGCGCCAGCGTATCTCTAAAAAAAACACCGTTCATCCCAAGGCATAAAGGCATATCAGCTTTGAAAACGGCCTCCATTGGCTGGGCTGTATAGATGAAGTCATTTCCACCAGAAACATCGCCCAACGGATTTAAAGTGATGTCGCCAACCACGTTCAATACTGAAGGCAGAAGCTCAAAAAGCTCAACAACATTTGAATTGGTTTCATCTATAACGAAGGCATAGTTGTTTGGTGTTATCCCACCGTCATTGTCTATGGCCCTGGTAATGTTAATCTGATTGTTGATGATAGCATGGTTCAGAAACACCTCTTCGCCATTTCTAGCACCGCTAATTTCATTGAACGTAACTTGTGCATCTGCACCTATGTAGTTCTTGATTTCCAGTTCAAAACTAAGCGTTTCCAAGTCCAAAGATCCTCCTGCAATATTCGCTAATGGCTCAATGTTAATCGCCTCATTTATTTCGCCATTTATTTCACCAAAAAATCCACGAGCATAATCTATTCTGACGTTTTGAAAGCTCAATTCAACCGTTACAGAATCATCACCAAATACGGGAATGGGAGACAGTGAACTTGCCGCTGCGCTTACACTCAACAAACTTGCTACTTTGTTAAATTGATTGCCATTTGTGCCTTGCAAATCAATGGATGCGCCGCTTAGATCTACCGTATTGGAATATTCCCACGGTACTATTCCGTCTGCGCTTTCAGTTGTCACATCAATTTCAAGCCCTTCGCCATCCACAATTACGCCTGGCAAACTGTAATTTACATCCAACTGTCCGCCAACATAACTCTTGAGTTTGTATGTTAAGACGCCTGATTTAACAATGATTTCCCTTAGCTCTGCTGAGTTCACATTCAAATTAATGTTCTCATCTAAGCTAATGATTGAGGTACCCTGAGCAATTTCTATTGGCCCTCCAGCGAATCCAGGTTCAAACTGTTTAGAGACTGTAGTATCTGCTATTTCAACAAGGGTATCAATCCCGAGATCTACCAATGATTGCTCATAAATCAAGTGAAGAATACCGGCCTCATCAACTTCAAGTAAACTATCAGCAATGAGGTCAGACCAATCAATAACCCCTCTCGCAACAGGGGCTCTTCCTGCAATATCCCACGAAGTTGGCTCATCTCTTTTACAAGAAACAAAGCCTATTAGCAGCACGGTAATTAAGCCTAAAATTCTCTTCAAATCAAAGTTTTTTTCGTTCGTTACTTAGAGTACAAGTTTAAATGCTTTTTCCCGAAGCCCGTGTATTTATAGCTGACTATTGCTAAAGCTAAAGCGATCAGGAAGAATCCGGGGTGAAATGACTGTTTGAAGGTCCAACCAACAAGCACAAAAAACACCAAAGCGATGAAAACAAAACGGAAATAATTCTTTGTCTTATTGGGGTTTTTTCGCGCTACGGCGAAAACGAAAATGTGAAGCGGAAAGGCCCAAATTAGATTCATGTTCCATTTGGTAGTAACATGATCTGTGGCGAACCACAGCAAGAAAACACCTATTCCAATCAAAGATGAAACGGTGAACAAAAGGCCTGGTATCAATTGAGAAGTGCGCCCATTTCTGCTGATGACAAACACATGAATCAAAGCCAGCACAACGAAAAACAAGCAAAGCATCAACGCCCAATCAACCATCGGGTTTTCTATCTTCAACTCCATTGGTAGCAACTCCTCTTCAGCTAAAACAAATGGTCTGCCATCAATGGTTGCAGCAGCAAATTCAGCATACACTCCATCAGGAAGGAACATGTTCTGCTCAGCTACTACTGGCGCATCACAAGGAATCCCAAGGGCAATATCAATTCCAAAATCACTCCAATCCATGGGAGCCAATTTCTGGTCAATCAGGTCTCTATAGGTCACAGCTTCTGGCGTGAAGTTGCTGTGGAATTCAAGCGATGCTCCCAACACCTCTTTGAATAAATCACGAATGCGTGTGGCGCAATTGTCATAAAAGAAATCATATAAATATTCTCTATTTTCTTTTAAATAATTATGCTCTAGGAAATCAAATACTCCTTGCTTCTGATCAAGGGTAAGATCCAATACTTGCTCTTTCACCCCTCTGCCGCTTACAACGTATTCATAGTTGAAGTATTCAAACCCCGTTCTGGAAAGTTTGTAGTTCAATTTCCCCTGTGCGAAAAGAAGGTAAAAATCATCTGAAAACTCAAATGTCCCGTAATTGTAGACAATATCGAAGGCATTTGGCTCCACTATGCGTATGGCACTGTGTCCGAATACTGAATAGAGCTCATCACCTTCAGAGCATGTAATGAGGCTCACTTTAGCTTGCTCAGTAAGGGGGTCTAAAGCTGAACTGTTCAATGCGCCAAGCGCGAAAAGGAAAACTAAAACGTTCTTTATCATTCAGGAAGGTGATATAAGGCTAACGCCGCAATGGGTTTTTGAACTAAATTCCCTAGCGAAAGGCCGTGTTTTTCTAAACAGTTGGAAAGCACGTTTGAAAAGCTGTAAGCAATGGATCCAGTTGCATTTACTTTCCATTCAGGTTTTCGTTCATACCGCAAAAGATAATTCTGAATTAGTTCTTCAAATGCCTGGGTCACTAGATTCAAAATGAATGGATCTTCAATGTGTGTTTTCAGGAAAGGACAAAAAGAAGCCAAGAAACGGTTCGGGCGTTCTCCTTTATAAACCCGCTCCAATATGAGTTCTTTGTTCGCCCCGTAAGCCTTGTAAAAAGCCGTACGCAAATGTTCAGGAGCCAGCTCTGTAATGTAGGCGTGAACCCACCTCTTTCCTAAATCAGCCCCGCTCCCTTCGTCGCCCATAATAAAACCCGTGCTAGAAATATTGGTGATAATTTGTCCGTCTGAATACGTACACGTATTTGCCCCAGTACCCAAAATTAATGCAAACCCAGGCTCCGTTCCGCAAAGTGCTCTTGCAGCGCCAAGCAAATCATGGTGAATTTCAATCTTAGCCAATTGAAACAATGCTTGAAAGAGGTTCTTAAAACGTGTTATCTCCTCCTTAGATGACAATCCTGAACCATAAAAATAAACTTGACGTATGGTTGCTGCAGGAAATTCAGTGAGAAACGCAGCTTGCATGGCCTCCAAGACTTGCTTATCAGTAACAAAAAAAGGATGAATTCCCGTGGTTTGGAACTGGTGAATCTGATTCTCCCCATCAATAATCCTCCAATCTGTTTTCGTAGAGCCGCTATCAGCTATGAGTATCATACTTCTATATTCATGTTTCCATCAAATACCTTTTTAGCGGGACCCGACATCCAAATAGATTCAAATCCTTCTTCAGTGCGCTTAAAAGAAAGTTCTAATCTCCCTCCTAACGTTTGAATGTTCCTTGCCTCTCCCCCGTTCAAAAAAGCATCTACAAGGGCAACCGCCGTAACACCGGTGCCGCAAGATAGCGTTTCATTCTCAACGCCACGCTCATAAGTACGAACGGTTAAATGGTCTGCTTCGCGAAGCACAAAATTGACATTGGTTCCTTCGGCTTTCCACCTGGCGCTGTGCCGAATGGCCTTCCCTTCGTCAACAACTGATACTACCTGCAAATCAGTTTTGTAGACAACAATATGAGGTGAGCCTGTATGTATAAAATAACCGTCTTTTTCAACCAAGGGAAGGCCCGTATCTCCCATTTTGATGCGCACTTGGTCTTGGCTGAAAACAGCTTGATGAACGCCGTCTATGGCTTCAAAAGTCATATCGCTAGCGGCAATACCAAGTGAGTGAGCATAATGCACAGCGCATCTGCTCCCATTTCCGCAGAATGATTGAGAACCATCGCTGTTGTAGTAATTCATGAGAAAAGCAGCGTTCACTGATGGCTCAATCAAGATAACCCCGTCAGCACCAACACCAAAATTCCGATCACATAGAAATAGAATTTGCTTGCTGGTTAACTTAATTTTTCCCTCAAGGTTATTGATCATGACAAAATCATTACCTGTGCCATGGTACTTGGAGAAACTCAACATAATTTATATGTGTGTGTGATGTTAGGCTACAAAAATAGGAAAGTAGAGAAAACTTATAAAAGCGAAACGACCCTGGATACAGAGTCGTCTCAACTTAACCAAATTCTACGTAAATCTAAACTACAATATCACTAGCGTGTTGCAGTCGAGCTTAATCTCTTAAGCCCCATGAAGATAGAAAAAATCCCTAAAGGGTGGTTAGCAATCACCCTTTTAGGGTCAAATTGCCAAAAAAAATAGGAATCCAATCTCAACTAAGCATTAAAATCAAATTGTGAATTGATACATTTACGCATGCTGTCAAAAAAGGCCCAGTACGCTTTTCATGCCTTAACTTATTTGGTCGAAAACCAAAACAGAGGCCCCGTTCTTATCGCTGAAATTGCTCAAGAGAAAGGGATTTCACTCAAGTTTCTAGAACAAATACTTCTTGAGCTTAAAAAAGGCGGTGTCCTGGGATCTAAAAAAGGGAAAGGAGGTGGCTACTACTTTATTAAACCTCCTGAAGACATTCCTTTGGCCAAAGTCATGCGCCTAATTGATGGCCCAATCGCCCTTCTTCCCTGTGTTTCATTAAATTTCTTTGAACCATGTGAAAATTGTACCGGTGAAAATTGCGGAATAAATGCCGTTATGGCTGAAGTAAGAGATGCCACCCTGCGCATCCTTGAAAACAAAACCCTAGCAAGCATCTCAAGAAGCTAAACACCCTGCAAACAACTACTAAAAGGTTTTAAGTTTTTTTCTTATTACATTACCCTATTATTTTGGTAGGGTTTGTATACTTTTGCCTCATGTTGCTTGACAAAGTCATAAAGAATCGCATTGAGAAAACAGACACAGCCAGTCCATTAGTGAGCTTGGCCAAGTCTATCTCTTGGCGCCTGCTTGGAACAATTGACACGATACTAATTTCATGGTTTATTACAGGTGAAACAACGGTGGCCCTGAGCATTGGTGCCGTAGAAGTAGTCACAAAAATGCTCTTGTATTACGTTCATGAGCGACTTTGGGAGCGCTTCTTTTTTAAAACACGAAACCAACGATGATCCGAGATTTAAGAAATCTACCAGAAGAGATTAACTTGTGTTTACTCAGTCTTTGCCAACGCTTTGGAAAAGACATGGTTTTCACGAGTTCGCTCAGCAAGGAAGATCAAATCATTACACATATCATCGCTACAGAGCTTTTGCCTATTGCCATTGTGACGCTTGACACAGGAAGGCATTTTCCTGAATTCTATGAGTTGTGGCAAAGAACTGAAAGCAAACTTGGTATCACCATCAAAAGCTTCAACCCAAATGGAATTGAGGTAGAAAAGTTCGTTCGTCAAAACGGAATCAATGGCTTCTACAACTCTGTTGGAGCGCGAAAAAGCTGTTGCAAAATTCGAAAAGTACTGCCTTTACAACGCGCATTGGCAGGAAAAAAACTGTGGATCACTGGTCTAAGAAGCGCACAATCTGACAACCGCCTCAACATGAAACGTTTTGAAAAGGGTGACGATATCATCAAATACAATCCGCTCATTGACTGGAATGACGCTCAAGTAGATGCGTACATCACTGAATTTAGTATTCCTATTAATCCACTTCACAGCAAAGGATTTGCCAGCATTGGGTGCGCGCCATGCACAAGAGCCATTTCACCTGGTGAGCATCCCCGAGATGGAAGATGGTGGTGGGAAAATTCAAAAAAAGAATGCGGACTTCATATGCAACAACCATGAAACAGACTTTTCCTAGATCGCTAGAAAATGAAGCCATCTATATCTTGCGCGAGACCATAGCACAATTCAATAATCCGGTGCTCATGTTCAGTGGTGGAAAAGACAGCATCACCCTTGTGCATTTGCTCATCAAGGCCTGCTGCCCTCTTCCTCCTCATGTTCCCTTGCTGCACATAGATACAGGACATAATTTTCCCGAAGCGCTCCTTTTTAGAGACGCGCTTGTAGAGAAATACAAATTAAAACTCATTGTACGGAAGGTAGAAGACAGCATTGCTTTGAAAGGATTGACTGAAGAAACAGGTAAATATGCCAGCAGAAACAGTCTTCAATCAGTGACCTTATTAGATGCTATTGAGGAATTCAAATTTGACGCTTGCATTGGCGGAGCCAGAAGAGATGAAGAAAAAGCGAGGGCGAAAGAGCGCATTTTTTCTGTTCGAAATGACTTTGGCGAATGGGACACCAAAAGACAACGTCCTGAAATATTTTCAATGCTGAACGGACGAATTTTCCCCGGTGAGAATGTTCGTGTCTTTCCCATATCAAATTGGACTGAAATGGATGTTTGGCGTTACATAAATGAAGAACGAATTAAAATCCCTTCGCTCTACTTTGCGCACCAACGAGAAGTGTTTCTGCGTGACGGACAGTTATGGCCCGCTTCTGATTTCATCCAGAATGATGCCTCAGAGCAACTTTTTGGCGAAACCATCAGATTCAGAACTGTAGGAGACATGACCTGCACAGCTTGTGTGAAGTCAGATGCTGACACCATGCAAACCGTTATGCAAGAAATTGAAGATGCGAAAATCTCTGAACGAGGCGCACGCATGGATGACAAACGATCTGAAGCAGCAATGGAGCTTCGTAAACTCAACGGATACTTCTAATGGACATTTTAAGAATAGCTACATCAGGCAGCGTTGATGACGGGAAAAGCACCCTCATTGGTAGGTTATTGTACGAAACGAAACACGTACCTCAAGATAAACTGGAACAGTTAAAAATAGACTCTGAACGCAGGGGCCTTGATTTCACTGATCTTTCTTTACTTACAGACGGACTTATTTCTGAAAGAGAACAAGGCATTACCATTGATGTGGCTCATGTATACTTCGCCACGGCAAAGAGAAAATACATTATTGCAGACACACCAGGGCATGAAGAATACACCCGAAACATGGTCACCGGCGCATCACAATCTGATGTGGCTATTGTACTCATTGATGCCCGTAAGGGAATTCTTCCACAAACAAAAAGACACCTCTCAATTGCAAACCTCCTACAACTAAAAACAGCCATCATTGCCATAAACAAGATGGATCTCCTCTCTTACAGTGAAAATAGATTTAATGAACTTCAATCAGATGTTGAAAAGCTTGCTCAAGAGCTGAACATAAAGATTCCTCTCCAGTTCATTCCTATTTCCGCCCTGGAGGGCGAGGGGATTACTGCTTGGACGGGCAAAATGGATTGGTTCAAAGGACTGCCTATGCTGCAAATGCTTGACAACATTGATTTTGATACCAGTGAAAAACATCCTTTCAGGTTCAATGTGCAAACAGTTATTCGTCCGAAATCTGGTGCATTTAAAGACTACCGAGGCTATGCAGGCGCTGTGCTTTCTGGCGAAGTGCATGAAGGAATGAAAATCAAAGTGGCACAAACAGACCAAATAGCTACCATTTCCAAAATTGAAAAATGGGGCAATGCACTCCAATCATCAGGAAAAGACAAGGCTGTGACCCTCCTCTTAGAGGAAGAAGTTGACCTCAGTAGAGGAGATTACTTGGTTTCGGCTGAAAATGAACTTGAACTAAAACGCAACTTTAGCGCGCACGTTTGCTGGATGGGATCAAAACAAATGAATGAGCGACAGAAACTTATTCTTCAGCAAGGAACTAGATCTACCCAAGTACTTGTAGATCAAATTCAAAATGTGCTGAATATGGAGAACTCGAAGCTAGAGAAGAAAGAACACTTAGCGCTAAACGACATCGGTGCTGTAACCTTCAAAGCAGCATCTGCAATCCCAACAGAATCCTTCTCAAATGAAGGAGAGCATGGCGGTTTCATTTTAATTGACCCAAGTACTTACAATACGGTTGGTGCAGGATTTATGATGTGAACATACGCGGCATTCATTTCATCCTTTGTAACTTGCGCATTCAATCAAACGAGGCATGAGCGCGCAAGCTGAAACCAAAAAAAAGAAATCAATATCTGCAGATACATTACTTGAGGCGTACCGTCTGATGACTACCGCTAGAGCAATGTCTGACATCTTTGAAGACAATGCAAAACTCACTTCAAAGTATGTGCATGCCACATCACGCGGACACGAAGCCATACAATTAGCGGTTGGAATGCAATTGAAAAGACAAGACTTTTTGAGTGCATATTACAGAGATGACAGCATCCTTCTGGGCATCGGATTATCACCTTATGATCTCATGCTTCAACTTTTCGCCAAAGCAGATGACCCTTTCTCAGGCGGAAGAACGTATTACAGTCACCCTAGTTTAAACAGACCTGACTTCCCAAAGATTCCGCACCAAAGCTCCGCTACAGGGATGCAGGCCATTCCTTCTGCTGGAGTAGCAATGGGATTGCAGTACAGAGAGCAGCAAGGCATTGATACGCCGCAGGAGGGTGAAGCACCAGTAGTGATTTGCTCAATTGGAGATGCCGCAATGACAGAGGGTGAAATTGCTGAAGCCTTTCACATGGCTGCGCTCAAAAAATTACCCATCATTTTTGTTGTTCAAGACAACGAATGGGACATTAGCGCAAAAGCAGAAGAAATTCATTTTGCGAATGCCATGACTTTTGCAAAGGCGTTTCCTACAATTGAAAGCAGAAGCATTGACGGAACTGATTTTGAAACCTGCTTTTCAACTTTGAACGAAATCTTGCACACCGCAAGAATTGAAAGACGTCCGTTCATGGTGCATGCAACCGTGCCTCTTCTAGGGCATCATACAAGTGGTGTGCGAAAAGAATGGTACAGAGATGACCTTGAAGAACAAGAAAAACGTGATCCTCTTCCCCGCTTTAAAAAAGCATTGCTTGATCTAGGAATTAATGCCAATGACCTTGCCCGCATTGAAGAAGAAACAAAAAAGGTTGTTGCAAGTGATTTTGAACGCGCTCGCAACGCAGATGACCCGAAACCCGAAGATATCTATAACCACATTTGGGCGCCAACAGAGGTAACTGAAGAAAAGGGTGAGCGCGCCCCTGCTTCAGGAGAACCAACCTTAATGGTAGACTGTGCCTTATTTGCAATTCAAGAAATTTTAGAAGATCACCCTGAAAGCCTTTTGTACGGACAAGATGTTGGTGGAAGGCTTGGTGGTGTATTTCGCGAAGCAGCAACACTTGCCCAAAAGTTTGGTGATGACCGCGTTTTCAATACTCCCATTCAAGAAGCATTCATCATTGGAAGCACCGTAGGTATGAGTGCCGCTGGATGCAAACCAATTGTTGAAGTGCAGTTTGCAGATTACATCTGGCCTGGTCTAAATCAGCTATTCACAGAAGTCAGCAGAAGCTATTACCTTTCAAACGGACAATGGCCGGTTCATTCATTGATTCGCGTCCCTATTGGAGCCTATGGTTCTGGAGGTCCTTACCACAGTTCAAGTATTGAGTCTGTGTTAACAAACATTCGCGGGGTCAAAATTTGTTATCCATCCAATGGGGCAGACTTGAAAGGCCTACTCAAGGCAGCCTACCTAGATCCAAATCCGGTTATAATGCTGGAACATAAGGGGCTATATTGGTCAAAAATTTCAGGTACAGAAGACGCAAAAACCATTGAACCCTCAAAAGATTACATTTTACCACTCGGCAAAGCACGCACAGTATTAACCGCAACAGAAGCAGATTCAATTGCCATCATCACTTATGGAATGGGGGTTTATTGGAGTCAAACGGCGGCGAAGGAATTCCCGGGGAAAGTAGAACTTATTGATTTACGTACAATCGTTCCGCTTGATGAGGAAACTGTTTTTGCCGCTGTACGTAAATGCAGCAGGTGCCTAGTTGTAACCGAAGAGCCCGCTGGAAACACTTTTGCTCAAAGCTTAGCTGGTAGAATCAGTGAAATATGCTTCACTAGCTTAGATGCTCCTGTTCAAACTTTAGGTGCCATTTCAGCTCCTGCAATACCACTAAACAGTGTGCTAGAGGAAGAAATGCTGCCCAATGCATACAAGGTTGCTGAAAAGATTTCTTCGCTATTGAAATGGTAGTAAAAGCTTTTTTTAACTTGCTCTAAACTAATCCGTCAAAGAATGAAAGGATTTATCATTTATACATTGATTCTCTTAGGCTCTTTCTCATACGGGTTCGCACAAGAGCAGTTTGAAGGAAGAATCATTTATCTCCCAGTTGAATCACAGGAGATGTCTAGCACAGCCAAGGAGCAAGCACCTATGAAAGTAGTTGTGCGCGCAAAAGGAAGTCAAGTGCGCTGGGATGAGTTCACTGAAAAAGGAAGCAGATCTATCATTACTGACTTTGCAGCAAATGAGCAATACGTTTTAATTGAATTTCTTGGCGCCTTGTGTGCCATTGAAACACCCAAAGAGCAATGTGCAATAACTTCAGAAGAAATCACAGAAGGGAAAAAGCACGGGAAAATGATGGGTCAAAAATGCTTGAGCTCCTCTATAGATAATCATCAGATTGTTTGGATTCCAGGCATAAGTCTAAAACACTCGTTTCTGCCTAATGTAAATGGAATCCCTGTTGAATTCTGGCACAAAACAGCAGAAGGCCACGTGCTTTACAGAGCCATAAGTGTGTTTTACGAAAAACAGAGTGATGCCTTTTTTACTGTTCCTGAAGGCTATACTAAAGTGAAGGCAACCGAACTGTCATCATTGTTCAATTTAACTTCTCAGTGAAGATAAATTCCCATGAAAAACATTCTTCCTTATATCATTATAGGTCTCTTTCTAATTGTTTTTTATGTCTGGCGATACCGCTTAGCACCAGCTATTGAAGTTACTGAAATCAAAGTCAAAACCAATGGAGCCCCAGCTTCACTTGTAGAAATTGAACAAGGAAACCTCCTCGTGAATTATTATGCTCGTTGGTGCGGTGAATGCTTGTCAGAAATGAAAGATTTACAGGCATTGCATGCTTCAGGAAAAGTTAAAGTTGTTGGTTTAACTGATGATTCACTCGAAGAAATAACATTTGTTCAACAAAAATTTAAAATCACATTCCCCATCTACCAACTTGTTGGCACACTCAAAGATGAAGGCGTTTACACCATCCCTATCTCCTACCTTATTAATGCCAAAGGCGAAACCGTAAAAAGTTTTCTGGGTGCAGAAGACTGGGTATCTGAAGAGATGATGAACAATTACGCTGCTTGGTTGTCTTTGAAATAGCATTAAGAAACTTATGAAATTCCATTCCCTTCCTATAAAGCGACTAGATCGCTTAACCGCTGATTCAGTAAGACTGCATCTAGATACCTCTAGCGCACCTGAAGAATTCAACTACAAAGCAGGCCAGTACATCACAATCAGATTTAATCTAAAGGACGAAGAGTTCCACCGCGCATACAGCATCTGCAGTGCCCCGCATGAAGGCGAACTGAGCGTAGCAGTGAAGGAAGTGAAAGGAGGAAGAGCCTCTTCACATATTAATCAGAACCTCAGTGAGGGAGATCTGATAGAGGTAATGGCGCCACAAGGAAACTTTCTGATTCAACCTGACAACTCCAAATCTAGGCACGTTGTTTTATTTGCTTCTGGAAGTGGTATCACTCCTATTATCTCTATTGCAAAAACCATCTTGCATGAAGAGAAAAACTCCAAGGTAACCTTGCTCTATGGCAACTCAAACAAGCAAACCATCATGTTTTATGATGAACTGGACGCCTTGGCCAAAGAAAAGCAATTCAATGTTATTCATGTTCTGAGTGATGGATCTTTGGATGTACCCCTGTTCAATGGCCGCATTAATTTTGGCAAAACACTTGAGCTCCTGCACAACTTTGTTACTGATGACTTGCTCAAAGAATACTTCATTTGTGGACCTGCAGGCATGATGTCTGCCGTGAACAATGCATTGCAAGACAATGGGGCAGCTAAGGATTCAATCCACATTGAATTTTTTGAAAATCCCGGACAAGAATTTAAGATGAATGATGCTGTCTCTCCAGTTCAAGAAGTCATAGAAGAGCCCTATGAAGGCCTTGCTCAAATAGAGGTTACGCTAGATGATGATGTGAACTCCTTTGAAATGAAAGGTGATAAGTTGAATATTCTAGAAGCAGCAATTAAAGCTGGAATTGACCCTCCGTATTCTTGCAGAGGTGGTGTTTGCACCACGTGTAGAGCTAAATTAACTGAAGGGAAAGTAAGTATGGACAGCAACTTCGCCTTAACAGATGAAGAAATAAATGACGGATACATTCTTACCTGCCAAGCTCATCCTCTTACGAAAACGTTAAAAGTCAATTACGATGACTAAGAAACCCCAATGTATTTGTGGGTCTGAAGACTGATCTTCCAATGTGAATTTGCGCGAATGTAATTTAGAATCATTGGAACACTTTCTTCGCGTTCATCCCACTCAGGCTGAAAATATGCAGCTGCTGAAGGTGTTAGTTTAGAGCAATGCTCCTCTCCCCATTGCAAATCATGTTTATTATAAACAATGACTTTCAACTCATTTGCCACTTCGTAAAATTCAGGCAATGCTGCTTTGAATTTCTTGGGCGAAAGGGTTATGAAATCAAATGAACCTGTTAGCGGGTGCGCTCCAGATGTTTCTAAATGCGTTCGAATCCCTGCCGCTTGCAATCCGGCAGTAAGCTCTGTTAAATCATGCATGCAAGGCTCACCACCAGTGATAACGGCAATGGGTGCCCCAGCATCTTTTGCAGCAGCAATGAGTTCTGAAATGGCCAATTTGGGATGTGCATCTTTGTCCCAGCTTTCTTTTACATCACACCAAAAACAGCCTACGTCACATCCACCCAAGCGAATAAAGTAAGCTGGCGTCCCTGTATGGGTGCCTTCGCCTTGAATGGTGTAAAACTGCTCCATTACAGGCAAAGAAGTTTGTACGTTTTCTTGTGTTTTGATGGGGCAAATATACGGATTCGATTACGGAAAAAAGCACCTTTATTAGGTCTTCTTTTCGCCTACGAAATAATCATTTTTAGACTTAAACAAAGCGTTAAAGGATGTCATACTTCCGTAAATACGTGTTATGTATTGCTGAAGACTCACTTTCTCTTCAGCTGTCAATGTCTTATGGCTATTGATGTTTTGCTCTAACACACGCAAGCGATCACGCATCATCACTATTTTATGAAAGAACGTCTCAATTGGAACCTCTTTATTAGACAGTCCTGGCTCACCTGGTTGAAGCACCATGGTGCCTCCCTCCCATTTATCACCAAGCTCAACAATTTCCTGAACATCATAGTACCCATCAAATACACTTTGAACAGCATTCACAACATCTTCTAGAGACACTCCCTTTGTTGTTTCCAACTCAGAAACCTCTGTCACAGTCATGCCGTCATAGGCCTTTCCAATTTTTTCTTCTCCATTGTCTTTGAAAAAGATTCTCCAAGTAGTGTCTGATTCCCCAAAGATGACCCCTTCTCCCAATGAGGGGTGATTTACTTTTGTACCTAGTGTCATTTCTCTTTTTTTTACACGAAATCTCTTTAGGGGACCTCTATTTATTCCGAATGAGGCTGTCGATGGGCTATTTTGAATTCAGACAAGGCAATTCGAAAGATAATAGCCGTAGCTACTTGATTGAGAATTAACGGAGTATGAATTTAAAAAGAGCCATCGAAATTTCTGCCGCACGTGCAGTAGAAATTGCACAGTCCATGAGCGAATATATAGAGGTCCCCTTTAGTGAGGTCTTTTAAATTTATGACCACCTCTCCTTTCTTAGCTATGCCGAAAGCAGGCTCAAACCTAGCATTTGGAATAACCTTATCACACGTATAACTGAACCTAGAATGCACAGTTTGATTGATGGTGCCAACAAATCCTGAAATCAAAATTAGAAGTTCAACTTCCTTCTTCATGAGGTCATCTCAGGTTTTCTTAAACAATAGACTGTCAGCAGTGGTAGAATGAATGATGGTCTAGTTCAATGACCCACTTGGTCTGCCGCTCAAACATTTCGCCAAAGCCAGGGTCGTTTATTAGCCTGCTCATGGGCCAAAGTTCAGACGGAATCTACCTGAAGGTTGGCATGCGCAACCTAAATGAAACTGCATTGAGACCGTCTCAAGAGATTTTTGTATCTTTTCACTGCCGAAATACACCCTATGATTCTCTTAAAGAGATGACTATGTTAAACGAAACTTTTACTTCCGTCCGAAAACTCCTTGTTGTGGGACTGCTTTTTTTAAGCTCCATGTCATTTGGACAATCCCCTTTTGATGGTTTTGTAATCCAACCTGTGCCTATTCCTCCTGCCATTGCGTCAAGCATTCAAACTGTTGCTGGCTTCACTTCTGTAGCTAGAACATGGAGGGTTTATGCATGCATGAATGCTGATAATTGGGAATTACAAGCCTTAGCTTCGCAGTATGATGCTATCACGACGGTTCTAAATCCTTGGACCCTCACATGCCCTAGCTGTGCAGGTACTTCAAGTTTTTACAATCATCCATTTTCTGGCCCAGGCGAACTAAGAGGAGATGCAATACCTCCTTTTGTCTATCCATTTAACCCAGAAGCCGAGTTTGACTCGTGGTTCTTCATTGGTACACCGATATTTCCAACGGGAACTTCGTCTGTCAGTTGGTTTCCTAACCCTAGTTTAAATCCAGCTGTAGCGTTCAGTTCTGGAGGAGATTTCATTGAGAACACAACAACTGGAAGTGTACTGTCTGGTGTTTGGACTCCTGGAAACCCACAAGGTATGCCAGATTCGGAATATAAAGTACTTGTAGCCCAAATAACTACCGATGGTGTGTTCGAAGGAGAAATGACTTTACAGTTTAGAAGAATTGAAGTTAATCCAATGGCTCCGCCAGCTTTCATTGTAACTGCTGTTCAAATTGAATATGACGTAACCTTCACCAACAACCCAGGATCCTTTGATGAAACGTGTCCGCAGGTATTCTTACCTGTTGAACTGATTGAATTCAACGCCGCTCCTTCAGATGACCGTGTGAATGTACTTTGGAAAACGGCCAGTGAGCGCAATGCTGAAAACTTCACTGTTGAGCACAGCCTAGATCTTGAAAGCTGGTCTGACATTGGCACACTGCCAGCCGCGGGAAATTCAGACCAAGAAGAAACGTATTTCCTGGCGCACAAAGAACCTTCTGTTGGGGTAAACTACTACAGACTGCGCCAGAAAGACCACAACGGTGCCTTGCACCATTCAGATGCGCGTTCTGCTGTATTCAAAGCAAGTGAAATTACCTTTTACCCCAATCCGGCAAGTGACCGTGTTTGGTTCAAAGGAGATTTGTCACAGGTTTCAGTCATCAATGTATACGACATGCATGGCCGCCTTGTTATACAACAAACGGGCAACCAAGATGTGATTCGTGAAATGGATATCAATTCTCTGGAACGAGGAGCTTACATAGTAGAGTTTATCTACCCTGATGGCACTTCTTTTAGAGATAAGTTACAGGTTAACGGATAACCTTTCCGTAAAGATCATAGTGATCAGCAGACTCAATTTCTATCATTTCAAAATCACCTAGGCGAATGTGAACGTCATCTGTTTGCTTCACCAATACCTCATTGTCTACATCTGGAGAATCAAATTCTGTTCTTCCAATGAAATAGCCCCCTTCAATGCGGTCAAACAAAACTTTGAAGGTTTTCCCTACTTTTTTCTGATTGAGGTCCATTGAAATTCCGCTTTGGATTTCCATGATGCGCTCAGTACGTTGCTTCTTGACTTCTGCAGGAACATCATCTTCAGAGTTGTAGGCATGTGTTTGTTCTTCATGCGAGTACTCAAAACATCCCATGCGCTCAAAACGCATTTCCTCAATCCAATCACACATTTCCTGAAAGTCTGCTTCAGTCTCTCCAGGATACCCACAAATGAGCGTAGTTCTAACAGCAATACCAGGCACTTTCGTTCTGATATCATGCATGAGTTGCGTTGTTTTCTCACGCGTAATACCTCTACGCATGGCCTTGAGCATGTTTGTAGAACCGTGCTGCAGAGGCATGTCTAGGTAATTGCAAATATTATCCCGCTCCTTCATTACGTCAAGCACATCCATTGGGAAGCCACTTGGGAAGGCGTAGTGCAATTTGATCCATTCAATGCCTTCAACATCACTCAATTGGCGAAGCAGTTCAGCGAGTTCACGCTTCTTGTACAAGTCTAGTCCGTAGTAGGTCAAATCTTGTGCTATCAGCATCAATTCTTTCACTCCTTTGGCGGCCAAGCCTTTTGCCTGAGCTACCAGCTCTTCAATTGGCGTGCTTTTGTGTTTTCCGCGCATGAGCGGGATGGCACAAAAAGAACACGGACGGTCACACCCTTCAGCAATTTTGAAATAGGCATAATGAGAAGGAGTAGTGAGTAGTCTTTCACCCACAAGTTCCTTCTTATAGTCTGCCTTCAATGTTTTTAGAAGTCGAGGTAAATCTCTTGTTCCAAAGTAGCCATCTATTTCAGGAATATCTGCTTCCAATTCGTCTTTGTACCGTTCAGAAAGGCATCCGGTAACGTATACTTTGTCAACAAGACCATTTGCTTTAGCGTCTGCATATTGAAGAATGGTATTAATGGATTCTTCCTTTGCATTGTCAATAAATCCGCAAGTATTGATGACTACAACCGCAGCATCGCTATTGGATTCTTCATGACTCACTTCGTAATCATTGGCCTTTAACTGCGCCATCATCACCTCACTATCGTAGATGTTTTTTGCACAGCCAAGTGTAATTACGTTGACCTTATTTTTCTTTAGCGTTCGAGCTCTCAATAGTTCTTAATTGAAAAGTGAATCAACAAATTCATATTTGTTGAATACCTGAAGATCTTGAATTCCTTCACCTACGCCAATGTAGCGCACAGGAATTTTAAATTGGTCTGAAATACCTATTACAACTCCCCCTTTTGCTGTACCATCAATTTTTGTCAGGGCCAGCGAAGTAACTTCGGTTGCTTTGGTGAATTGTTTTGCTTGTTCAATTGCGTTTTGTCCTGTGCTTCCGTCTAGGACCAGCATGACATCATGCGGTGCATTGGGAATTACTTTTTTCATCACGTTTTTGATTTTGCTCAACTCATTCATCAGGTTGACTTTGTTGTGCAATCGTCCTGCGGTATCAATCAGGACAACATCAGCATTGCTTGCTAAAGCAGACTGGAGGGTATCAAAAGCTACGGATGCAGGATCAGCGTTCATGCCTTGGCTTACGAAATCTACATCAGCTCTATCAGCCCAAATTTTTAATTGGTCTACGGCTGCAGCTCTAAAAGTATCAGCCGCGCCAAGGACCACTTTTTTTCCTTGCTGTTTGAATTGGTAGGCCAACTTCCCTATGGTGGTTGTTTTACCTACGCCATTTACACCTACCACCATAATCACATACGGGCCATCAACCTTGGGTAGTGAAACCTCTGAGTCATCAGAAGCATTATTTTCTTCAAGAAGGGAGGCAATTTCTTCTTTGAGTATTTGATTTAGTTCGTCGGTCCCTAGGTATTTATCTTTAGAGACACGCGCTTCTATGCGCTCAATGATTTTCACTGTTGTACCTACCCCTACATCTGAGGTCACCAACACTTCTTCCAAGTTATCAAGCACTTCAGCATCAACGCGACTCTTACCAGCGATGGCTTTCGTAAGCTTTGAAAAAACGCTGGTTTTGGTCTTTTCTAGACCTTTATCGAGGGTCTCTTTCTTTTCTTTCGAGAAAAACCGTTTGAAGAGGCTCATTTGTTGAGTGTTTTTTGGAAACCAAAGTTACGAAGATGGAAGAGTGGCTCGACGTTTCTTAAGTTATTGTAAAAAAACAAAACACCGAGGCCAATTGACCACGGTGTTTTAAAAATATATTTTACAGCTAACGTGTGATTAGTTTTTTTCAAGCCAACCTTTCACATCGTCATTGTGTACAATTTCTTCTTTGAATGAGTAAGCACCTGATTTCTCAGAACGTACCATTTTGATCACTTTCGTGTGCTGCTTTCCGCCACCTGTCTGCAGGGATGCTACTGTTTTCTTAGCCATCGCTTAATTATTTAATTTCTTTATGAACAGTGACACGACGTAAAATCGGATTGTACTTCTTGATCTCAAGACGATCCGGTGTATTCTTACGATTCTTCGTGCTTATATAGCGTGACGTACCAGGAAGACCTGTTTGCTTGTGCTCTGTGCACTCAAGAATTACTTGTACGCGATTTTTATTCCTTGCCATTTTCTTCAAATTTCGAGAGCGCAAATATAGGGAATTATTCGCAATCCAAAAACATCAGACGTGAATATTTCGCTTGAAACGAATTCCTTTGCTACAACTCCATTTAAAGGTACATTTTTTCGACCAAAATTCTTCCCATTTATAATGTTCATAAGCAATTCACCGTTGAGTGAAGACCATTGCTTCACACCCTATTTTTGAATTCTCGGAGTAAATCATGGCGAAAGCAAAGAACACAGTAAAAAGTAAAGGGGACGTCCAGACTGAGCAGTCTCCCTCATCAAGGACGAAAGCACCAAAGAAAGCACGTTTCAAAAAACCTGCACTCCCAACGTGGCTGGCTGATGAGCGCACCCGAAAAATCATTGGTGCCTTTTTAACTCTGACTGCTGTATTCTTCTTTTTGGCAGGGCTTGGTTTTTTGGCAAGTGGCAAGCATGATCTTCGTCTGATTCTGCACAATCCAGAAATACTCGAAAATGGATTAGCAGAGCAGTATAAAAATTTCCTCGGAAAAGTAGGTGCTCACATAGGATATGCTTTGACGCACCGCAGTTTTGGAATTGGAGGCTTGTTCATTCCATTCCTTCTATTTCTATTTGGAATTCGCATTTGGCTCAAGAAGACCTTGCTCCCGCTGGGAAAAACAACACGCCTCTCAATCTACGGAATGTTGGTTATTCCTCTGATCATTGGTTTCCTCTTCCACACAAAAGATGATGTTGCACAAGAAATCACCATCACTTGCAATGACAATTTAGTTGGGGTTTATGGTGCCTTTGCAACAAAGTGGTGTGTCTTCAAGCTGGGCTGGTTTGGCACTTTACTGTTGCTTCTATTCGTTATTGGAGCAAGCGTAATCATTAACTTCAACCCCTATCTTGAAAGATTAGGAATGCCTTCTTGGATCAGTGACCTTTTTCGTCCTAAGCAAAAAGTAACCGCTGAAGAGGAAGAAGAGGTAGACGACTTTGGGTTAACAAATACGCAGCGCACAAAATCTGATGTTGATTCTGAAACCCCACCTTTCATGGCTGATGAGGAATTAAAAGGCGATGTGCTTGATGAACTCTTTGGCGAAATAAAAGAAACGCCCGTTGTTCCTCCTCCGGTTTCGGTTCCTGAGGCTGAGGAGCAATCAGATGATTTCGAGATTTCGACACCAGAAGAAGAGACGCAAATCATTTCTTCAGACACCAACTCAGAGGACGAAAAAGAAGAGGAAGAAGAACTTGAAATTGAGGCTGCTGTTACAGAAACTGAACTTTCTGAATCAGAACTTGAAACCAAGGTGCAGCAATTTGGGGAGTATGACCCAAAACTTGACCTCTCTCGGTATGAACTTCCGGGAATTGACCTTTTAGAAGGACATGGCTCAGGAGCTGTTCAAATCAACAAAGAGGAACTTGAGCTAAACAAGAATCGGATTGTTGACACACTGAACAACTATAAAATTGAGATTTCGAAAATCAAGGCTACAATTGGTCCAACGGTTACGTTGTATGAGATCATTCCAGCTCCTGGAGTTCGCATTTCAAAAATCAAGAATTTAGAAGATGACATTGCCTTGAGTTTGGCCGCATTGGGCATTCGCATCATTGCGCCAATTCCAGGGAAAGGAACCATTGGTATAGAAGTACCAAACAGCAACCCGAGCATTGTTTCTATGCGCTCTTTGATAGCGAGTGACAAATTCCAACGCGCTGACATGGAACTTCCCATTGCCATTGGAAAAACGATTTCGAACGAGACATTCTGCTTCGACCTCGCAAAGATGCCACACCTACTCATGGCGGGAGCTACGGGCCAAGGAAAGTCTGTAGGATTGAACGCGATGCTGGTTTCATTGCTCTACAAGAAACATCCTTCTCAACTTAAATTTGTTCTTGTTGATCCGAAAAAAGTTGAATTGACGCTGTTCAATAAGATCGAACGTCACTTTTTGGCCAAGTTGCCAGATACAGAAGAGGCTATTATTACTGATACCAGCAAGGTAGTGACTACGCTTAATTCCTTGTGCGTTGAAATGGATGACCGCTATGAGCTTCTTAAAACGGCTCAATGCAGAAACATCAAGGAGTACAATCATAAATTCATCAAACGAAAGCTCAATCCTGAAAACGGACACCATTACTTGCCCTATATTGTATTGGTTGTAGATGAGTTTGCAGATTTGATCATGACCGCAGGAAAAGAAGTTGAAACGCCCATAGCACGTTTGGCTCAATTAGCACGTGCCATTGGAATTCACTTGATTATTGCAACACAGCGTCCTTCTGTAAACATCATCACGGGAACAATTAAGGCCAATTTCCCTGCACGGATTGCATTTCGTGTAACGTCGAAGATTGACAGTAGAACCATTCTTGACGCCGGAGGTGCTGATCAATTGATTGGTCGCGGAGATATGTTGTTTTCTACCGGAAGCGAGCTCATTCGAATTCAATGTGGATTTGTAGATACACCTGAGGTAGAAGAGATCACAGACTTTATTGGGTCACAGCAAGGATATCCAGATGCATTTCTTTTACCTGAATTTGTGGGTGATTCTGGTTCCGAAGTTGGTAATTTAGCAGCTGAAGATAGAGATGAATTGTTTGCAGATGCGGCTCGTATGATTGTAATGCACCAGCAAGGTTCAACTTCATTGATTCAGCGAAAGCTTAAATTGGGTTACAACAGAGCCGGTAGAATCATAGATCAATTGGAAGCTGCCGGAGTTGTTGGTCCGTTCAAAGGTAGTAAGGCCCGCGAGGTACTTATTCCTGACGATGCAAGTTTGGAACAGTTCTTGGATGGGATGTCATAACAAGAGAAAAAAAGAAATGAAAAATTTCAAATTAGTACTTACAACACTGCTTTGCTCAGCATTTAGCCTGGCAGTTATGGCTCAAACCGGTCAAGAGATTTTGGATGACCTGAGTAAAAGCGCCAAGACCTACAAGACGATCTTTGCTGAATACGAATCGAAACTGATTGCTGACGGTGTAGATCAAACCCAAAAAGGGAAGGTTTATGTTGAAGGTGAAAAGTACAACCTTGAACTCGGGAATTACAACATCATTACTGATGGGGAAACCATTTGGACGTTTGACAAGAGCTCCAATGAATGCTATGTTGATAATCTTGAAGACCTAGGAGATGACACTATGTCTCCTGCGAAAATGTTTACCATCTGGGAAGACAATTTCAAAAATGAATTGAAAGGCACTTTGGATGTGAATGGGAAGCCTCACCATCACGTTAATCTGTATCCAAACAACCAAGCTGATCAAACCTACCACACCATTCAACTGTACATTGATCAGGCGAAGATGGAAGTAACAAAGTTTGTTGTGAAAGGAAGAGACGGAACGGACGTTATTTATTCTATCTCCAACTTCAATCCTAACATGACCATGCCTTCTGGAATCTTTAATTTCAGCGCGGCTAAGCATCCAGGCGTAGAGATCATTGACAATCGAATTTAGTCAGAATAGAATCACCTATTATATACAAAAGAGCGCTCCACAATTGAAGCGCTCTTTTTTTGTTTCACTCAAAGTGAAGATGACTCGCTTTCGCTTTCTTTCTATGAATGATTAATGCACTTCGCCGGCTAGATCTAGATTGCATTTAAAGGCCGTTTATAATAAGGTCGAACTACAAACTCTTGTACCGCTCCATGGCATGTTTTCATTCAAAGAGCGTCTGCTATTTTTTTTTGCAAAGAAAAGCGTGCGATAGTATCACGAAATTTTGTTCTTTTGCAATCCGAAATTGGTCCTATAGCTCAACTGGATAGAGCAGCACACTTCTAATGTGCAGGTTCGGGGTTCGAGTCCCTGTGGGATCACCATATTTTAAGAGTGAATGTATCCAGCATTCACTCTTTTTGTTTCCAGGCTTTTTTCGTTGACGTTCATAGACTAACTTTATCGCATGAGTGAACAATTTCACGTGGACCAAGAATTTCGTTCTCAGCAGTTTGAAGATGCATCATTGAAAGGAGCTGAATTTGAAAATTGCTTCTTTGAATCATGCCATTTTATAGATAAAGTATTTCATAAATCGGTCTTTATTAATTGTGAATTTGTTGAATGTGACTTCAGTAATGCCAAGCTCAGAAGCGTTGCTTTTCGCGGAGCAGAGTTTCAAAATTGCAAAATGATTGGCTTAGATTTCACTTCATGCAGTCCCTTTTTATTAGAGCTTGAATTTGATCAATGTGCTCTTGACTACTGCCTTTTTGGCAACTTGGAAATAGCCAATACCGCGTTCAAACACTGCAGACTGATTGATACTGATTTTACGAAAACAAATCTTTCTGGAGCTATTTTCACCGGGAGTAATTTATCTGGGGCGCACTTCGAAAACACCCTGTTGGTCAATGCTGATTTTAGAGAAGCGGTAAGCTTTAACATTGATCCTGAGATCAACAATCTTAGAAAGGCCAAATTCGAAAAAGAACAATTAGACGGATTGCTTCAAAAATATTCCTTGGACATCATTTAATCTGCTTTTCTATGAGGTCTGATCATTGAGACCTACCTGCCTCTATTAAATTTAGTAGCCGCGAGCTCAGCTCATGGGAATATGCGGTTATTCTTCCACGAGAAATAAAACCTACATCCGTTAAATGTAGTAGCCACGAGCTCAGCTCGTGGGATCATACGGTTATTCTTCCAAGAGGAAAAAAAATACCTCGATTGGATGTAGTAGCCGCGAGCTCAGCTCGTGGGATCATACGGTTATTCTTCCACGAGAAATAAAACCTACATCCGTTAAATGTAGTAGCCGCGAGCTCAGCTCATGGGAACATGCGGTTATTCTTCCACGAGAAATAAAACCTACATCCGTTAAATGTAGTAGCCGCGAGCTCAGCTCATGGGAACATGCGGTTATTCTTCCACGAGAAATAAAACCTACATCCGTTAAATGTAGTAGCCACGAGCTCAGCTCGTGGGAACATGCGGTTATTCTTCCACGAGGAAAAAAACATACCTCGATTGGATGTTGTAGCCACGAGCTCAGCTCGTGGGATCATACGGTTATTCTTCCACGAGAAAT
>Ga0208903_1000374_pt1 | contig 38737 bp, 46 predicted proteins | sample AntAceMetag02UKJ_FD_184769 | JGI IMG/M metagenome (GOLD analysis project Ga0208903, IMG submission 184769) | Saline lake microbial communities from Ace Lake, Antarctica - Antarctic Ace Lake Metagenome 02UKJ (SPAdes) (version 2) | ecosystem: Environmental > Aquatic > Non-marine Saline and...
GTTTTTTGTCCATTCAATTTTACTTTTCATTGTGGCACCTCTATTTTAGCTGTGGCACTGTCGCGGTCGCGGTCGCGGTCTATACAAAGGCGAGTGACCTTAGCGTTAAACCGGTCATGGTGCATAGTGGGTATTGCTTTCAGCGTGTTGATTAAATATATGTGGCTAGTGGATGGACCTGCACCATTATCCGCATATAAATAGTTAACATATCCATTCGCCATTTTATCAATTAAGTCTGTTAGCTTGTCATTCATTTTTAATGTACCTAGTTGTTGAATAAATTTTCAGAAATAGTCGTTGTCTATACAGCTTTGGAAAAACACACCGTATTCGGCTTGCACTTCATCCTCTGTTATACCGTACGGCGCTAATGCCGCGACTGTATCGCTGATATCACTGGTTATATGCGCCTCATAATTGCCTAGCTCGCGATGGATAACTCCTTTTCTACCGTTTTCTTGCAGGTCTTGCGTTCTGCCTTTTTCATGTATTGCTATTAAACCATCCGCCAGTGTTTGGGTATTGTCTGCGGGGCAGACAAGTCCCTGACCTAATGAGCGGTATTTTACACCATCAATGGCACCTTTTTCGTATTGGTCTTTGTTGAATGCGAAGAAAGCGCCGGTCGAGTTCAATATCTCGGTTTGTGCTGCTGCAACATAGCTAGATAAGTATTTCATTTTGTTACCTCTAGTTGGTTTATGTTGTGGATCACTAAGCGCTTGATTGTCGCTAACTCTACTTTACTGAGCGCTGGCGTAGTGTTGAGGAAATTTAAATAGGTCAACAGGTCGCGGGCGTTTAGTCGCCCACTGGTAATATTGGCCGCGATTATTTGAGTAATATTATTCATAATTTTATCCTTAGTTGGTTGGTGTACACGTGTTAATTAACACGGCATAGCAGGCGGTTAAACCTGCTATACCCTAGTAATTTAATCAGCTTTAATGGGCATTATAACCGCTGTATAATCACTACACTTAATAGCTATAGAATCCAGTGGACCGGCGGAAATTAGTTCTAATGGTTCCTCAATACTGAAAAAAGATAGCGCGTCTTTCAAATATTGGGTTTGCACCCATATATCGTCAACCACGTTTATAATCTCCAAACGCGTGGAGTTTATTTTAATAGTATTATCAAGTAGCGACTCTTTAAAGGTTGGTAAATAGTTGTTACCTTTCCGGCCATCTGGCAAAATACGCTTAAAATCAGGATATTTTGCATCCTCTTTGATGCTCTGCATATTCTTATCATAAAACCCCGCAGGATAGCTGGTGCCTTGGTGCGTATGCAATCGGTGGCCGTCGGTGGCCACTAAAATATCGCCGTCTGAATAGATGTACTGCAGGTAGTAGCGGCAATCTTTTGGTCCAGCCATTGAACGCGCCAGCCATTGTTCGGGTGTTTTTGGACGGACGGGTAGGGGTGGTTGAAAAAAGTTGTACATACTTGTTAGCACGTCGTAAACTCGCCCATCGGTTATATCTGTGCGGTCTAAATTTTCGACGAGGTCCACAAATTCGGAATACATTTCGGCCTTGGGTAGTTTCTTACGCCCGTTTGCTGCGTTTGCTATGTCATTAATATTCATCTGTTTTTACCTTTTGGTTAGTTGTGGCTTAATATGCCGCTTTGACTACTCGCGAGAATAGTTAAAACGTCAGATTAAACTAGTCGTGGGTTTCATCTACATAAAAATAATGGTCGGCACCATAACAGTAATAAACGCCTACACCGTCAAAACTTGTTATGTGGTCACTATAGGCCGGTTTGGTTTGCTCGGTGGTTTCTACTTCGCAAGGTATGAGCGCGGCACCATAACTAATAGCATCTTGTTCGGTTCCTTCATAACCTTCAAAAATAGCATTGTAAATTTTCATTTTATTCTCCGGTATCTATTGTTAAAGAACTGTCGCCACATGATAGGCAGGTGTTGATAGTTATACTGTCGATTATTTTCTGGCTAGCTCGAAATTTGAACTCGCACTGTTTACACTTAACAAGCAATTGCCGGTTCTTTTGTTTAGGCTTGCCATTAAGGCTCACATTCATAGCGGCGTGAGGTATAGGACCAATACGCTCAATCAGTGCGTTCAACTTGTCGATCAACTCTAGGCTTGGAACTGTACAGGTGAACGAGTTTTTAGTGCGGCCATTGTTACCGCCTTCTAATCCAACCAGCTTGCAGAGCTTAATAAACGGTGCCTTGTGCCCGTTCACGTTGTTATCATACGCATGCATCATTTCATGGATAGTAACAGCCAAGATGTTCAGCGAGTCTGACTCGCCCATGTTGGCGGTGATGAATATCTCGTTATAGCCGTCTGAGCTCGCGGCCCTATTCCAGCACTCGCCCAATATTACCGACTTTTTCTGTGCGGTCTTAGGCGCGGTTAAAGAGTAGCGCGCTGGTGGTGCCGGCAAGTCAATCACAGGCTCTATAATTTCGGTGGTGATAATGCCGGCGGCAATGTTTAGCCACTCTTCCCGTGAGTTGATGTTCATTATTTCACCCCAACTTGAAGGTATTCGAGGGTTTGACCGGCGAACGCCTCGGCCTGTCGCTGGCTGTGCGGTCTGTCCTTTTCTTGCTGTGCAAGCTCGGCGTTCCTTGCTTCACGTCTAACTCGGCGTTCTTCTTCGGCTTCGTCTGCTGCGGCTAGTTTAATCATTATTTTATGCCTCGTTGGTTTAATAGTTGCATTAGCACTTCGTAGTGACGGCTTAGGCGGTTCCTTAACTTGTTACCACGTGTTCGGGCGCGTTGGTGGTTAATATCTTCTAGTGCGCGCTCTAGGTCGCTAGTGGAATATTCAGCGTATTGTTTAAAGGTGTCTTGCTTATTCATTCTGTTTCACCTTCTGGCATGGTCAAACCAAAACCCAACTCGTTTAGTATCTCGTATACTTTAGTCAGGCCAAAGCAGGGCTCATTCTGCCAAGTAGAGGTGTACCTTTCTAATCTTTGGCCTTCAGATGTCACTACAAAAATACACCAGTCGCGGCCTAAAGTGTCAACTCGACAATCAAAGGACCCAACAAAGGGAGTACTGCCGGTAAAGCGGTATTTTTCAAAAGTGTCTTGCTTATCCATTCTATTATCCTCGAAAAGTGGTCAAAAAGTGTCCAAACAAATGAACACACAAAGTTTTGTTCTCATAGCTTTTTTGTGTGGAAATTTTCATTTGTGTGGAGAATATTCGTTTCGCTAGTTGCTATGTGGTGCCCATTGTATAGCAGTGTGTAAACATGTCAACTGTTGTTTTGGCTATTTCCAAACAAATGACAGTCATTCCTGTATACACTTTGTTATGTGTGGCGTTTGTGTGGAAAATTGAAAGCGGCTGTGTGGCAACAAAACAAAGGGATTTATAGAGTAAAACAAACAAAACAAACAAATAACTACTATAGACTAAAGTAAATAATACCCATATAAAACGTAGGGTTAATATATTCTCTTATATATATGGCAGGGAGAAAAACCGAAATTTTGTTTGTTTTGTTTGTTCTCATAGTCGCTGCTGTGCCTAGAGTAGCGCCAGCTGAACCAGATAAGCCATTGCTGAGGTGATACTGATAGTAAACACTGTAATGCCTGCCTCTGGCCACACGTCACCACTGCCCACGCTCGATCAACCACGTGTAAACAACGCAACTAACAAGTTGACAACATAACAAGTTGACAACATAACAAGTTGACAACATAACAAGTTGACAACATAACAAGTTGACAACATAACAAGTTGACAACATAACAAGTTGACAACATAACAAGGGGCATAGTACCAGCATAGTACCAGCATAGTATGGCCATAGTGGTAGACAATACTTTCAATGAGATTAAATAGGGTCATATAGGGAAGGTACCCCGACCCCAATTTTAAAACAGAAACTCCCCTACCCATACCCGTCAACGCATAAAATTTCACCCAAAAAATTCTTTGTATACAACTGCCACCACACTAAGGCATACTTGGCACATGAGAACATTACGACGCGACAGAAATAGCAGTATCAAAGCATTGGGCGGCCAAGAGGTTATTGAGCATCCTGAGAACGATGACGGCTACCAGAACCCCGACGATTTCCTAGATCGCCACCACCCTGAGAACGACAACTACATGCGGGCTATAGAGCACGTACAGGGTAAAATAATGTTTATCACGACGATGCTTCGCACCAAACAAGTGAACATGCTCAAGTCGGTGTTTGCTGGTGAGAACTACGTTCAGACAGGAAAACGCCACGGCTCGTCGCCTTCCACAGTTAGCAAACTGGTCAAGAGCAAATACGGCCAACAACTGCTAAACATGTTGCAGTACCACCGTCAACTGGTTGAGGGGCCAAACGAGGCCATGCGCAGAAACATGCTGTGGAGGATTGCCCAGAACGAAGAAAAGCTATCGCCTAAGACCTCGCTCACTGCGGTAGCGGAGTTGAACAAGATGCATTTCCAACAACTTCAAGTCGATAATCCTAACGCGGGTGGACAACAACCGACAAACCAGACTACAATAATTAATATTGATCAAGTACTTATGCCTCGGGGGGCTTTAGACAATTGAAAAGTCACTACCTTCTCCGTGAGTACCACCCTGATAGAACAATGGGCAGACTTTTCGCCAATGGTGAAGAATTTTCGACTATAGAAAGGTCTTGGGAGGATAATGAAAGCAATATTAGCTGTATACCAGCGGGTATGTACACGGTGCATTATTTACACAGGTCAGCCAGTGGTAAATACCGTGAAGTCTGGCACCTACAGTGTGTAAACAAGCGTTTTGGCATCCTAATGCACAAAGGCAACTTGGCGCGGCACTCTAAAGGCTGTATTATCCTTGGCAGTAAGCGCGGTTGGTTAGGCGGACAACCCGCCGTGCTAGGTTCTGGCACTGCGTTAAGAAAATTTAACCGACTGCAAAACAGAGAGCCTTTTGAACTGCATATTATTGGGACACCACCATAATGATTGATTTACTTTTAGGTTTAGCAAGCTCCTCCGGCCTCGGTGCCATCCTAGGCATTGCAGGTAACTACCTCACCCAAAGGGAAAAAAGATTAGCAAATGTGGAAGCAAACACGCATGAAAAAGCAATGGCGGAAATCGATAATAAGCGAGATCAAGCCGAACACGCACAAGCCCTATCTATGGCCGATAAAAACAACGACACCGCACGGATTGAGGGTAACATCTTGGCTGATGTTGCAGCAGGTCAAGCATTTACGGCCGGCCAAGTGGCCGCAGGTCGCCAAAACTCGGGTATACCGTGGGTCGAGGCAGTTAAAAGCCTTATGCGCCCTATCCTCACTTCTTATTTACTTATCATTGTCAGCTACCTTACCTACGCACTACATAAACTGGTCGGGGGGTTTGAAGTGCTACCAGCCACAGAAATTTATACGTTATATACCCATTTGATACATCAAATAATATTCCTGACTGTGACCGCTGTTGCATGGTGGTTTTCTAGCAGGGGAACGAAAAGTGTTGGGCGATAATTGTGGCGAAAATACCCAGTCAAGACGTGTTTTCAGATGAACGCACAGCAGGGGAGTTTAAGCTACTTCGGCACCAGTTCGACGAACTCATCAAAGACGGCGAAGCCGACAGAAACCGAATTAGAAAGCTTGAGCAAAAAGCAAGAGATTTGGAAACAAAACTCAGCGTTGGTAAAGGGCTTATTGTGGGGATGCTTATCACAACTGGTGGCGTTGGAATTTTGGTGGCTGATAAATTAAAGACGCTGGTAAGCATACTCAAGTAAGTGAAGCATTCACACTACACAGATGACGACTACAATGCCCAATACCATGACCAAGACCCGTTTACACGGTTTGGCATTGTTCCGGCACCCTACACACTAACCGATTCGCTCAGTCAGTACGGCTCCTACGACAATCAAGCGGATTTCGCCCACACATTCGGGGATACACACAGCAAATCTGCCAACGATGACGCGTGGGAAATGCCTTATAAGCCGAGGCAGCAGATGGTGGCGTTTCATCAGCGTCAAGAACGTTTCGCTTTCCTGATTTGCCACCGCCGATTTGGTAAAACAGTCGCCTGTATTGCTGAATTAGTGCTTCGAGCGCTCTACACCACCAAGAAAAACGCACAATACGCCTATATTTGCCCGTTCAGGACGCAAGCAAAGGCGGTGGCATGGAATTATCTGGTAGAGATGACCCAAGGCATAGCTACTGACGTAAAAGTGTCTGAACTGTCTGTGACGCTGCCTAACGGGGCTAAAATTTGGCTATCCGGCTCAGATAACGTCAATGCACTGCGCGGACTTTACCTAGATGGCGCGGTTATTGACGAGTTTGCCCAGTGCAGACCTGATTTGCTAGAAGCGGTAATAATGCCTTGTCTGGTCGATCGTAAAGGCTGGTTAGTGATAATCGGCACGGCTTATGGCCGGTTAAATCAGTTTTTTGACTACTACGAGAAGTCTCAAACTGATGATGAGTGGTTCCACGCCGACATAAAAGTCTACGACTCTGGCGTTATTGACGCCGAAGAAATTGCGCGGATTAAGAACGCGGTTTCAGAAGCTAAATTCCGTCAAGAATTCTTAAATGACTTCTCCGCCGAGTTGGTGGGCACTTATTACGCGTCGATAATCAACGAGATTGAGCAGCTAGGACAAATAAACCAGACCACCCACTGGCTGCCTGACCTTGATGTGCATGTGGCCTTTGATATTGGTCGAGGTGATAATACGGTCGCGTGGTTCTGGCAAGAGCATGAGTTTGGCATAAATATTATTGACTTTTACACCAACAACGGTGAGCAGGCGCAGCACTACATAAACATGCTCAAAGAAAAGACATACAAGTACAAAACGATAAATTTGCCCCACGACGCCAAGGCAAAAACCTTCGCCACGCATAAAAGCGCGCTTGAGCAATTCATTGCCGCCGACTTTGGGCTTGATGCTCAGATAAAAATAGTGCCCAGCCTAAGTGTTGAGGACGGCATAGAAGCTGCAAGGCAAATGCTCAAACACACTAATTTTGACTATGATCGCTGCTATTACGGGGTTGAGTGTCTGCGGGTGTACCGCAAGAAATGGGACGAGCTAAAGCAGTGTTTCTTGAAAAAGCCACTGCATGACTACTCAAGCGACGCGGCGGATTCATTCAGGTATTTGGCTATACAAGCCAATAAAAAGTTTCTACCCGCGCCCACAGTGCATGAGTCTATCAACGCCTCATTGGTGAAAAACAGGGAAGTAAGTTTAGGTCAATTGTTCAGTGAACGGGAAAGCAGTATGAACAAGCATTCGTTCAAAAGCAGACGGATATAGAAAAAAGCACACGATGACAAAAAAATGTATACTGTGCCGACTAACCCACAACCAATATTTGAGTACACCCCATGTCCATAACTGATACCACGGCTAGTATTGAGTCTAAAACGGATTACGACGACACCCCCGAAGGTAAATACAAGTATTGGGCAGAGGAACTAAAGTCAAGCATTGCGGCTAGAAAGCCGTGGTGGAAAAAAGCGGATAAAATAGTCAATCTCTACTTAGGCAGTGGGGCAGTGGAAGCCAACAATTCGAGCAGTTCAAACGAATTTAATCTGAACATGTTTCACTCCAACATCAAAACTCTTGGGGATATGCTCTACGGCAATACTCCAAAAATCGATGTAAGCCGCAGGTATGCACAGCCAGCCGATGATGTGGGCCGTGTAGCCGCTGAAATGATGGAAAGGTTACTCAACCTTGACGTGGCGGAGAACGGTTCAGAAATAGACTCTGTGTTCAAGTCAACACTGCAAGACCGCCTATTGGCGGGGCTAGGTTGCGCCAAAGTGCGCTATGAAATGGAGTCCGAACAAATCCCAGCTGTTAATCCTGATACCGGCGAACCGCTCTTAAATGAAGTAGGCGAGCCAGTTATGGAAGATAAGCTGCTGCACGAAGATGCACCGGCGGACTACTTTTACTGGGGCGATCTTGCGTGGGGCTGGTGTCGCAACTGGGCAGCCATGCCGTGGTTAGGGTTTCGCAGCTACTTAACCAAAGACCAGCTAGAAGAACGCTGGGGCAAAGATGTAGCAGACGCGGTTAAACTGAAAAAACAGACAAAATCAACCTCAGAAGATATCGAGGACGATGCAAAAACAAGCGGTGCGTGGATGCGTGCCGAGGTGTGGGAAATATGGTGCAAAGAAACACGCAAAGTGCACTGGATAATTATCGGGTACGACAAGCAGCTAGACGAAAAAGACGACGTGTTAAAACTGTCGGGCTTCTGGCCCTGCCCTCCTTTTTTTCTTGCTAACCCTACTACGTCGCTGTACTCACCAACACCTGATTATGTTCTAGCTCAGGATTTGTACAACGAGGTGGATAAACTGCAGACTCGAATTGCGGTTATCACTGAGGCTGTGCGGGTTGTGGGTGTGTATAACGCTAACGCGGACAACATCAAAAGCCTGTTTAATGAGGGTAAGGATAACAGCCTTATACCCGTGGAGAATTGGGCTTTATTTGGTGAAAATGGCGGCCTAGCTGGTCAAGTGGAGTGGCTACCTTTGAACGACATTGTTACAGCACTTCAACAGTTAATTGGCGTCCGTGACCAAACTATCGGGCTGCTACAGCAGATAACCGGCATGGTCGATGTCATGCGGGGCTCGCTCGATAACCAGTACGAAGGCGTTGGACAGACAGAACAGAAAACTAAATTTGGCTCAGTTCGCATTCAAGCACTGCAAGAGCAGTTCGCACGGTTCGCGGGCGATTTGATGCAGCTAAAAGCCGAAGTAATAGCACGCCATTTTTCCCCCGAGACAATTTACAAACGCGCTAACATGAAATACAGCGCGGACGAAGAACACGTACAGCAGGCTATTGAGTTGATCAAGTCGCCAGAAGACGCACGCCTGCGGATTGATATTCGCCCTGAGTCTGTGGCTATGATTGATTACCAAGCGCTCAAAGGCGAGCGTACCGAGTACATGAACGCGGTCAGCACTTACATGCAGAGTGCGGGCGCTATAATCGACTCTGACCCATCGGCTAAACCTTTCGTGCTGCAACTATTGCAGTGGGGATTGGCGGGATTTAAGGGCAGCAGTGAAATCGAGGGTGTTATTGATAAAGCCATTGAGGTCAGTATGCAGGCTGAAAAAGACAAAGCCGGCAAAGAAGAACCTACGCCCGAGCAGGTGGCAGCGCAAGCAGCCATGGGACTTGAACAGTTAAAACAGCAAGGCGACATCGGTAAAATTGACGCCAAGAAACAAGCTGACATTGAAGTGCGGAACACCGACATGCAGGCTGACATAACCACAGCACATGAACAGCACATGCGTAAAATGGCTGAAATTCAAGGCGCGTTGAAAGCTAAAGTGACAGAAATTAGGGCTAACTTGCAAGCTGATCTACTGACCGAAAAAGCGCAGGCTCAGTCTAATATCACCCAAACACAGGCCACGGTCGAGGGTGAAATTAAAAAAGATATTGTTGAGCATCAGATCGACATGGATGCTGAACAGACTAAAACAGCCGGCGCTATTGAGCAGATTCTTATAGGTGCCCAAGCCGACATTGAAAAATCAATCGTGGTGGAGAGTGTAAAACCTAAACCGGAGACAACCAAAAAAGATGATTAGAAACACAGCGCAAAAAGTAAACGACAGCTACGAAGCTAATTTCGACGCCATTTTTGGAGGCAAGCCACCCGAGGGTGGCGCTTTTGTGCAGGACAAAACAGGTAAGTTAAAGCCTAAAGAATTTGCGGTCGCAGATAGCGTAAACGCTCCCATGGTGATGAAACCTTTAAAAGATTTCAAGTCGCCTATAGATGGGCAGATAATTTCCAGCCGTGCGCAGTTAGCGAAGCACAACAAGCAACATGGTGTAACTAACTCGGCGGATTACTCAGGCGGCTACATTGAGCGAAAAGCCACCGAGCGCAATGCAGCGGGTGAAAAACATCTAAAGACCACACGCATTACCGATATTCAATCAGCTATAGAACAGCATTCCTAAACCTACGACGGAGATATACATCATGTTCGGATTAATAGAAAACATAACGAAAGCTACACTAGGCGTGGTAGTGGAGACACCTATAGCCATTGCCGCCGATATAGTAACAATGGGCGGCGTGTTGGCGGATAAAGACGAACCGTACACAGCCACCGCACTTAAAAAAGTCACTGAAAACGTGGCTAACGCGACAGACCCAGATACATAAACCTACGACAACGAGCAAAATATTATGAGTATGAGAGATTCCATTAACGAAGCCCTTGACGCGGTAGCCGAAGAGGACGAAACCCAAAACTACGATGAAACCGAACAGGAGGTGATCACTAGTGCGGCAGAAGAAACGTCAGAAACGCAAGCAGCAGACGTCACAGGCGATGATACCGGCGCTAGCGACGACACTAAGCCTGACGACCTTGCGCTCGAATCAGAGGAAAAATCTGGCGACAGCATAAAAGCGCCTATTGATTGGGGGCCAGAAGAACGCGAACAGTGGTCAAAAATTCCTCGCAACTTGCAAGAAAAAGTGATGAGCCGTGAAAAAGAGCTTAACACTTTGATGCAAACTACAGTCGACGCACGCAAAACGCACGGGGATTTCGAGCAGCTATCGAACAAGTACGGCTCTGTCCTATCAGGGGTTATAGGTGATACCCCTATGGAAGCTGTGGGAAATCTGTTCAACACGGTGGCGAATTTACGTATGGGCTCGACTATCCAGAAAGCCCAGATAATTGCTGACTTAATAACTGACTTTGGCGTGGACGTTAGCACACTGGACAGCGCAATTGTTGGTGCGGCTCCACCAGCCGGACAGCAACAGAACGCAGATATTGAAGCGATAGTCGCTCAACGCATGGCACCTTTTGAAGCGCAAATGGGTCAGCAAAAAGCCTTGGAGACTCAGCAAGAAACCCAACGCCAAGACGCGGCTATGTCTGAGGTTCAAGAATTCGCTAAAGACGCCGAGTTCCTAGCGGACGTGCGAAACGACATGGCGGACTTAATTGACATGACTAGCAAGCGTGGGGGCACAATTACCATGAAACAGGCGTATGACAAAGCCTGTATGCTTAACCCTCAAATTCAAGCAGTCCTGACCCAGCGTGCCCAGCATAAAGTGCTGACAGGGAACAAAAATTCTATCGCCAGTAAACGCGAGGCGGCTAGCAGCATCAGCGGTTCACGTGTAGGCAATGGGGCGGGCGTTGAAGGGTCCATGCGAGAGACCTTATCAAGCGCGTGGGATAATCAGGGCAAAATCTAAGCATTTGACCTTTGTGACGCAGGGTGTAAACTGTGCGTCACAAAGACTTATCTACTCTAGCGGCCAGCCACGGTAGCACCGCACCTTAGACTCCTAGATTGGTTATTGAAAAACGACACTCAATTAACTTTTTAGGAGCATTTAATAATGGCTTTCGCTAACGCAAACATTTCGGATATTTTGGCCACGACTATCGAAAGTCGTACCAGAAAAATTGCCGACAACGTAACAAACAACAACGCTTTCCTCATGAAAATGAAGAAGAACGGAAAAATTAAAACTTTTTCCGGCGGTCACAAAATCATGCAAGAACTTTCTTTTGCTGAAAACTCCAATGCAGGCTGGTATTCAGGTTACGATCTTTTACCTGTTGGCGTATCTGATGTTATCAGTGCCGCTGAATTTGATATCAAGCAGGCAGCAGTGCCAGTTATTATCTCAGGTCTTGAGCAGCTTCAAAACTCTGGTCGTGAGAAAATGATCGACTTGATGGAATCTCGTTTAGAGGTTGCCGAGTCAACAATGGCTAACCTTATCACTGGTGGCTTATATTCTGACGGCTCAGCCGCAGGCGGCAAGCAGATTGACGGTTTAGAAGCCGCGCTACCTGTCGACCCAACAGCCGCGCCATATGGCGGCATTGATGGCAACGTCTTCACTTTCTGGCAGAATGCAGTTAGCAACCAGACAGCAGCTAACGGTTTGGACTCTACCAAGATTCAAGGTTTTTGGAATGCACTTTGGGCCTCAATGGTTCGCGGTCAAGATCGTGTTGACCTGATCATGTCTGATACCGCAGTATGGAACACCTACATTGGATCACTGCAAGCTCAACGGCGTTTTACCAACACCGATTCAGCAGACGCGGGCTTTGCAACTGTTAAGTTTATGGACGCAGATGTTTGCCTAGACGGCGGTATCTACAACGGTAACAACGGTTCAGGCACACCAGCCGGAACAGCGTTCTTCCTTAATACGAAGTACATGCACTACCGTCCACATGCTGACCGCAACATGGTTTCGCTATCTCCTAACCGTCGTTACAGCACAAACCAAGATGCAGAAGTGCAAATTCTTGGTTGGGCCGGTAACTTGACTTGTTCAGGTCGTCAGTTCTCAGGACGATACGACGCAAACGGTTAATACGTTTAACCTTGTCGTAGGGTTGTAGGGGGCGCTTCGGCGCTCCTGATTTTCAATTTAGGAGATCATAACAATGGGTAATCCCACATATTACATAGATGACCAAGCAGTAGCAGATAGAAAAGCCGAAGCAAATCAAGGCATACCTGATACTGCGTGGGACGGCGGTTTAAACGCTGGCGGCGCTTGCGCTAATGGTATCGGGGTGAACGAAGGTGAAGGCGCTGTAATAGGCACCCCCGCCCAATTTACACTGCTTGACCAAGATAGCGATGCAAGAACACCGCAGAATAGCCAATTAATAGGCGGCACGGCGTCCGCCCTTGACGTAGGCACCAATCCCGTAGACGGTGGGGGGCTTCCAGTTAGAACAGGCGGGGCCACATTGGCAAGCCTAAACGCAGGCTGGACAGCGGCTTAATTAGAAGCATAATGACTATACTCGCAAAAGCAATATCAATGAACCTAAGCGCTGGCGGGGTTCTTGAGCCCGCGGTCAATAGCCTTGCAGGGTTGCATATTGCTTTTAGTGATCTAGTATCTGGACCTGCAACTGGTCTAGGTGATGGTCTAGGTGATGGCACAATCGTCACTCTCTGGTGTTGGGGTATCGGCGATATAAAGGGATTGTCGTCAGTCATGTTTACCGATGCACAATCAGTCAAGCGCAATGCAGCGCATCATTATTATTGGAAGAAAGCAGATGGCGAATTGCCTAGCGGCCCTGCAAATCTTTATGAATCTCATGGATTGTACGAGATAGCTTTTTCAATTCCTGCTGGATCGGCAACGGGTTTAGGTTCGATTACTATTGGCGTTGGCGCGCAAGAATCTAATAGTATTTCGTTTACGGTTCGCGCTGGGAATATTTACTGGGTAGCACCATCTAGTGCTAGTCCATCGGGAAACAATAACAATGCTGGTACTTACGCAGCCCCGAAAGAATATTTAAACGCGACAATCGGAAGTTTCAGTACACGGAGCCTTTTACAAAACGCTTATAGCGGCGTAACAGCGGGGGATATTTGTTATAGCATAGGTGTTGATGAGCCTACTAGTTATAGTGGTGGTCGGTCGGTGGGATTAGTGGCTAGAGATTGCACAGGCACGTCAGGAAACCCTGTTTCAATCGTAGCGTATCCAGGCACTAGGCCGACTGTTGGCTTGTCTGTTGATACGCAGGCAGGATTCTTGCCCATCAACTCGCCGCACTTTAATATATCTAAATTTGCATTTACGTTGGGACACATTGACCCTTCTATATTACCAGCAGGAACAGGAAATCCAGGAAATCCACAATTATCAAATACTGCATTGACGTGTTCAGGTGGCAATCGTTTTACAGGGAACAAGTGTGGGCAAAGAGCAGGGAAAATGATTACTGGTTGGAGCGGAGCGATTAATGCTGGTGGAACTGGTATTAATGATACGTTCTGTTTGGGTAATGAAATTTTAGACCAAGGCACTGCTAACACTTCTAGGTTTCAGCACACAGTTTATTTTTCAGTTAGAAGTAACATTACAAATACAGGCGATTTCGATTTTAGTTTTAACTATCTGCACGATAACTTCGCGATGTTTGGGTTTCATTTGTACGACGAAGATCTAGGAAGCGTAACCCCCTTAATGGGCATTACTGGAACGATTACAATTAGCAATAACCTCATTGCTGACCAAGTTGGTGCAGGTATCAATTATGCAATCGGCCCTACTATTGGAAATATGTATACAGCAGATCTAATAGTAGAAAACAATCTTTTAATAAGAACGGGTACTGGCGAAACCGAGTTAGAAGATTCTGTATACCCACCAGCGGAGGCTATTCGGATAGGGGGTATAGAGCCAGCAAACGCCACAATACGCAACAATACGTTGATTGAATGGTCAAGCCCTGCAAATGTAATAGCCAATGGGGTGAACGGCGGGTTGTCAGTAAGTCATGCAACTGGCGTATGCGTGTGGACTATCGAGAACAATTTACTTTACAGTAAAATCGACGACAAGTATGTAAATCTTGGTACGAATGTTTCGACAATAGATAACGACAATAACAATGCTTTTTATACCTCAGCAACAAACCCGACACTAGACACCAAACCTAGTTGGACAGGCAATGTGACCGTCGATCCACAAATAACAGTGGTTGGCGATAACTACACAATTGATGCTGGGTCACCCTTAATTAATGCTGGTTTTGTTAGAACTGGCAACCCACTACGAGATATCCAAGGTAAAGCTAGATCGGGTATAGACATAGGAGCGATTGAAAAATGAGCACCCCATTAGCCAGAACTTTTTACAATGGTAACTTCCCTAAGGCTGGCATTGCGATAAATGCGGCAACTAAGTTTGCAGCTATAGTCGTAGCTATATATGGAGGTGATGGGGCAGTTCCCACAGCGTTAACTTTAAATGGAGTAGCTAGCACCAAATTGGGTAGCACTACTAACACAGGGGGAGAAGAAGCTAATATAAGTGTATTTTCGATTTCTGACCCAGAATCAGGCTCAATTGCGATTACGGGTTTTTCAGATGGTATTGGGAAAAACTTAATAGAGGTAATTGAGTATGATTTTTATGCAACAATCACTGACTTTGTAAGTCAGGGATTTGGAAATCGATCAGGGAGCACTTTTACTGCTACATACAATTATTCTTCTGTGACGGGGGAAGAAATAATACTTGTTGGAACTTGTGCTAATGGTTTGATTTCTACTAATACACCATCCATGTCAGCTAATCTGAACAGCCATTTTACAAATGCTATACCAGTCCAATATGTTTCAGGTTATGATGAAAGCGTATCGACTAGTCCAGAAGTATACACCGCATCTTTTAATCATAGTTCGGCGGGTGGTGGGATTATTGGTAATATCAATATTGCTGGTTTTACATTGACACCTGCGGCTGGTGACACAACTATTCCCGTTATCACATTAGTTGGTGCTGACCCAGTTAACATTAATCAGGGTGCAACTTATACCGATGCGGGGGCCACGGCCACTGACGACACTGATGGCACGATAACCGGTGATATAGCAACAGTTAACCCCGTTGACACTGCCATAGTTGGCCAATACACAGTCACTTATAACGTTGATGACGCGGCGGGCAATTCGGCCGCTCAAGTAACTAGAACGGTTAACGTGGTTGACGGAACGGCAGCAACATTATCATTACCCACCGACACTACAACTAATGTTTCTACAATACTTGGTGCTACGGTTGATGAAGGTTCGACGATTCATACCGTTGCGTATTTAACCAGTGAAGGCACTGCCCCAACTGATGCCGAAGTCGTTGACGGAAGCTACGCTGGGGCAAGCGGTGTTTATGCCAATGACAAGGTGGTTTCGACGGGGGCATTTACGGTTGACCCCATTACCGTCGTGGCTAATTCTGCTTATAGTTTTAAGATGATTGCGGTTGATGCCACTAGTAATATAAGTCTTGTACTTACTAGTACCTTTACAACTTTGTCAGCTATGATCTCGATTACCACAGATTTACTGTCAGCTACTATTGACGGTGTGCTGTTCAGCACTGCTATTGAGGCAGGCCATGTTGAATTGATTACTCTGAATGGTGAAACGACTGATGGTAGCGGTGTTCTACTGATTGATGCGAATAGCCTTTCTGTTACTGATACGCAAGTAGTTGAAGGTATCGCCAAGGATAGAGCGACAGATGATCCGTTACCAATACAAGGCGCAGTGAGCATAGCGTAATGAGCTGGAATAACTTATCGAGCTGGAACTCCTTGACAGGGGCGGTAGCTGCAACTATTAGCGCGGTAAGTTCTAGCCGTGGAGCAGACATTGCCACAGCCAATGACACCTTAACGATAACGGTTAATGCCTCATTTGGGGTTACTGATGTTACTGTTAATGGAGAGGTTTGTACTTCAGTCGCAAGACCTACTAGTACGAGTGTTACTTGCATATGCCCATTGGGTTTTGGTGCGGTTTACGAAACTAGTGGTGACGTAGTTGTAAATAACGGTGTAGATTCTGCAGGCTACTCAGTCACGTTGAGTGTCCCAAGCACGATGATAGAGACTGATTTCACAGTCGCTTATGCATCATTGGGTGCTGAGTGTCCTTTTGCTGGTGATACAGATTTTAGTGCAATAGTCATTGGCGATAGTTGTATTAGAGATATAATTACAGCACCAGACAGTCACTTTATTAGAATGACTGGTGACGGTGTATTTGCTTTATTCACTGATGGTACTTTCACAACTCCGGCAACAGTCACTAGAACACAAACTTATAATTATTATATTTGGGATGCTTCGGATAATACCCAAAGTGCTTCTATTGGCATTGTTACAGGAACCTTTGTGGCTACGCCAGACACCACACCTGACCCATTTACTTTTAATAATCAAACTGATGTTGCCTTATCTTCAGAAATAACATCAGACCCCATCACTATTACAGGAATAAACGCCCCCTCTGCAATAAATATAAGTATCGGTACTTACGATATTAATGGCAGTGGCAATTTCGTTTCAACTGAAGGTTTAGTTAATAATGGAGATTTAATAAGAGTAAGACATACTTCTGCTGCCTTTAATGGTTCCAATACAGTATCCATACTCACTGTGGGCGGCGTATCTAATGCTTTCATAAGCATAGTTATTGACTTAGATACAACAATACCTGTTATTACTTTGGTCGGATCGTCACCAGTTAGTGTGGTTGAAAATACAATCTACACAGATGCCGGAGCAACTGCTAGTGATAATATCGATGGTAATATTACTAGCAGTATTGAGATACTAAACCCTGTTGATATCGAAACCATTGGTCAATACACAGTCACTTATAATGTGACTGATGCAGAAGGTAACTCGGCAACTGAAGTCACTAGAACGGTTAATGTCATTGCTTTAGCTGATGTTATCATTCCGGTTATTTCCCTTCTTGGATCAACGCCAATTGATGTAACAGAAGGCACTTCTTATTCTGATGCAGGAGCAACAGCCACAGACAATATTGATGGCGATATCACAGGAAATATAGTTACTGTTAACCCCGTTAATATTAACATCGTTGGGGCTTACAACGTCACTTACAACGTGGACGATGCCGCAGGTAATTCAGCGGCTCAAGTCACGCGGGTAGTTAATGTCGTCGCAGATATCATCCTGCCGGTAATAACCGCTACTGGCGACTTAACTATTAACCACACTGTTGACACTGTTTACACTGATCAAGGCGCAACTTGGACAGATAACGTAGACGGCGGGCCTTTTGCAGTTACAGACATAAATGGAACTGTAAATACGGCGGTAATTGGTACGTATACAATAGCATATAACGCCTTAGACGCAGCAGGTAATCGAGCAACAGAAGTTGTCAGAACGGTTAACGTAGTCGCAGAGTCCACAGGGACTAGTCCTCTGGTTGTTACAAATATAACCACAGTAGCAGACAACATATCAGGCAGCTTGCCTTATGACGGCGGGAATTTGGCGGTTGATACTGTTAGCGCAATAACGCACATAAGCAACGGTTTGAACTACACGGCTAATCAACGTTTATGCGTAAGCATTGACACGGCTAAAGCCTACGTCGCTGGCGGGCTCCCGTTCACTAGTGCTGGCCGTATGGCCATGACCACCGACGCGGTTATCTACTATAGCAATGGGTGGCCATTCGCCGCTAATGGGCGTATAGCGGTTACAGTGGCTTAGTGGTATCATTAATTTTTTAACCCTACGACAATAAAGGAACACACTATGCAAACAGCAGAATTTAACCACGAAGATTTCACCAATACGTCAAAAGCCGACGAATCGCTTATGGTTCGTTTTTTCCATAAAAACGTGAATAATAAACTGGAAAGTCAGGCACAAGGCCGTCCAGTTTTCACCGAAAAAACGTACATCGAAATTAGAGTCGCAGGACAACGCGACGTGCAAGTGTGCCGCCCTGTAACTTTCGCGGATAAACAGCGATTTCCTAGACACTTCGAAGCGTTCGAAAAGCGTGTCGAGGCACCTACCGAGGGCATGCCTTTGGTCGAGTGGCCAGCAATTACCCGCACACAAGCCGAAGAAATGGCGTTTATGAATGTCAAGACGGTTGAACAGCTTGCCGGCATGAAAGACGCCAATTTGGCCAAGTTTATGAACGGTTACAAATTGCGAGATAAAGCGGTCGAGTGGTTAGAGTACAACCAGAATAACATCGAAGACGCGGAAAAAGCAGAAATGCGCGAAACTATAGAGACAATGAAAAGGCAAATTGCGCTACTTACCACACCCTCAGAAGAAGCCATAGCTCAATTTCGAGACATTGCTAAAGATGTTACAGACACGTCAGATGCCAAGACAGGTCTTAAAAGCACTCTTGACGAAACACCGGCAGAAGACCAGCCGCTAGCGCCTACAGAAATCACGCCCGACACCACGGAAGCGGTGAAAGTACCGGCAGCACCGGCAGGCGTTAAAAAACGCGCATCACGTCGAAACAAGAAATAGGTGGACTAAATGGCTGGCAATACGGGAATAATGGCAAACGAGATTCTTAACCGAGTCGCGGCGGAAGTGGGCATAGCGCCTATTACTGACCCTATTGCCAGCACAGACCCTTTTTTCATTCAGCTTCGCTACCTACTAAACACAGCCGGCGAAGAGTTAATGCAAGCCTACCCATGGGAAAAACTTGTCCGTACTCACCAGATAGTCACTGAAGCGGGCGATACTGGCGAATATGACATGCCCGACGATTTTGGGTATATCCTCAATCAGACGGAATGGGACAGAACAAACAACATCGCCATGGGCGGGCCATTGTCTGCGGCGGAATGGACGTATTTAAAAGGGCGGGATTTAGCGTCAAACACTTTGTACGCTAGCTTTCGTATTTCACAGGGCAAATTCAACGTATTCCCAACCAATCCCACAGCAGGGCTAGACCTAAATTTCGAGTACATTACCTCTAATTGGGTACAGGACGGAACAGACCCGACCGCGTACAAAGCCTCGGTTGAGATAGCGAGTGATATGCCGCTATTCGACAAAACACTTATCACCCGAGCAGTAAAAGTTAAATATCTTGAGTCGGGGGGTTTTGACACCACTAAAGCCCAAGGCGACTATAATCAAATTTTTTCCTTCCTGACAGGCACTGATAAAGGTGCCCCAGTGTTAAATGCTGGACGTTCAGGCGGGCGCTACCCGTACTTAAACAGTCATAACACTCCTGACACGGGTTTTGGCTCTTAGATATGTTAGGGTCAGCTAGACGAACTGCAGGACGGCCACAGAAGCGCACGCATGAAACTATGCGCTACCCCGCGCCTATAAGGGGTATCGATAACCGTTTATCCCTAGGTAGTGGCGATATAAACCATTGTGTTTATGCCTACAATTTAGTGCCTAACGAAGAGGGTATGCGCGTTCGTGAAGGGTATCGCGAGTGGGAAATAGGTGTTGACGCCGGATCAGGCGAGGGGGTACACACTCTAATCCCTTTCAACACGTCAGATTCAGCCGCAGCAGATAAGCTATTTGCCGTAAATAATGAGGGTATTTGGGAGGTTACGGACTACGACACCGCACCTAATCAAGTGGCCACATTCAGTAATCAAGCAGCCGATGCAGGGTATGGGACGTTTACACGTTACGTCACCCAAGCCGAAGTAGATGTGCTTTTTTACGCGGATAACTTGAATGGGCTCTGGGAATACACTGTTTCAACCGATACTTGGGCAGTGCCCACCGGCATAACTGGAATAACAGAGTCAGAAATAAACTTTGTAATATCATATAAAAATAACGTGTGGTTTGGCATTCGTGACAGCACCGTGGGGTATTGGTTGCCTTTACTGGCTAACGCCGGCGCAGTAACCCCCCAATATTTCGGAGATAAATTCAGACTAGGTGGGGCTTTAAAAGGGCTGTTTAGTTGGTCAGTTGACGGCGGTGACGGCGTAGACGATATACTGATCGCGGTCAGTAGTTCCGGTGATGTGGTCGTGTACACAGGTTCAGGGCCAGATCAAGACGATTGGGGCATGAAGGGCGTTTATTATATAGGCGACATACCTAACACCCCGCGTTTTGGCAGTGAACAGGGCGGTGAACTGTACTTGCTGTGTTCTTACGGCATAGTAAGCATGAACGACCTTTTACAAGGCGTAGATACAACAGCCATTATGTCAGACACCGAAGGCAGTAGCATGTCGGTAAAGATAGCAAAAAGTCTGCGGCGTAAAATGAAGACCAGTTTAAATGAGCGTGGATGGGACGTGGCCATTATCCCCTCACAAGGCGGAATTTTAGTGTCCACACCGCAGGTAGGAAGCGAACTAGCCGAGCAGTTTTACTACAATATCGCTACCAAAGGTTGGGGCGTTTGGCGAGGGGTTCCTATGGAATGCTTTGCTAACTACGGCGGGTTTGTGTACTTAGGCACCGCTGATGGCCGCATTATGGTCATGGATTCACCCGTAGATAACGCACTAATAACCCCCACAGCACCGCCTATAAACGGCGATGACATAGAATTTTCCATCCTGACCATGTACAGCAATATGGGTTTAGATGGCATATACAAAAGAGTGCATTTAATCCGTCCAGATTTTATATCAAGCCTAGCCCCTTCGCACAGTTCACAAATGCGATGGGATTTTGACACTTTAGAGGGTGTCAACACTTCCCTTGAGGCACCCGTGGCCAACACTTCCGATGTATGGGACACAGGCGTTTTCGAAACAGCTATTTGGGGCTCCGACTCAGGCGTGGTTTTCCCTTCTATTGGCGGAGCATGGGGTCGAGGCAGATACGGCGCTGTGGCCACCCGTGGCACTTGTCGTACAGACACCAATTTAGTTGGTTGGGACGTAATTTATTCCGCAGGCGGGCCAATGTGGTGAGGGTAGAGTTCAGACATTTTGTAGGTCAGTTAGATTGGGCTTGGGTTAATAGCCAAGTCGGAATCAAGCAATGCGAAGACACAGATGGTATCATCGCGATAAACCTTGACACAGGTAGCAAAATAGGCGCTTGCATAATGGATAACTGGACAGCAAACAGTGTGCAATGCCATTTTATGGTCACTACGCCTATGGTGTTAAAACATGGTTTTTTAGAGTGCTGTTTCGATTTCATATTTAACTTTTCAGGTGTAGAGCGTATTTATGGCCTAGTGCCCGCTAACAATGAAAAAGCGATAAAATTTAACACCCATATAGGTTTTACAGAAAAAGCCCGAATGGAAGAAGCCTTCGAAAAAGGTGTTGATTATTTGTTAATGGAGCTTAAACAAGAGAACTGTTTACACCTCCCCCAACACGAACAGGCGGCATAAGATGGGCAAAAAGAGCGCGGCACCCACCGATATTACAGGCGCGGCAACTATCGAAGGTGAATTTTCCCAAGACACGGCGCGAGATACAATCTACGCAGACCGCCCCGACCAGTACAACGCACTTGGCAGTAATACTTGGCAGCAAGAAATGGTGACTGACCCAGCAACAGGGGAGAAAACAACCAAGTGGACGCAAAACCAGACTCTGTCGCCTGAAATGCAAAGTATTTTTGATAGTGACATGCAACGTAATAAGTCGTTAGGCAACACAGCTAACAGCTTGAATAGTCGCATAAATAGCGAAATGGGTGCACCCCTTGAATGGGGGCAGTTTGGCGAAGGCCAGCTAGGCCCAGAAGCCACCACTGGCGACGATGCGTTTAGTTGGTCGAGTAATAATCGCGGTCGAGCAGAAGACGACGCGTATGCACGCTCCACAAACCGCCTAGACCCTAGATTTGAAAAAGAGCGAGCCACTATGGAGCGCACATTGACTAATCGTGGGCTACGAGCAGGCGATTCAGCTTACGATTCAGCTATGGAATCTTTTGGCACCACTAAAAACGACGCTTATGAGCAAGCCCGCTTAGGCGCTACAGCAGAAGGCCGCACAGAAGACAGTCAGGCGTATGGCCAAGCCCAAGGAGCATGGGGCACTAATCGTGCCACTGAGCAACAGCGGTTTAACCAAGGGTCAGAGGCTACTAATCAAGCGAATGCGTTGCGTAGCCAGCAGATACAAGAATACTTGGGCAAGCGTCAGCAGAGCCTGAACGAGTCGAACGCGCTAAAAGGCGCTCAGACAACATCAGAAACTATTTCTAATTTTGGTAGCGGAGGGTAACCCCATGGCTTTAGGTTTTGGACAATTTAATCGAGCGTCACGTGGTGAAACTCCTAGATTTGCTGCAGCAGCGCAGGCCGAAGGGCAAGAAGCTCACCGAGCCAAAGCGCAGTCAAATGCCTTGCGATCACAAAACATGATAGGCGGGGCACAAATGTACAACGCAGGCATGGGTGACAGATCACCTATAGCAGATGCTCTTTTTGGCCCGCAGACAACTACAATGCCTGCGGGTAATGACTTAGTACCTCTTAACGATTTTGCTGTGAACGGTGCACAAGCGCCACCTGCGGGTAATGACTTAATACCCCTTAATGACGCGCCTTTAGGCGGGGCACAAATGACGCCTTTAGTAGATGAGGGTGCGGTGCAGGCCACAGAAATGATAGGTGAAGAATTGGCGACCGAAGGGTTAGCCGATGCTGCATTATCCACCGGCACAGAAGCCGTAGCTGGTGGTGCGGGCGGGTCAGCTATGGCAGCTAGTATGCCCTATCTGTCAGCAGCACTTCTGGCCTATAATCTGCTTTCGTAACAGGAGCCACCATGCAAAACCTACAGCAACTATCCCTAGCCCTTAGAAACGGCGCTCAAGGCAAGGCCAAGTTAGCCGGCCTAGATGAGCAGTACGGCGACGCTAAAGGGTTACGCGACTCGCAGGGCGCCAGTATTAACAAGTATGGCACAGCTTCGCCATTAGCCGTCGTGGCGGACGTTATTAATAACAGTCGTGGGCGGAAGGGTATGCGAGAAATTGCACCTACCCGAGCAGCCGCTAGAACAAATGTGGCCGCTAACGCCAATGCTTTGCCTTTGTATAACGCACAGCAAAAGCAAAACGCGACCACACAGGCCCAGACCAACTACGAACAGACGCGAACAGACGGCCTTTCACAATTCCGTAAACAGCAAGAAGATATAGCTGCGCAAAATAAAATTAAAAATAGCGAAGTGGTTGAACTGGTCAGTTTGACAGACCCCGCCGACGTTAAACAAGCTACGGTTAGAGGCGGTCAATTTTTTGACATTAACTCAGGCCAACCATTAGACCCACAGGGGTACAAGCAGAAAACGCAATTTGCTCGCGGGTCGGGCAGCCGCTATACGTTCCCTAAAATGAAAGACGCCTATGGCAACGATATTATAGGTAGAGCAGATAAGCAATCGGGCGAATTAACCCCTTTCAAATTTGCTGACGGTTCAGATTACGACGAAGTAAAAGCGGCCCAACTGGGCGGCACTATCGCGAGTCAGGCGGGTTTAGAAACGGAAGAAAAAGAAAGCGCAAAGCTAACTGAACAGCGTAAACAGGAGCTTTCAGACGGCACCAAGTCTAGAGCGCAGAGTTTGCTAGAAGCTAACAACGCAATAAAAGCCCTTGAAGCCGGTGCAGGGTCAGGCAGTATAGAAAGTAACCTGCCCGTGTGGCTGTTGCCTAACGAAGCCGAAACAACAAAACTTCGCAACGCTAAACAGAAACTAGGTTTAGAACAGATTGGCGAACACACCTTTGGTTCGCTATCAGAAGCCGAAGGACTCTGGGTGCAGCAATCTCAAATTCCTGATTTAGACGAAGACGAACTGTTGCCCTACATGAAACACCGCCGCAGTGCTATGATGCGGGTCAACAAAGCAGCAGAATACGAACGTGAAGCCCTAGAAGCAGGCGAGCCAATAGACACAGGGCTTATAACCGAGATGCTGACCGGCGACGGTTTTGATATGTCTGAATATGGGTATAAATAAAAATGGGTAGTGTAGCCGATAAATATAGAGCGCAGCTAAATGGCAACGCTATGCCTGCTACCGCACCCAAAACCGGAAGCGTGGCTGAAAAGTACCGCAATCAGTTAACCGCGTTACAGCGCCAGCCTGCACCCGAAGCACCCCCCCAAAAGCCTGAAATGTCTTTAGGGGGTAAGCTGTTGGGAGGTGTAAACGCGGTGGGACAAGGCATGTCACTTAATTTAGCAGACGAAGCCGGCAGCGCTTTAGCCGCTGGCGCTGTTAAAGTGGGTGATTTTTTCACGGGCAACGAGAACAGCGAAGATTTCACCGATATTTACTCATCCATGATGGGAGGCGCTAAACGAGATCGCAATGAATTTTCCGAGGAAATGCCCTTAACGTCCATGGGGCTAGAGATAGCGGGGGGCTTTGCCACAGGTGGCGTGGGTGCGTCTAAAGTTTTAGGGTTAAAAGGCCTACAAACTGCTAGCCGACTAAAAAAAGCTATTGCAGCAGCCGACGGGGGCGTTGCAGGCGCTACGCAAGCTATTAAAGGCGCCAGTAAGTTAAAAAGAGCTATGGCGGTTATTGGCGCTGGCGCTGCCGAGGGCGGGATAGCCGGTTTTGGAAGTGGTGACACCTTAGAAGAAAGAGCTAAAGGCGCAGGTTTCGGAGCCTCACTAGGCGCAGGGTTTTCCGCCGTGCCCCAGCTTGCCAAAGCGGGCATGGACGTAGCAACTGCTCGTAAAGTAGCCCAATCTTTAGACGTAGGCGACGATTTTATACCTTTAAACGTGGCGGATTCAGGGCCGATAGGCAACTTTTACCGCGATATAATAGGCGGGTCTTTTGGCGGCAGACAAAAACTAATTGACCAAACCTCCCCCCATATTGCTAAGGCGATGAACAGGTCTGCGCGGGCGGCACAAAAACTAGACTCAGCAAAAAATAACCACGCGTACACAGTAAACAGGGCAAAAACCCAAGTTAACAACCGATTTGCGGGGGAGACTTCCAACGCCCAACGCTTAAAAGATGGGGCCATAGCCCAAGCGGATTTAGCGGCCTCAGAGAGCGTTACGCAGGCAGGGGCAAAAGCCTCTAGCGGTTTGGCACAAGCGCGGGCAGCTATGAACGCTAAACTTGTGAACAATGCTATCCCTGACAGCATACCGCCTAAAATAGCAAAGGCTATCAGAAACGCCTCGCCTGACGAAGCAAACGAACTAGTAAAATCCGCGTGGAAAAAGCACGGGTTTAAATCTTTGGTGGGTAAAAAATACGCGCTGAACGCTGAACAAGTGAAAGCCCAATTTAAAAAAACTATTGGCAAAGACCCCGCGATGCTAGAAGCTAGCGGGGGTATAAACTCAATGGTAGACGACATATTTGAGCTACACGGCACAAAAACAGGCAGTATAAGTGGCAAAGCCATTATGCAACTTCGCAACTCCATGCGAGCCAAAAAAGGCGCGGAGGGCATGGCGTCCTTAGTCCCTACAGCTTACGGAAAAATGGCTGATGACCTAGACGCGATACTTCGCAAAGGTATGGACCCGACAGAAATAAAAGCGTTAGATAACGATCTAGCTAAATGGGCCGGCAAAGTAAGTTTAAACAAAGCAGTCAAAAACGCCAGAGGAAAAAGGCAAGGCATCCCTAATGAAACTGACGTTATAAGCGCCGCCCGTTATTCTAAAGGCGGGAACTATGGAAAAGGAAAAGGCTCCGCGCAGCAAGAAGCCGAAGCCGTGCAGCTGTTAACCGAAAGCAATAAGGTAGACTTAGCCACCGCCACTAGCAACGCAAATGCGGGGCTAACTAAGGCAAAAGCCGCAGCTGCAGACGCTTTTACCAATACACAAAATGGCATAAAAGCTAGGAATAGTATTTTGAGTAAAGGGCAGGAACGGGTGGGCAGTCTTAAAGTGGCTGAGGCCGCTCGGGTGGCTAAACGTAAAGCGGGCAAGGAATCCAGACTAAGAGGCCTAGCGCCAAACGATAATGTTAGCACTTTTGAACAATTGTTTAAAACTGGCCTAGTCGGAGCAGGCTACGGGCTAGGCAACTTAGTTTCTGGTACTTTAACTTCCAGAAAGTTAGCCTCCCCAACCGCTCAAAGGTTTATAGCTGGGCAGACAAAAGGGCAGGAAACATTAGCCAAAATGTTGCGCAAATATGGTGGCAGCATAGACGTGTTAAGCGCGGGCGCTGGCGGTGCTGCGGGCACTCAATCAGATGAATTTTAAAGGGTAAAGACATGTCACGTAATGCATCAGGCACTTATTCACTAGTTTCGGGCAACCCCGTAGTCACCGGCACGGTCATCGCGTCGGCATGGGCTAATACCACCATGGCGGACATTTCAACCGAGCTTACCGACAGCCTTTCACGCTCTGGTAAGGGCGGCATGTTAGCCCCTTTAAAGGTAGCTAATGGTGCAGTAGGTGCACCTACCATGTCGTTTACCAATTTCCCCGCGTCGGGTTTATACATGGCGGGGGCGGGTGACGTTCGCATGGCCATCACGGGCGTTGATCGCATGCGTTGGCTGGCTTCCGGTAGTGCACCTCAGATATGGAATGTAGCAGGCGCTGCATGGTCGGATATCGGCAGCACTTTGACCATAACTGATGAAGCTACAGACACCACATGTTTTCCTATGTTTGCTATTTCAGCCACAGGGGCTGTGGAGGCCAAAAGTAACGCAAGTTTTACTTTCAATTCAGACACCGAAACGCTGGGTGTTTCAAAGCTAAACATCGGGTCTGTAGTGTCCGGCATATACGCCGGCAGAGTTAATGCCAACGGCGACACGGTTAGCGGGAACTCAGGTTTTACAGTCTCGTACAACCTCTACCCTCCTTACTACCAAGTAACCCATAACTTAAGCAACGCAAATTATACAATAGTGGCCTGTAAAGAAGGCACTACTGCTAACGAGTATGTCGTGTACGTGTACCAAACTATCAACAACACTTTTAGAGTGGCCATGACCAACTTGATTGGCGGTGATGTTAAAGATGAATGGAGCTTTATATTAATACAGGACTAGTTTTTAGGTGCTGCAGACTTCACGCACTTGTCAAACAATTCATTTTCATGGGCCATGTTGTCCACGTGACTAGTGCCCATGGTATGAAGAAGGTAATGCAACATTACCCGCTAGAATCTCTCATCATTTTTTCCAGCACCGCTAAAGCATTCCACGCTAAATGGGCTTGATGTTCTATTTTAGTTTCAGGGTCTAGAACCTCACCTGTCTGTAATTTTAACCAGTGCCGCACCATGGCGTCATCGTAGCGTTCCTTTCCGTTAGCCACGTCCAGCCAACCGTTATCAGTATATTTATTAGCCCCAAAGGTGCCCACCTCGCACACTTTTGTCAGTGCGCGGGTGAAAGATCCTAAAACAAGAGACGGGCGTATTTTCCCTTCATCCATTTTAGCGCCTGACACGTGCTGAGGTAGTCCGTTAGGGTCTGTCTCTATTTTGCCAATAGTAGGCTCTATACGTTCAAAAGTAGACAAGTATGCCTCCGTCCACGTGTATACCGTGGCCTTGTAAAGTTATGCGTTCTTCACCCTCGGGCATTGGCCCAAGGCTTGCTATTCTGTGCGGTGTCATTCCGTCGTGGATATACACCTTGCCCAGTTCGTAGGGCTCAAAAGTAGGTTTGGGCAGCTTGCCCCGAGCGTTGAAATCTTCCACTTGTTTGCCAGTGAAACGCCACCAAAAATCAGCCCCCGCGCCAGCACTGGGCATTTTCACCGGCAGAGTGAAGCTGAAAGGTTTGCTCCATTCTAGGTTACTAAGGTTTACACGTGTAAACGGCTCGTCTATGTGTGGGTGCCCTGAGTGGCCGTTCGATGTGTGGTCAAAAACATGGAAACTAGGCAGTCCCAACCCCCAATCACCGTAACCTATTTTGACCTTGAAATGCCCTTCTAGCACTTTGTTTACTCTGCCGTACATAACACTGAAAGCCTCCCAAAGTATGCGGTTAAAAGCGTTCGCAATAGCGGGGTATGCTTTAGGGTCGTCTTGATAAGCGGTGGCTCCCAGCGTCCAGAAATGCCCCCTGTCTATCAAAAACGGGTCGAGTTTCAACACTTCCTCGGCAATGCTGGCGCATTCCTCGGGCGTGAATACTTCAAGTGTGGTTAAATCTCTCATCTTTATTTTTCCTGTCGTAGTGGTTTAAATTCGGTCATCTTCTCGTAATGCGTTCGATATTTGCTCGGCCATGCCCTCGGTGTCCAGAGTTCTAGCCGCGTAATAGGTGTTAAGCAGGTCGTGGGCTTTTTTAGAGGTGAGCGCGACGTGTTTAGCGTCAACACCCACGTAACGGTTCAGCAGCCGTGGCCTGACACAAGCGCCTTTGGCCCCGTCCCACACAGTCCGCCCGTTCAAATCATAGCCGGTACTGGCGTCATTAACTGCTCGTTTTACATACTTGACATTAGTATCGATATCAAAATGTAAAGGCCCAGCAATCAAAGGGTTATTGAACACCTTGAACACCTCCGACGCGTTGATATACGGGTCAGGCCAAATTTCCATCAACTTCATAACCGCGAAATCCATGTCAGACAGTGAAGCGCTGGCCATGTCTTTCTTGGCTTGGGTCGAGGGTGGCGGGGCGGTCAAATTCTCAATACTGACTTTCCTAGTCTGCAGCCAGCGGTAAACAGAACGAGCCCATGAAGGCATACCGTCGTCATCGTACTGGCCTAGCCAATCGTTTAGCGCAGTGAACACCGCAGGAGGTGCAGGGTTCATGGCGTTGTTCATCACATAAAAACGCCGGTCCTCGGCTGGGATTGCTAACGCGTTTACATGGTTCGTAAGGAATAGATAGCTACTGTGCGCCATCACCTCGCGCTTAATACCAAACTTGGGGTTTATGGTGATTCCTCGACTTCTAGGGTCAACCAGTGTTTTGAGTTTTTCATAGTTGTTAAAAAATTTAGACGCGTCGCCGGACAATGTTTCTTCCGAGACGATAAAAGGTTTTTCCTGCCATTCATTAAAGTCACTGTCACCCACCATGTCCTTAAAAGGCACGTCGGCCACATTAGTAGCACCCAGTAAAGTCTTAATCATGTCGGCCAATGTTGACCGCCCGACACCTTGCTGCTTGGCCACCATGACGATTGCCGCGCCTCTAAAACTCATGTCCTGACACTTGGCAGCTATCCACGACAAGAAGTATTCGCGGTCGTACTCTTCCGGTATCAAATAGTCTAGGTATTGTGTAAACGTGTCCACATGCCTTTGATCAATAGGTCCATACCCCCATTCTGGGATAGTGAACAGATTAACGAAATTCTCCCCTTTTCTGGTGACTAAACGGGCGGTTGTGCTTGGGTCGTATGTCGTGCCGGCCACTACCACGCGAGAAGGTGACACCGCCCATAGGGCCGTCATGCCTATTAATTTTTGCTTACCGTCAACCATTTGCACCATAGCTTTATGTGGGTGCAACACGCCAAAACTAGTCATTACTATTTTCATGTCCCGCAGGTCACTCTTAATATCCCACACAGAATTTTGGGTTTTGTCGAAAACATAGCGGGTGGTGAGTGCCGCCGAAGGGTCAAAAGCACCGGCCTGAATTCCGCTAGCTGCAGCGATGTATTTTAAAAATTCGGTCGTGGTGTTGACATCTTTACAGTGCCCGTGGTGGCAGAAAAACACGCGCTGATCAACATTATCGCCACGGCCTAAAGGCTTGTATCTGGCTTCTTGCTTTCCGGTCGTGTGGCCTTCATGCCATGGGCATAAAATGTCTATCCACTCGCCCCCGTTATCGTTCGCCACGTAACCCTCATCATAAAGCCATTCAAGCACAGGGTCGATATACCCGTTCATAGCTTGGGCTTTAGGGGCCACACTAGCCCACGGCGTAGTGCCTAGAGATTTTGACGCTCGGGCTTTAGTAACCGAATCGGCATCAATCAGAACGTCGCCCCAGTTAACATGAATTTGCAGGGCGTCTAGTATTTCTTGTGGGGAGTACGTGGTCTCGGTCAGGCTGGTTAATTCACTAACGAACGGGCCTTTGTCGCCCTTCTTGCCGTTTACACCCTCCGGCAACCTGACCAGTTTAACCGGCGTCTTGCCGCCTTCGTCTGAATATCCAGACTCGTAAACTAGCTGAATAAGCGCCTCGGCTGCTTCCAAAGTGTCTACAGGCTCGTCCAGAATGTACCCGAACTGATAATTTCCTTTACTGCTTTCAATAACGTAAGAGGGCACGAAATCAGCGGGTATTTTATCAAGCGGTATTTTTGTCCCTATGTCGTCCAGAACTACGACGCGTAAGGAGTTAAACAGTTTTTTGCGGTGGTACAACTTGCCGTCGTCATCGCGTTTACACGTAGCGGTCGCGAAATACAGGGCCATGGGGTTCTTGGTTATGGCCAAGTATTCGAGCAATTTATGCTCGGTCAGCGGGTAAGCGGGCGAACGGGTAGGTTTTACTTTCCACGTCAGCACGTGTTCGTCATCATCCAGACCGGCATGGAAAACCGCGTCTAAAAAAGACTCTATTTTGGGGAGGTCATATTCTCTGGGCGGGATATTAGAAAACTTCAAACCCCCACCAACCTCTGGGAGTGGGCCGTCGGCTTTAACTGCGGCGATTAAATCACTGATCAATGGTTCTTGCTTTTCAGTTGTACTGCCTGTATCTTTCATTTTAGCTGCTCTTTGTTGAGTGGTAGCGGTCTCATTCTCCGCTTTCCTTGGTTGGCTTTTAAGCCCTGATGTTTACGCATTGGGGCTTTTTTGTGCGTGTACTTTATCATCTACTTGTCTCATTTTATTTTCACTTTTAGGTTCTTCTGGCTTCCACCAATATCTATCTTTTATTTGACTATACATTTTATTTCCCGTATATCGCCATTACTGCTGGTTCGGCTTTCAAGGGGAGGCCCGCAGCCCACTCGGGCGCGAGCTCCATGTAGTCCTGACATTCAATAACGTACTGTTCAACTTCTGAATCATGCACTTCCAAAATAATCTCATCGTGTACATGGCCTACTACTGGAAAATCGTCATCCACCATATCACCTAGGCACTCTCTCAGCAAACAGGCTGCGGTCGCTTGGGTAACATTTTCCGCTAAAAAACCGCCCCACAAGCTCATTCTAGGCCATTCATCTTCACTGTCGGCCTTTGGCCGTACTGAGGCTTTCATAGCTGTCACACCTCCTTTTTCTATGCGAGCGTAAGGGTACTGAATGACCGTCTGGTTCGGCAGAATGCACATAAGCGTGCCGCCCAAAATATCAGGAATATAAATATACTTGACACGGCCGGCAGTGAAAATAGCCCGAGGACTTCTGACCGCGTTTACACTTGCGTTCTCAAGCTGTTTCCAGAATTTCCGCGCCCATGGACTGGCAGCACGCCACCGATCAACAATGCCCTGCACCTGACTGTTAGGCAGATTTAGCCCGTAGTTTTTGGCCATGGCTTGGAAAGCTCCGACCGCACCGCCAAAGCCTAGAGATAAAGTGGCTACTTTTCCTATCTGTCGGTCTTCTTCTTTCAGGCCCATACTGAGGGCGGTCACAATATAGATATCGACGTTCTTGCGAAAAATGTCTAACACCTTTTCACCGCCGGCACTGTCAGTTAGCCATGGCAGCACCATTGCCTCTATTGCTGACCAATCTCCCACCACAAATTTGTGGCCTTTGGCCGGTATCAATGCAGGTCGTAGCAGCCGCCCTAAAGTCTCCATCACTGGGAGCCCTGAGTACTCGGCTATATCGCAGTTGTGGCGCATTAGGGCTTTTAAATCTTCTGTTTGTTGGGCGTTGAAACAGTCACGTTTAAAATTGTGAACCTGCAACCCTTTTGATGAATAGCGTGTTGTCTGTCCGGCACCGGCAAATATGAACGCACCGTGTACACGCCCTGAATCTGGGTCGGCTCTTAATAGCATCGACGTAAATTTCGACACACTACTGTTCCCGCCTTGGTCGATCAACTCAATCACCTCGCGGAAATTGCCTTCCAGTTCTTCACATTCTAACAGTTGACCGCGAGCCGCTTTATCTAGCGTGTGTTTAACTTCCCCCTCGGCGTTAGGCGCCTTGGTTATGCATCTTTTTAGCTCTGGCACCTCGGCAAAAACAGGGATTAGAATTTTCAACAGTCGTGCGGTTTGAGTGACTTTAGTAATAGCGCCATCGGTCAGGGCGTCCAGTTGTCGGCCCAGTTCTTCTTTTTCCTGTTCGGCGTACTTCTGGGCCAGTGTCGCAAGCTCAAGGTCAATCAGTATGCCTCGGTCGTTTATGCGTTCACTTGTCTGCCAGTCGGCCTTGTCTTCATCTGACATGGGCCGCAGGTTGTTAGTCATACTGACCATGGCGCGGCTGTCAGTCATGCAATACTTGCCCATTTTCTTTATGAGCGCGGGGTCGTAATTAAACTCTCCGGTCTTTTTGTTTGGGATGCACAGCTTTTGAATAAGGGCCGTGCCGCTGTGGTCTTTCTTAAATTTGGCGTTGCTCGCTCGGGTGGCGGCATATAGGCTAGCAGGCAGAGCGTTTACACGACACTGGGCCGCAGTACACACCCATTTATTCGCGGGCAGTTCTGGAAAGCCATAATCACTAACCGCTATATATTCATAAATCAGCTGGTCAAAACGGGCGTTGTGCGCGTCTAGGGTCTCGGCTGTTTGTAAGGCTAGGGCTAGCAGGGCGGGCACTGGCTGGCCAGCGAACCATAACCATTCATCCCCATTGCTTTTGTTAATGAAAGAGCAACAGATTATATCTGTGCTGGGGTCACTGGCATAAACATCAGTTCCGCACTTCTTCAAGTCAACTCGGCTTCGAGTCTCGAAATCTAGGGCCATGGCTATCATGGGTATAACCGCCCTTCGGTTCTTTCTGAGGCGCCAAAAATAACATCGAATAATTCCTTACTCACTATTACCGTGTTTGCGGGCATGTGATCTGATTTCATAATCCGTAACCCTGACGAACCCATAATAACGTTTACGCCATCTGGGGCACGTTTTGGAGATAGCGCCTTTAGGATTGCGTGCGCCTCTTTAAGCTGTTCTATTCCTATGCTATCTTCTTTAGTCATAACGTTTACACTCGCTTTCATTATTGGTTAGGGCAGAACGGCCCAATTAAGGGCCGTTCAGGTAGTGCATTTTTAGCTGGTTCAGACTAGCCGGAATTTCTTGTGCGCCGTGTTCGCTTACGTGGCGCTGGGTTTTTTGACTCTTCCGGCACTTCTTCTTCTTCCTGCTCGGGCTCTGGTTCAGGCTCAACTTTTTTCTTAGCCGCACGTTTAGGCTTTTCAACCTTTTTAGGCTCGTGCACTTCTTCTTCGTTTTCGTCCTCAGCAGTAGGCATACCCACCCACTCATCGATAGTTAATACCGGTGTATAGATAGTGCCGTACTTTTTGATTTTATGCTTGTAAGAGTCATTGTCTAAAACAATGATCGGGCACAAATCAGGATTGCCAGCTTTGCCGCGTGCGATAATTTCAGACAGTAAAAGAGAAATAGCTTTCAAACCGCCAAGACATGACGTTTTGTATAGCAGTTGGGTGCCTTCTTCTTCGCCTTCTAGGCCTTTAAGCGCAAACGCTTTCTGAGCTTTCCAGTTCACAGGGTCGCCCTCACTATCAACATTGACGGGTAACGCCGGCAAGTCAGCCAGCAACACAGGAGGTTTGCCAGCGTTCGCCATGAACTCGCCTAGCAACTCGCCATCGGCCCATGCAACGTAGCCTTGAGCGTAACTAGAAGGGTCGACAACAAAAGCCGAATCGTTACTGACTTCGGTATCTTCCGCACCGAAAAGCCAGTTACCGCCTTTGGACATTTTGAGATAAAGAAAATCGCCACCGCCTGTATCGGGTGACGCCTGTTCAGCAGCAACCAAATTGGTTAATAGGTCTTGCAATACTGCGGGTAAATTGTTGGACATATTATTTATTTCCGTGGTTAAGTTAGTTAAAGTTTGCCGGCTAAATTAGGAGGCTAGCCGACTGAGCCTAATATACTGTATACAAAAAGCTAGTTCAAGTGTTATATGGTTTTACCTTCGAGTACCCCTTTACACTTACCCCCATAAGGCGAGGACATACCGCAAGTAACATTTACTTCCTCACCACCCCATGATTTTCTACCGCACCAGCTGCACTGGATATAGCTTGCGTCCTCTCTTAAATGGGCCGGTAGTTTTTGCTCTAACGTTTTTGTACCTTTTGTGAGCTCACTCATCACTCGCCCCCAACATGTCGTTCAACTGCTCAAGCCCAGCGATAGGAATAATAGCACTCCGCTTGTCTGACTCTAACGCCATGGTCGTGCCGCTTGACACTTTAGATTGCATGGGGCCGTAAGTTTTATCGAAGTCGATGCCTAAAGTTTTACAGACCTTTTCAATCTGCGCCGGTGACTTCAATTTAGTGGTGAAGCCCTCAGACAGTTTGATTTTCTTGGCCTTGCGCACTTTATCTTCAACCGCTGCCTCATTGTTCCAGACTCGGCTAGCACGTTTAGCCACCAACTTATAGCCGGCAATAGGCGTGCCTAGTTCAAGCTGTTCGTGCGCCATTTTCTCAACCGCCTCGGCCCACTCAACAACTTCTTTGGCAATTGGCAAATACTCGGCCAGCTTGTCTGCAGTCAACTCGTTTATACGTGTCGCCTTCAACGCCTGCCCAGTTTTGACCGGACAAATAGCCTCGGCTGGGCAGTATTTACAAGACGGGCCAGAGACCGCCATCGCCTCGGGGTCTTCTGTCTTGTCCACCGCGTTCAAATACTCAGTTTCAAAGGCGTCAATTTGTGCCATGTCAATTTCCCATGTCTGCAAGTCGTCGCCCTCATTGTTCGGCTGGATAATCGCGATCACTATGGTCTCGACTTCTTCGAACCATGCAGCGGTTGAGGAGTCAGTGGCAGCAGCTAGGACGTAAAATTGGCCTTGCTTGTTATGCTCCACTTCTACCCCGTGGAAACCAAACTTATAATCAAGCACAACGACAGTTTTGCGGTCAACACTAATGCCGATCAGATCGATTGACCCGCCCATGTCAGCGTCAATTTTAACGAAGGGTTCAACTTTCCAATCGTCTATGTCGTACTTTTCGAATAGCGCCTCGACGGCTTCTATTGCGGGGTCAAGTTTGGCGGATATTAACTCGGGAGTTAATATTTCGTCATTGTACTCGGCTACTTTCGACCCTAGTAGTTCTTCTGATGGTAAGTCTTCGTCATACGCAAGCCCATAAAGGTGTTCCATGCAGTTGTGCAACATAGTGCCCTCATCAGCCGCAGGGTTACTGCCACCATCGCGGGCGGGCGGCACCTCTTGAGACAGGCGTGGCCATGCTGGACACTGGATAGTTCGCGCTGCGGTTGACCCGCCGTATTTTAAATGTATTGCCATGTCTTCTAATCCTCAGTTTGGGTTAAAGTGATTGACTCGCCAGCGCCCAACAACCTAACTTCGAAATCTGGGGCGTGTGCCCAACACATATCAGGTTCGGGTTTTGACAAGTTCATTATTTCTACTCTGTTCACGTTTTGGGTTCGCATAATTAGTGCCCCGTTATCATCCCCCATTCCGCCAGCAATAACGCCTATCTGTAAAGGCTTTAAATCCCTAGCCCTTACTTTTTTAGCTAAAGGCTCTTTGTTTATTTCTACTTTTAACATAATTTTTCTCTTGGTTGGTTTTAAGGGTTATCTGTTTTCTTCGGCTCGTACTTCGCGGCATAAAGCTTCCGCACGTTGGCACACTCTTTCGGCAGTGAAACCGTCCACACCTGAGTTTTCGACAGCGGCTATTACCGCGGACAGAAAACACGTGTGGTTTTTACTTTCGGATTGTAATCTGTTAATCCGGTGCTGCATTTTACGCACTTTCTTAGCAGTTACTATCGACTGGTAATACATGGCCGCTAGGCCGGCTATACTGATAAGAGCTAGTAATTCTTCGTTTGTCATTTTGGTTCCTTGGTTGGAGGAAAAGTTTAACGGCGGTTTAGTTTTCTTTCTATTTTATCTGCCTTACGGCACGCGGCCCTAGACAGTATCGTTGATACCCTGTCTGCGGGATAAAATTTTCCTTTTATAGTGGCCCCGCCTTTTCTGTTACAAAACATAGTGTTCTCCGGTGTGGTTTTAAGGGCTTAACGGCGGCCTTTTGCTTGGGCTCGCTGCTCGGTCAGCACGTCGCTAAATTCGCTCTCGTACTCTTTAAAGAAGTCGAACATGCCCGCGAGGATTTCGAACATACGCAAATTTCTATCGACGGCCATCTGGTGAATCTCGTCGTGTAAACGCTCCGGCAGGTTGCCGATAGTCTTGCGCCGGCTTTCATCAATCGGGTACAGTTCGTTATAATTGCCCCGAATGTACGCTAACGAATCTTCTAGTGTCGGCAAATCAGGTTCGGCTTGGTTTTCGTCGGCCATGTTTTTAAATTCCTTTGTCAAATGTTTAAAGAATGTATATACTATATTCTCTTATCAACTAACACAAGAGATATATGGTGAAGACTGAAAAAGACCTGCAGAACTACACCAAAAAGGAAGCCAGAAAACACGGGGTCGGCTACTATAAGCTGACTTGTGTTGGTCAGACTGGTTTCCCCGACGTGCTTCTTACTTGGCACGGCTGGTGCATCTTTATAGAACTCAAGTCACCCGCCGGCACAGGTCGGGTCCCCCCACGTCAAACTCACGTATTAGCTCAACTCTCTTATCAGGATATTGAAACTTATGTCATCAGCCAACCAGAACAAATCGATGCTCTTATCGCCGGACTTATTCACCGAGAACCAAGGCCTATGCACCACGCGTTTATTTGAGACTGACGCCACGCTAGTTGTGGCCGATATGGGTTTTGGCAAAACGGTCATCACTCTAACCGCTATTGCTGAACTGTTAGCCGAGGGGGTTATTACTAGGGTTCTAGTGCTGGCACCGCTTAAAGTTATCACTACGGCAGTTTGGCAAAAAGAAATTTGCAAGTGGGCGCATATCCACCATTTAAACATAGCTGCCGCAACTGGAACCCCCCAACAACGCGTAAACGCTATCCGGTCAGGTATTGAAATAGTGTTAATGAACTATGAAAATTTGCCTTGGTTCTGTGACCACTTCAAAGACTCGCATGGTTTTGATGGCATAGTTTTTGACGAGTTGACCAAACTTAAAAGCTCCGGCGGTAAAGGGTTTAAGAAACTGCGCCATCGGTTGAAGTCGTTTGTTTGGCGTGTCGGTTTATCTGGCACGCCGGTCAGTGAGGATTTCGAGGGCTTATACTCTATGGCCTTGGCACTTGATAGCGGTGAGCGTTTAGGCACCCGCAAAGATAAGTTTCTCACTAAATACTTTTACCCCACAGATTACGAGCAAAGAAATTGGGAACTACTCGACGGCTCCGGCGCTACTCTATTAAATGCCGTGTCTGACCTGCTCTACATCACTGATAATTCAGCGTACAAAAAAACCTTGCCCCCAATCACCCACCACACCGAGCTTGTGCAGTTGCCGGAAAAAGCGCGGAAAATTTACGCGACCATGAAACGTGACGCTATTGTTGGAGACATTGCAGCAGATAACGCGGCGGTTGTTGTGGGCAAACTATTGCAGATAGCCAGCGGTTTTCTGTACGGCGATGATGAACTTGGGATAGACACACAATGGGTTCATGACTCTAAAATATGGGCGCTGGAAAACCTTATTGCACGTGTAAACGCTCCGGTCATTGTTGCCTATTGGTTCAAATACGACTTAGACGTTATTAAATACTTTTACCCGAGTGCTCGCGTGCTGGGTGGCAGTAACGACCAACAAACGATTGATGATTGGAACGCAGGCAAGATTGATATTTTACTGCTTCAACCACGTTCAGCCGGTCATGGTTTACAGTTACAGGGCGGTGGGTCTAACTTGATATGGTACGGGCCGCAGTGGTCGCGTGACTTAATGTTACAAACTGAGGCACGCATACACCGACAAGGCCAGAAAGATCCCGTGAACATCTATACTATTGTCGCTGAACACACTATCGATGTGGAAGTGATGGAACGAGTGGAAGGGAAGGGCGGTTATGCTGAATTGCTGGCCGCCCATCTAGGCTAAAATGTTAATACAATTGTAAAGTCGAATAGTGCGGCGGTTACTGCGGCAATAAAGCCAAGTATTCCGCACGCGGCTATTCCTCCCAGAAACATGTTTACACGCGCTACCTCAGTGATCACTTTTCTCTGGTCTTCCGTCCATTTAATTTTACTTTTCATTGTGGCACCTCTATTTTAGCTGTGGCACTGTCGCGGTCGCGGTCGCGGTCTATACAAAGGCGAGTGACCTTAGCGTTAAACCGGTCATGGTGCATAGTGGGTATTGCTTTC
>Ga0208903_1000382_pt1 | contig 38330 bp, 23 predicted proteins | sample AntAceMetag02UKJ_FD_184769 | JGI IMG/M metagenome (GOLD analysis project Ga0208903, IMG submission 184769) | Saline lake microbial communities from Ace Lake, Antarctica - Antarctic Ace Lake Metagenome 02UKJ (SPAdes) (version 2) | ecosystem: Environmental > Aquatic > Non-marine Saline and...
GACTAGAATTATCTAAATCTATGAATAATTAAGAACTGACTCCTTTTATCAATCGATAACCTCTTCTGGGTTTGTGTCATTGTCATTTCTAGTGATAGAATCCCCTATTAAATAAATCGATATCCAATAAGTAATGAGAATAGGAGCGCCTAGAACTAAAGAAGGCCATTTAAACTTCTCTAGAGAAATAAGAATATCTGAAGCATGAATAATGAAACCGCCAGTGGAATCCACTTAGACTTACTAAAGACCTTGCTTTTGTGGAAACAGAACCCCATCCTAGGGTGTTATGCCATAGCACAATCTGCCAAAAACAACCATTTTGTGGATGTGAACCACACGCGCCTACTATTTCACAGAAACGCAATTAGACCACATTTCTCAAGCAATATATCGCCCATAAAAGAAAAAAAAGAAAGACACCCGATAATGACCCAAAACATAGGGCACCCAGTCAATCCTTAAATCAAAAGATGTGCTTAAACAGTAATTAATAGGCGCTAAACCAAGATTAATGTTGATTTGTCGTTATTTTGTCGTAATATTCTTTTAACTAACTAATATTCCTACTATGAAAAGTTCTCTCCTTCTAAGCCTGACGTATATTATTTTATTTTTAAGTTGTAACCTTGGCTTTAGTCAAACAATTGAATTAGGAACACTTTCCTCTTTTGGAGCTTATACTGGAACGGGAGCCGTTTCAAATTCAGGCACCTTTACAGGAGATGTTGGTGCAAATGTTGGAGTAATAAGCGGTTTCGTACCACCATTTTTTACGGGTACAGTGCACAATGCCGATGCTGTAACAGCTCAGGGCAGAATCGATTTACTCAGATTGTATATCGATCTTAATAATCTTGATGTCACACATCCTTATACACATCCTCTTGCTTTTGGAGGCGAAACTATTACCCCAGGGGTTTATACGCTAGGTGGCGCTGGATCCATTACAGGAGCTCTTACTCTTGATGGAAACAACGATCCTGATGCCGTCTTCGTGATTAAATTTAACGGAGCCATGGCAGTGGGAGCTGGCGTAGAGGTTGTTTTAACTAATGATGCACAAGCATGTAACGTTTTCTGGATTGCTGAGGGAGCTATTACCGTTGGCGCTGGAAGTATTGTAAAAGGAAATTTATTCTCGCATTTTGCAGCTGTTGGCCTTGCTACAAATTGCGAGTTAGAAGGAAGAATGCTTACCATGGAAGGGGCTATAACTATTGGTGCTGGTAGTACGGCTATTTTACCAGGTTGCGCTACTACCATTCAAGTATCCTGTTACAGCGGTATTCCTGCAGATGAGGTTGATGTTCTAGGAAGTCTAGAAAATTTCACCCTATTTACGAATGGGGGTGCTGTGGGAAATACAGGTACATCTGGTGTACTTGGCGATGTTGGTACAGATGGTGGTGCTATTAGTGGTTTTGCCTTTGCTGCTCATGTTGGAACTGAATATAATGCAGACGCTACTACTTCACTGGCCAAGATTGACTTAAATAACGCTTATGCTCAGCTTGTGGCATTACCAAATACTTCAACTGCACATCCGCCATCCTTTGGACTTGGAGAAACCCTTACTGCTGGAGTTTATTCTATAGGAGCTGCAGGGTCTTTAGCAGGAACTATTACGCTAGACGGTAACTATGATTCTGATGCAGTCTTTATTTTTAAATTTTCAGGGGCATTTACGGCAGCGGCACAATCAAAAGTGATTCTAATTAATGGAGCGAGACGTTGTAATGTATTCTGGATTGCGGGAGTCGGAGTTCCAACTGGAGCCGTTTCTATAGCAGCTGGCAGTAATCTTAAAGGAACATTCATTTCTCATGCCGGAGCTTGTAACCTTGGAGCAGGTACAATTTTAGAGGGCCGAATGTTTTCTACCGGTGGAGCAGTTAATGTCAATGTAGGTATCGTCTATTTGATTGTAGATGATGAAGCCCCTATAGTCATTACACAAAACTCAACTGTTCAGTTAGATGCTAATGGAGATGCAAGTATTACAGTAGATGATGTAAACAATGGTTCATCTGATAACTGTACAGTAGACAGTATGTTCTTGGACATAACAAATTTTGATTGTGGAAATGTAGGCGAAAACACTGTAACCCTAACGGTAGTTGATGTTAACGAAAATATTTCTACAGAAACAGCAATCATTACTGTAGAAGATAATGTTTATCCAATCATTAAATTAACAGCGAGTGATCAGATAAAAAAGTGTGATGGAGCAGGGAATGTATCTGACCTTAATGCATGGTTGGCAGATAATGGAGGTGCCACAGCATCAGATGCATGTGGTATCACATGGTCAAATGACTTCACATCACTAAGTAATGATTGCGGTAATACTGGATCTACGGAAGTAAGCTTTACTGCTACAGATCCATCAGGAAACATTGTAAGCTCTTCAGCAACCTTTACTATAGAAGATACAACAGCTCCAAGTATAGATGCGGTAGCTTCTGACTTAACGGTTGAATGTGATGGTTCAGGAAATACAACAGAATTAACCAACTGGTTAAATTCTAATGGGGGAACAGGTAATGCTTCAGATGTTTGTTCAGGAGTAACTTGGTCTAATGACTTCGTAGCATTAAGTGATTATTGTGGTAACACAGGATCGGCAGCAGTAATATTTACAGCGACCGATGCATGTGGCCTACAAAGCACAACTTCAGCAACCTTTACTATAGAAGACACAACCAATCCAAGTATTAATACAGCAGCTTCCAACTCAACAGTAGAATGTGATGGAACTGGAGATCCTGCTGGTTCTTTTGCAACTTGGTTAGCCAATAACGGTGGAGCAGCAGCTTCAGATGTTTGTGGTGGAGTAACCTGGTCTAATAGTAGCGCAGGTCTTAGTGATGATTGTGGTAATACAGGAACTGAAACGGTGACTTTTACAGCGACCGATGATTGTGGCTTACAAAGCACAACTACTGCAACCTTTACTATAGAAGACACAACCAATCCAAGTATTAATACAGCAGCTTCCAACTCAACAGTAGAATGTGATGGAACTGGAGATCCTGCTGGTTCTTTTGCAACTTGGTTAGCCAATAACGGTGGAGCAGCAGCTTCAGATGTTTGTGGTGGAGTAACCTGGTCTAATAGTAGCGCAGGTCTTAGTGATGATTGTGGTAATACAGGAACTGAAACGGTGACTTTTACAGCAACCGATGCATGTGGTTTACAAAGCACAACTACTGCAACCTTTACTATAGAAGACACAACCAATCCAAGCATTAATACAGCAGCTTCCAACTCAACAGTAGAATGTGATGGAACTGGTGATCCTGCTGGTTCTTTTGCAACTTGGTTAGCCAATAACGGTGGAGCAGCAGCTTCAGATGTTTGTGGTGGAGTAACCTGGTCTAATAGCAGCGCAGGTCTTAGTGATGATTGTGGTAATACAGGAACTGAAACGGTGACTTTTACAGCGGCCGATGCATGTGGCTTACAAAGCACAACTACTGCAACCTTTACTATAGAAGACACAACCAATCCAATGTTTAACGAATCACTTCCTGCGGATGAAACTGTAGCATGTGATGCGGTAACAGGCGCTGCTATATTAACAGCTTCTGATAACTGCGGAACTGCTAGTGTAACATTCACTGAAATAACTACAGATGGATCTTCTGCCGATAATTATGTGTTAACTAGAACTTGGACGGCAACTGATGAATGTGGTAACATTAACACGCATACTCAAATTATAACAGTACAAGATACAGAAGCACCAGTAGTAAGCTGTCCAGCAAATATAACAGAATTCGCAACCAGTGCAGGTGGAGCTGTAGTAACATACGCAGCCCCAACCGCTACAGATAATTGTGATACGAGTATTGATATAACAAGTACACCAGCAAGCGGAACTGTATTCCCTATAGGTACTACCACGGTAGCTGTTGATGCATTTGACAACGAAGGCAACACTCACCAATGCACATTCACAGTAACAGTAAGTGGATTAGCACCAGTTATTGTTTGTCCTAACACTATTGTTGTCAGTAACGATGCAGGAAATTGTGATGCAGCAGTCACATTTGCAGCTACAGAAAATGTAGGAATACCAGCATCTGTGGTTACATATTCACATGCACCTGGATCTATATTTCCAGTAGGCACTACTACAGTAACGGCAACTGCCACTAACGCAGTAGGGAGTGATCAATGTACGTTTACAGTAACAGTTAACGATACAGAAGACCCAATAATCTCGTGTCCAGCATCTACTACAGTAAGTAATGAACCTGGCCTTTGTACAGCTGTTGTTACCTATACACCTCCAACTGCAACTGATAACTGTTCGGGTGATGGATCAGGTCCAAATCTAGAGATCCTTTATATCGATAATTATTCTGATAATGCTACGGAGGTTCCGAATGAATTAACATCAGATGGACATAATGTTACTGTTGTATTAAATGAAAATTCCAACGGATGGCCAACAGTAACCGGAGATTTATCCGCTTATGATTTAATAGTGTGGGATAACCGATGGGGTTATAGCGCACCCCTTGCAGCGCTTAATAACATTGAAGCTTGGGTTCAGGCAGGTGGTAATATATTAGTTACAGGATATGATGTAGTTTTTGACAATGAAATTCAAGTCTTTCTTGGAGGAAGCTCCGGTTCAGATTTTGGAGGAAGTGGTAATTTAACAGTACAAGGTCCAGCTAATAGTTTAACTACAGGCGTCTATAATATTGTAGGATCAACAATAGCTGCAATTGGTGACTGGGACACCTTGGACGGCCCATATACAGCCGAGACAGTTAATGTTGTAGATGATGGGAGATGGACTCTTAGAACAATAGTAGACGGAGGGCAAATAGCATGGCTAACAGGGTATTACGCTCAAGATGGTAAATGGAGTACTCCTGGCTCTGGATATTATGAGGCATTAAAAAACTTTGCTTTTAATACTGCTTCATCAGGTGTTTCTGTAGTTCAAACGGCTGGTTTAACTAGTGGAAGTGAATTCCCAGTAGGAACAACAACTAATACATTTGTAGCAACAGATGAAGCAGGCTTAACAGCAACCTGTAGCTTTACAGTAACAGTCAACGATAACGAAGCACCAGTTTATGCTTCGGATTTATTACCAAACTCTACCATTATAAGTGATACAGATCAATCGCTACTACAATCTTGGGTACCCTCTAATTTACAGAGCGAAGCCACTTTGCTATTTACTAAAACAGTAGATGGTTCAACATCACAAAGTTTTCATAATCTATGCGATGGTATACCAAATACGCTTACTGTTGTAAAAACAACAGATGGATTTATATTTGGTGGTTATAATGGGGGTTCATGGAATACTAGCAATAATTATCAAAATAACACTACTAACTTTCTGTTTTCTGTAACTAATAATACAAAGCATAATCTAATTAACTATCCTCAATATTCTAGCTATAATAGTAGTGGTTATGGCCCTACTTTTGGTGGTGGTCATGATTTACACATAAATAATAGTTTGTCAGGCGGTTATACAAATTTAGGGCACACCTATGACTGTGTAAATGGTTCAGCTGGCACAGCAGATTGTCGAAACTATTTAGGAGGTTCTTACAATAACTGGCAAATTGAAGAAATCGAAGTTTGGGGATTAAACAGTGGTGCTCCAGCTGGTCAAGGACTCCTAGATATTATAGCCCAATGTGAAGTAACTGCAATAGATGCGCCAACAGCAACAGATAATTGTGCTGGTGAAATTACGGGTGTTTCAGATGCTAATTTACCAATTACAGACCAAGGCACCACAGTAGTAACTTGGACCTTTGATGATGGGAGTGGAAATATTAGTACAGAAACACAAAATGTAATTATAGAGGATAACGAAGATCCTGTAACACCAATATTAGCTAATGTGACAGGGCAGTGTTCTGCCACTGCTTCTGCGCCAACTGCGACAGACAATTGTTCTGGAACGCTAACAGGAACCACATCGGATCCATTAACATATAGCACGCAAGGAACACACGTTATCACATGGACATTCGAAGATGCAGCTGGAAACAGCATCACAGCGTTACAAAATGTAATTATAGACGATACTACAAATCCTGTAGCACCAACATTAGCTCATGTGACTGGACAATGCTCTGCCATTGCTTCTGAGCCAACTACGACAGACAATTGTTCTGGAACCCTAACAGGAACCACATCAGATCCATTAACATACAGCACGCAAGGAACACACGTTATCACATGGACATTCGATGACGGAAACGGAAATACAATTACCGCTAATCAAAATGTAATTATAGACGATACTACAAATCCTGTAACACCAACATTAGCTAATGTGACAGGGCAATGTTCTGCAACTGTTTCTGCGCCAACTACCACAGACAATTGTTCTGGAACCCTAACAGGAAACACGTTAGACCTATTAGCATACAGCACTCAGGGAACACACGTAATCACATGGACATTCGATGACGGAAACGGAAATACAATTACCGCTAATCAAAATGTAATCGTAGACGATACTACAAATCCTGTAACACCAACATTAGCTAATGTGACTGGACAATGTTCTGCCGCTGCATCTGAACCAACTACCACAGACAATTGTTCTGGAACGCTAACAGGAACCACGTCAGATCCATTAACATACACCACGCAAGGAACACACGTTATCACATGGACATTCGAAGATGCGGCTGGAAACAGCATCACAGCGTTGCAAAATGTAATTGTAGACGATACTGAAGATCCAGTGGTAGCTTGTCAAGACATAACAGTCCAGCTAGACTTGAGCGGTATGGCAACAATCGCGCCTTTAGATATTACTGGAGCTCCATCTAATCACGAATATACTGTGGATCAAACAGGTGCTTTTAATCCAATAGATATTTCAGGAACAGGAACAAATGTGTCCTTATCTGATGATGCTGTATCAGGTGATTTACCAGTTGGGTTTACGTTTAACTTCTTCGGAAATGATTACACCAATTTCAGGATTTCGTCTAATGGCTTTATAGGCTTTGATGGCCTTAACAATAACGGATGTTGCTCAGGTCAACCTGTTCCATCTTCGGGTAACATTAATAACATAATAGCACTTGCTTGGGAAGATATTAACCCATATCAAGGTGGTGTGATACGTTACGAGACGATAGGAACTGCTCCTAACAGAGTACTTATAGTTGAGTTTGATAATGTACCACATTACTACAATAGTAATCCAGTTACAATGCAAGCTCAATTATACGAAGGAACGAGCCTCATAGAGATTCATACTGAATCTATGCCTTCAGATGGTGGTAATCATACACAGGGTATCGAGAATATAGACGGAACTCTTGGATACGCTACACCAGTTAGAAACTCAGCCAATTGGTCAGCAACAAATGATTATGTTGCTTTTAGGCCAGTTTCTGTAGATAATACTAGTGATAATTGTGGCATTGCTAGTGAGGTACTTGATATTGACAGCTTCACTTGTGCAGATCTTAATCATCCTGTTACGGTAACTGTATTAGTAACCGATGTAAATGGTAACACAGCCACATGTTCGGCAGTGGTAACAGTGGAAGATTTTAACGGTGCATGTAATCCATCTTACTCCAATATAAATAGTGATATAGAAACAGCATTTACTAATAAAGACAATTCAGTAGATTTAGATGCTTATGGTGAAACTGGAGCACATGCTGATGAATCTGATAACAATGCTATTACAAACCCTCTGAAGGTATCGGTATTCCCTAATCCTTCTAACGGTGTGTTCACATTAAGCTTAAATAACATGAACTCAGACACGAGAATATTCTTATTGGATATTGCGGGTAGGTTAATAGAACAAAAATCTATTTCTTCTAGCGAAAACTCTCAAAATATAGAAATAGGCAATAACACCTTATCACCTGGTGCCTATGTTCTAAGAGTTCTTTCTGGAGAGAAAACTATCACTAAAAAGGTGATCGTAGAATAAATTTTAAAGTCATATCTAAGTACCATGAAAGGAGCTCAATTGAGCTCTTTTCTTTTTTTGACTCAGCTTTTTCATTTAACAGAAATTATTAACCCTCATATATTTGAAGTATTTAAGCCTCCATCATTTTCTGCCTCAGCGATATTAAGATTAATTACGATTCAAAAATTCAATAGCTTTAGCTTGACCACGAATTTATTGGCTAACTCCAATCTAGACTTTAAGCTGCTAATTATGTGATTAATGTTAGCCCGCATGTCGTATATGCTTTCACACATCGCTAGTGAGCTATAAATATTTTTTTGTGCATTGCAATGCTGGAAAAATGAAAAAACAATCGGAATATGGGAATAAGTATTTAATAACCGCTCCCCTAGTCGTCTTAGGATTGATATTTAAGCTAATGTATTGACCAGGTTACAGTACGGTCATTATTGCTGGGGTGGCAATAGGACAAATCGATATTCTATGAATAATTAAGAACTGACTCCTTTTATCAATCGATAACCTCTTCTGGGTTTGTGTCATTGTCATTTCTAGTGATAGAATCCCCTATTAAATAAATCGATATCCAATAAGTAATTAGAATTGGCGCCCCTAGAACTAAAGAAGGCCATTTAAACTTCTCTAGAGAAATAAGAATATCTGAAAACATAAATAATGAAACCGCCAGTGGAATCCACTTAGACTTGCTAAAGACCTTGCTTTTATGGAAACATAACCCCATCCACCCCATATAAACGATTACTCCTATGTATAAAAGGGCTGGAGCCATAAACTCACCTAAATCGGCAAATAGCAGCGAAAAAACGGCCACCCCTACCCCAGAAAGAATCCCTAATTCTTTATAATAAAGTGTTATTCCTTTAAAGCTTCTAAAGGCTTCAGAGAAAAGAAAATGTCCTATTACGAATGCTCCCAAACCCCATATAAAGGATGTCTCTTCTAACAGTAACACATCTCCTATTAGACAAAATATCAACCCGACTACTATTAAATTAGCATACTTTTTAGGGCTGTTGTTTTTAAATAATAAAGCACTGCCTATTATGAGTACCGTGGTGATAGGCTTAAGAAAAGTGTACCAACTACTGCCTATAGAATCAGCGTAAATGGCAGAAACTGCACTTATGATTATTAATGAGATTGAAAATTTTCTTAACATCCAATTTAGATCTAGTTAAGCAGAGAAAATGAGTCTTAACCTTTGTGAAAATTAATCTAAAAAAAGATTCTGATGACGAGTAAATAAGTTCTTCTTATTCAGTCCCTAATCTGTATAGACCGAATAAGCTAAGTAAAGTGATTTTCATATTTATGTAATCTACTGTTCTCATGCACCTACTTTCGGTGAGAACTTATAATATAAAAGAGAAGTTCCGAGTTTTAAAAAATACTTTAGAACTAGCAGCTATAGCCTGCTCAATCTGCCTAACGGCTTACATCAACTCATCCCTATTCTTTCATCCTTATATTTTGGTATAATGCTAAGCTAGTATCCATTTCAACGTATCTATATCTCTGCGTATATCCTCTTTGCTTCTTTTAAATTTATCTTTCATATACTCCGAGGAATCATCTTGAATCATTTCATCGAGTTTTTGAATACCTATCTTTAGTTCTTCAATTTTATCTTCAATTTCTTTGTAATCTCTCATTTAAATCTAATTCAATTTATCTGTTAATATTTCGCCCGACTCTCTCTGCTATTACAAACGCTGGAGTGGATTTAAACCACCAGAGTTTAATTCTAAATAAACACTACTAAAACACATTTTCAGTCAACGATTCCAATGAGACAGAAGGCGAAATAACCTGATGATTTAAGACGGTACTCGCAAATTCATTTGCCCGTCTAACCCTCCTATTCAGAAATAAATCTGATGTAACATGATCGCATTTTCTGTGTGCAGTGGAGCGCCTTAAAAAACTTTTTGTTTTAAAAATGCCTGGTCAAATTGACCAGGCATTTTTTAATTAGTATTCTATAAAGAAGAATTTACTTTTGGATAACAATCCTTAAATTCTCCACTGTCTGGTCGTTAATTAGTCTTAAGAAATAGACACCATTGGCTACTCCCGAAACATCCAGACGATTATCATTGTCTAAAGCATCCTCAAGAACAAGTTTTCCTTTCGAATCTATAAGTTTTATCACGCTATTTCCAGAGCTCAATAAATCACTTTTAATGATAAGGAAAGATGAAGCTGGATTTGGATACACACTTAATGACACGGCACTGATTTCTGTTATAGATGTAGACGAAATGTTGACTTCTGCTATAACCATATCACCCTCGCAGCCATCTTCACTCATTTCAGTAACAGAAATAGAAGCCGAGCCTAACTCACCCCAAACCACGGTCACAGAAGCAGTTCCCTGTCCAGCTATAACAGCGCCATTTGATGCTTGCCATACATAGCTACTACCCATTGTACTTGAGTAGAAATAATCTACCGAAGTTAAAGGATCTGGTGTTGTGTTACCTATGATAGCGTACAGTTCCAGATATTCACAAGATCCATCATCAATCGATGCCTCTGGATTAAAGTTGCAGGCTAAAGGATCAATACAACCCTCATTCTCCTGTAATTCTCCTTCACAGTCACAGTTGTTTTGTATCATATCATTTACCGTATTAGAATCACCATCACTACACGAATCTCCTATAAAAAAGCAACTCCCATCGTTACAACCTGCTTGCGAATCGTAATTACAGGCCATCATAATAGTACATCCTGGATAAGTACACGAACCATCGTTGAAATCTGCTGCTGAATTATAGTTACATGCATCAACATCAGTACAACCTCCAAACTGTTGCTGCTCTCCTTCACAGTCACAGTTGTTTTGTATCACATCATTTACCGTATTAAAATTACCGTCATTACACGAATCTCCTATAAAAAAGCAACTCCCATCACTACAAGCTGCTTGCGAATCGTAATTACAGGCCATCATAATAGTACATCCTGGATAAGTACACGAACCATCATTAACATTTGCGCTTGAGTCATAATTACACGCATCAAAATCAGTGCATCCTTCGATACATCCTACATATGTGCAGCTATTATCATTACAATCTGCTTCTGAGTCGAAATTGCAGGCATCTGGATCAGTACAACCCGATGTCTCTGTTCCACCACAGTTACCACACTCATCAAAGTACACACATGATCCATCATCACATCCGCTCCAGAAGGAGTAATTACATGCGTCTTCATCTGTACAACCTGGGTAACTACATATATCTCCAAGGTTACACTCTGTATTGGCCATAGCATCGTAATTGCATGCCATCATATCCATACAACCTAGGACAGTTCCCATTCCTCCGCAATCACCGCATACATCATCATATAAACACGAACCATCATTAACATTTGCGCTGGAGTCATAATTACACGCATCAAAATCAGTACAGCCATCAGTACAGCCTACATATGTGCAGCTATTATCATTACAATCTGCTCCTGAGTCGAAATTGCAGGCATCTGGATCAGTACAACCAGACATCTCTGTTCCACCACAGTTACCACACTCATCAAAGTACACACATGACCCATCATTACATCCGCTCCAGAAGGAGTAATTACATGCGTCTTCATCAGTACAACCTGGGTAGGTACATAAATCAGCCGTGTTACAAGTTGTGTTAGCCATAGCATCATAATTGCATGCCATCATATCCATACAACCTTGGACAGTTCCCATTCCTCCACAATCACCACATACATCATCATATAAACATGAACCATCGTTAACATTTGCGCTGGAGTCATAATTACACGCATCAAAATCAGTACAGCCCTCGTTACATCCTACATATGTGCAGCTATTATCATTACAATCTGCTCCTGAGTCGAAATTGCAAGCATCTGGATCAGTACAACCAGACATCTCTGTTCCTCCACAGTTTCCGCATTCATCATTGTATTCACATGACCCATCATTACATCCGCTCCAGAATGTATAATTACATGCGTCTTCATCATTACAACCTGGGTAGCTACATAAATCAGCCGTGTTACAAGTTGTGTTAGCCATATCATCATAATTGCATGCCATCATATCCATACAACCTTGGACAGTACCCATTCCTCCACAATCACCACATACATCATCATATAAACACGAACCATCATCCATAGTAGCATCTGCATTATAGTTACAGGCATTAAAATCAGTACAGCCATCTTCTCCGAGGCAATTATCATAACGATTCTGACATACATTATCCCAGCTAGTCTCTATACAGAAAGAGTCTTCAGTAAGAACGGATAATGCACAAGACTGATCAGCCAAAACGTATCCCTGCGGAGCGCCATCGCATGAGTTGATCATTGGGGTTGAGCTAGCAGAAGGTACTAAGGGGATGTACCATAATCCAGACGAAGACCAAGTGCCGCCCCAACCACTCAATACAACTGACTGATCTGTGGTGAACGCTAAGTACATAGATCCGCTATATGCAACTAAAGTAGGAGGTATAGCAGTTCCATTAAAACTACCAAGTAACTCACCAGAAGTATTAAAACCATCATAGACACTAATAAAATCACAGCAATTCTCCATATCCATATAGTCGAACGTAAAGGAAATTTCATCTGGGCTATCTAATGGCTGAATAATCCATCCTTGATTTACATCGTTCGGGTATTCAACCAAGCCATCATCAAGATAACCGGCACACTCCGTTAAAGTCCCATAAACGGTAGAAGACCAATATGCATCGAAACCAGCACTAGTATTGCTGCCATCGGAAGAAAATGTGATAAAAATTTCTTGTCCTGTACTCGTTACTTGTTCGGGAATATCGCTACCAGAAAACTCACCTAGGAGAGGAGCTAACACATCTGTTCCATCGTAGATACGCACAAAATCCCAATTCACTTCTGTACTGAAATTGTAAAAGCCTACAGCTACAAACCCGCCCTGAACAGGCGTGGTAATTAGCCAAGAGCATTCCGTGTTATTATCGTAATTCATTGTACCACTGCCATCGGCAAAATAGCCATAGTATCCCTGATTGTCTACTTCTCCGCATTGCGCGAAACTATTGAGACCTAAAAAGGCAAGGATTAATAGAGAATAAAGTTTTTTCATTTTTTTGTTATTTTTTTTTCGTGGTGGACATCGTTTATCCCACACTACAACTAGCGTGTAAAATTACATAGGTGTTAGACATTATGAAATAGGTACAAGTACCCAAATCACTAGGTACTGGACCCTAGTGAAGATTGAAAAACAGCAAGTAAGATTAAAACCGAAACACTAAAAAAATTCAAAAGGAGTACTCAAAACTCTAACCTTTACAGCGGATAATACATAAGCTGATTACCGCACTAAATCTACTCTAATGGGTATAAGCTAAAGGCAGAGAGACTGTCAAGACTCCGCAGAGTGGCCATGAGACAAAACCAGAAAGTTATCTCAGGTTATTTATTATTCAACTGATGTGCTAAATAGACCCCTTTACTTGCACAAGCTTGAATTAAATAACCTCCAGTTGGCGCATTCCAGTCTAGCATTTCTCCAATGCAAAAATTGTTCTTTACTTTCTTTAATTCGAAATTGGAGTCTACAGCATTTAAGTTGATTCCTCCAGATGTAGATATTGCCTCATCCACGGGAGCCAAATCTATAATTGTCAGAGGGAATTTCTTGATAAATCTGGCCAATGCCTCAACGTCTAAAAACTCTTCCTTTGTCAAGGTAACCTTTATGATTTCTATTACTGTTCGGGATAATTTTATTTTTTCTTTTAAAGTAACCGTAGTTTTTGATTTTGATTGAGCTAATTTTTGAATTAGAACCGATAAACTAAGCGTTGGCTTAAAATCCACATAAACAATCACTTCATTTTCTAAAGCTAAAGCTGCTTGTATTTCGGGGCTTAATCCATAAATAGCATTGCCCTCTATTCCAAATTTAGTAATTACCGCTTCACCTTTCTGGACTTTATTCTGTAGTGAAATTGAAATGTTTTTTAGCGGTTTACCTTCATTGTTCTGGATAAACTTTTCGGGCCAATTAATTTTAAAAGCACAATTTGATGATTTAAAAGGCAATGTGCTCACGCCTTTTTCATTAAACACATCTAACCAAGAACCATCTGAACCTGTTACCTTCCAACTTCCACCGCCTAAAGCAAAAACAGTATAGTCTGCTTTTATAAATTCATTGGAATTGAGTTCTAATGAATTTTCTTCACCCCAATCAGTGAAGGTTTTATTAAATTCAAATTTGACATTTTTCTCTATCAAATATGCTTCTATACATTTCAAAACTTCAATGGGCTTGATTCCTTTTTCAGGAAAAACCTTTCCACTACTTCCAATAAAAGTTGGAATCCCTATGCTTAAAAACCAAGATATTAAAGCGTTATTGCTAAAGTGATCCAAAGCGTCATCTAAAAATGAAGATGGAGTATACTTAGATTTGAAACTAGAGAGATCTTCAGAATGCGTAAGATTGAAGCCTCCGTCTCCAGCTACCAAAAACTTACGCCCGAGAGAAGTCTTTTTTTCATAGATGGTAACATTATAAATGTCCGTGTTTAAAAATGCCGCTAGGAATAAACCTGCCGTTCCTCCCCCTATGATGGCCACCTCTTTTCTCATAGGTCAAAGATTGTTCTTTTTTAATCGCTCACAATTTTTAGGTGTGAATTTTTAACTACTGGAGATTGAAGTATAATTTCTTTTTACATCTTGAAATTTCTCACTTCGTAAATCGGGCTATTCAAACATCAGCAATGCTTTCTAAATTACTGATTTCAGTGTGATGGAGTTGACCCTAACTCACCAGCATTCGAATTACTACGCATAATCATGAGAACCATCAAAAGCACCACAGAAACTATAGAGCACGCACAAGCAATAACTACACAAGACAACATATTGTTGAAGGTTTAGTCTTTCACTTATCTTTATGACTCCATTAATCGAGAAATTGCATGAACTTTATTAAAACCCTTGTACTTCTCGTTTTATCATTCTCATTTTTCTCAGAAGTATTGACCCAAGAATGCGATACTATGCATATTCAGTTGAATACAGAAATTTGGGCAGAAGAGGTGAGCTGGAGCATCACTGATCTGGAAGGCGAAATTTTAGTGACGGAAACTGAATTTGAAGATGATTCCGTATATCTAACCTCACTATGTATAGCGCCAGGATGTTACATCTTTAACATGTATGATACTTACGGAGATGGATGGCAGGGTTCGGAGTACCGATTATTTGACTCCAACAATGAAGTGATCCAAATCGGTGAACTGAGTGATGGTTTTGAAGGCTCAGATTATTTCAGTTTGAATAGTGTGTGCGGCTGCACTGATAGCTTGGCTTCTAACTTTGACCCACAAGCGGAGACCAGTGACGGGTCTTGTTTTTACTGCGAAGAGAATAACCTTACTTTCCAGCTTTCAACTGGCATTTGGGCCGAAGAAATTTCTTGGGATCTAAGTGATTCATTGGGAAATATTTTATATGAGGGCTCAAGTTATCTTGACAACACTATTTACTTGGACTATTTCTGTCTTCAAGATGCATGCTACACCATCAATATGTATGACAGTTATGGTGATGGCTGGCAAGGAGGAGAATTTACTTTATTGAATAATGAAGATCAAGTCATTTCAACCGGTTTCGTGACAGCTGCCCTATTTGAAAGTAGTACTGTGTTTTCAATTAATGGTGATTGCGCTATTCCAGGCTGCCTAGAACCTACAGCCGCTAATTATAATCCAATAGCCAATTACAATGATGGAAGCTGCGCATTAGTTTCAGATAATGTATCACTCCTTGGACATTGGTCGAAAGACTCACTTGTTCTTAATAGCATAGGTGGTAGTTATACAGAAGTATACGGAACAGTCATTAACAATCGAGAATATGGAATTATAGGTTCTACTGCAGGTACACACATTGTAGATGTAACAGCGCCAGAATTGAGCTCAGAAGTTGTCTTTATCCCAGGTGCTTTCAACGGAACCTCTGTCGTTCACAGAGATTATCACACCTACAATAACTTTCTATATGCCGTATGTGACCAGGGATCAAGTACACTTCAAATAATTGACATCAGTAACCTTCCAGAGTCGGCAACAGTAGTCTACGACTCTGACGAATTATTCTCTAGAACACATAACATTTTCATTGATACTTTAACGAGTAAACTATATGCAGTATCGGCAAGCGGGAACTTATTCTCTTCATCACTTCTTGTCTATGACATTTCCAATGAGACAAATCCAGTCTTTCTCTATGATATGAGCAGCGACTTCTCAAGCTCACATGATATCTATGTTGAAAATGACACCGCTTTCGTGAATGCTCCTGGATTAGGTCTGTTGGTCTATGATTTTAGTGGCCTAGAGCCACAGGTTATCGGAGCACTCAATGACTACCCATCTCAAGGCACCAACCATTCTGGCTGGCTCGACAACGAACGAGATGTTTACGTTTTTGCAGATGAAAATCATGGCTTAGATTTAAAAGTATGTGATGTTTCTGACTTGACAGATATCACTGTTGAAAGTACTTTCAATAGCGATGTCGACCCTCAATCTATTCCTCATAACCTGATTATTCGAGATAATTACGCCTTCATTTCTTACTACCATGATGGTTTACAAATATTTGATATATCAGACCCAACAACCCCAATCAAAGCTGGATATTATGATACTTACCTCCCTAATTCTCACCAAGGATATGCAGGAGCGTGGGGAATATACACCGACCTCCCTTCTGGAAACATCTTAGTTTCGGATGTGATGACAGGTTTATATGTTCTTAACTTCGAACCTGAACAATTAACTATTTGTGAAGGAGATAGTGTTTTAGTTAATGGAGATTATGAGTCTGCTTTCGGTGTTTATATAACAACAGTTTCTGACTCAACCTTTATTGAAGATATTCTGGTAACGGAATTAGAAACACTTTCAAATTCATATTCCTTCGAGAATTTGAATCTAACTCTTGGTGATAGTATTCTACTTGGCTCGGAGTATTATTCGGAGGATGGTATATACTCCTACTCCATAGAAAACAGTATGGGCTGTGATAGTATAATCACATTCAACCTTTCATTTGCTGTTGGGGTAAATGAAATGAATTTCAGTAAAGGTCTTAGCCTTTATCCAAATCCGTTTTCGAGTTCCGCATTGTTTAAGTTTGAAAATCCTGAGCAATCAAAATTTTCCTTGGAAGTCTATAACACCCAAGGTGCTCTCGTTCGCCAGATATCTGATATAAGAAGTGATGAATTTCTTTTTCAGAAAGAGGATTTAAGCAAAGGAATGTACTTTTTTCACCTTCATTCTGAGAGTAGTCATTATCGAGGAATGCTCTTACTGGAGGAATAACAGTAAGACTAAAGATGGATCTTTCTACTCGGCCACTTCTCCAAACAAATCATAGAAATCTGCAAAAATGATTCTCACATACTGATTTTTCTACAGAGATTCCTAGGAAAGGACAATTTTCATTATTTCATACTCCGATTGACCATTATATTCAATATACTCATCGAATAATAGATGAGAGCTGCGAAAAAAAGGATAGAGAAAGCCAGTTGTCTTAGCTTGAAGCATCAATCTCTTCTATCATTTTTACTGCTTCAATTCTTGGAGGATATCTTTTAGAAACGATATACCCTACAATCATAGCTACAGCAAATGATGGTGCTAGAACATCAAGTGCCTTGAAATACTCCCCAATAGTATCCATTTCTTTAAATACAAAATTGAAAAGAATAACTGATACAAATCCCGCTATCATAGACGCAATAGCTCCTTTTTCAGAATAACCCTTCCAAAAAAGAGAGAGAATTACCACAGGACAAAAAGTGGCCGCTATTCCTGACCAACCAAAAATAATGACCCAAAAAACTTGCCTATCTGGAGACACATAGTTCATGATCATAGCAATGATTAAAGCAGTGAATGCCATGATGATTGTAGAAATTCTAGAAATTCTCGTTAGGTCTTTATCTTTTAATTTTGGACGGAAAATCTTCTGATAAAAGTCACGTGTAATAGCACTAGACGCTAGTATTAACAGTGAATCGATAGTAGACATTATAGCTGATAATACAATGGCAATAAAAACAGCAACCAGAAGCGTAGGCAAAAAGCTTTCGGTGATCATACTCAAAACGTCTTCTCCATTATTTCCTAAAATTGCTTCTGGATCATCACCACTCTTAGTGAAATACAAACGCCCAAGAATACCAATAGTAACCGCAGCTGCATCTGTGAGTAAAGTAAAAACAGCAGCTACCCATTTTCCTTTGTCTATTTCCTTAACGTCTTTTATAGACATAAATCGAACGTACACCTGCGGGGAACCAAGAAAGCCTAATCCTATCATAGAGAACCCTAAAATTGTAAACAGGTTCATCCAAAGATCTGAGCTTCTTCCCATCACTTGAGTTAAGGTTGGGTCTATAGCGTAAAGCCCTTCTACTACTCCTGTGCCATGATCCATAGAAAACCAAACTACTATAGGCAAAAGAACTAAACCGAGAAACATAAGTAATCCTTGAAATAGATCTGACCAAACTGCCGCTACAAAGCCTCCAATAAAAATGTATGTAAGAACAATGAAAAAACCAATAAGAGCACCTAATTTATAGTCAATTCCCAGCATAGATTTGAAGGCTACTCCAGTAACATCTATTTGCGAAGCCACATAAATCACAATGAAAATTACGAGTATGGATGCGGCTACAATTCGAAGTGTGTTGGTCGTTGATTTGAAGTGACTTTGAAGATAATCGGGGATGGTAATAGCTCCATAACTGTCAGATCTCTTCTTGAATCGCTTAGCCATGAATTGCCATGAAACAATGACTCCAAGAAGCTCACCAGCAACTACCCAATAGCTGGAAAAACCAGCCATAGCTCCCATTCCGGTCAACCCTATGAGCAACCAACCAGATTCACCTGTAGCTCTGGCCGAAAAAGCAACTGCCCAAAAACCCATTTTCTTTCCGCCAACATAATAATCGCTCATGCCCTTGATTCTGCGAGAAGCCAAAATCCCAATTAGGAATAAGACTCCTACGTAAAGAGCTAGAACAGATATCTTAATTACTAAGTCTTGGTCCATCATAATGAATGAAGTTTGAGGTTTAACTAATTTGACAGTCTAAACCACTATAAAACATACTTGAATAGTGGATTTGCAACAAGGTGCAAAATGGTCAAAAATATTGACAAATTTGAAAAATATTAATAACTACCTTTTCAATTAGTTATTAGGTAGGCCTAAAATTACTACTTTTGAAATATCTCTGCGGTTGGGATTTCATGCCGATATAATTCTTTTTATTTGGGAATTGACTTAATAGATACCCCTTGAATTAGCAGAAAAAAAGGTGATAACCCATTTTGAATTCTATTGAACAGGACCAACAAACACATCAGTCAATAAACGAGTTAGTCACCTCTTTAACTGAAGAGGACAGGACAAATTACAGTCGAACAATTCGTTCATTTAACGCACACATTAGTTCCTTTGAGTCCTTCTGCTCTTGGTCCAGTGAGTCATACACTCGAAATTGTATCGTTGAAAACGAAAAATTTCAACTGATCCTACTTTGTTGGGAAGAAGGTCAAAAAACTCCTATTCACGATCACGGTGGCGAAGAGTGTTGGGTAAAAGTTATTCAAGGTGAGCTTAAGGAAACGATTTACAAAGTGAATTCTTCTGGTGAACTCGATACGATCAAAACATCCAATTATAAAACAGATGACGTTTCATACATGATTGATTTTATGGGATGTCATTGTTTAGAAAATGTATCCGCTGGTAAAAGTATGACCCTACACTTATATGCAAAGCCAATTCACAATTGTAATTTGTTTGATGAGAAATCAGGAAAATCTGTACGTAAAAAACTTTGCTACAGCACAGTACCTGAATACATAACCGATTTAACATAATTCACATGTCAAGTATAAGTAATGATTTAGTTCTATTCAATGAATTAGTTGAAGTCTTAATAAATGAAGAAGAGAACCATCCAGTAGCTGATAGAATAGATCCAGACAAACTCTATGATACAGTTGATCTTTCTTTGAACCCTTCTGCCATTATTGATGATGAATTTAAGAAAGTACTGAAAGATGTGCTGGTTTCTACCCCGAAAACCGCCACAAGCCTATTCTTTAACCAACTTTTTGGAGGTAGACAAAGCAAAGCTGTCTTAGGTGACTTACTAGCCGTGATGCTCAACAACAGTATGTATACATACAAAGTAGCTGGGCCTCAGGTTGGGATTGAACAGGAAATCATCAGACAATCTTGTGATCTAATCGGATATGGTGACCAAAGTAACGGAACGTTCCCTACCGGAGGTTCAATGAGCAATTACATGGCCTTGGTTATGGCTCGTGATGCAAAGGATCCGAATTGTAGATCAAAAGGTATGTCTAAACCAATGGTAGTTTATACCTCTCAAGAATCACATTATTCAAATGGAAAGAATGCTAGTTTTGCTGGAATCGGCAAAAACAATATTCGTTACATCGCAGCGGATTCAGGCGGACGAATGATTCCTGAGAAATTAGAACAACAAATCACTGAAGATATAAAAGAAGGTTTTATACCTACTTATGTAAACGATACTGCTGGAACTACTGTATTAGGAGCCTTTGATCCAATTGATAAAATAGCTGATATCACTGAAAAATACGGAGTTTGGCTTCATGTAGATGGAGCATATTGTGGAAGCGTAATTTTTAGTGATAAATACAAACATCTGGTAACTGGAATAGAAAGATCCAATTCGTTTAGCTACAATGCCCATAAAATGCTAGGAACACCTCTAACATGTTCAATCATTTTGGTAAATGACAAAAAGCACCTACATGACTCGTTCAGCAATCAAGCTGATTATTTATATCAAACAGACGGTGACGATTTTAATCTAGGTAAGACTTCTTTCCAATGCGGAAGAAGGAATGATGCCCTGAAATTTTGGACACTATGGAAATCACTAGGAACAAATGGATTAAAGCAGATTGTAGACCATCAATTTGAACTGGCAGATGTGGCTCGTGAATATATTCGAAACAATTCGAATTACACGCTGTACAGTTTTGATGATTCTATCTCAATCTGTTTTAACTATAAGGATTTAGATCCCTCAACTCTATGTACCGCGTTATATGAACATCAAGTTACTGTGGTTGGGTTTGGATCTTTTGAAGAGGACACTTTTATTCGACTGGTAACTATAAATGCCAATAACGAGAAAAATGATATTCTAAACTTCTTTAAAATTCTCGAAGAATTTGTGGAAAAGACTCCAAATTTGAAAAAAATAGAGGACAAAATTCACGAAGGCTCATAAATAATTTTTTTGGCGTTGCAATCTTGAGACTGAATAGACTCTACTCTCGATAAATGACGGAAACCTTATTGTAAGCCGTATCCATTAGAGAATTTGGCTAAAAGTTCAACCCTTTCTCTACCAAAATTTTAAATTCTTGAACTAAACCTAGGCTTGATTTATCAAACTACCGAAATCTGATTTAATTTTCATAGATTTAGGCATGGGGATATCCGTAAATGAGGATACCATAGTAAAAACTAACTATAAAATATAGATTTGATTACTCAGCTACCTCTCCAAACAGATCATAGAAATCTGCGGAAGTAATCTTAATATTTACAAAGTCTCCGATACGTACGTACTCATTTTCTGAGGAGATTCTAACTTCGTTGTCTACTTCAGGTGAGTCGTATTCAGTTCTCCCTATGAACTCTCCTCCTTCTACCTTATCTATCAATACTTTTAGCGTCTTACCCACTAAGGTTTGATTCTTATTGTAGCTAATTTGGCTTTGCAACGCCATGATTTCCTCTGCCCTAGCATGCTTCACTTCTTCTGGAACATCATCCTCCAACGTAAAGGCGTGTGTATTTTCTTCATGAGAATAGGTGAAGATTCCCAATCTTTCGAACTGCATTTCTTCTACCCAGTCTCTCATTTCTTCGAAGTCTTCTTGGGTTTCTCCAGGATAACCTGCAATTAGCGTAGTTCTAATAGCTATTTCGGGAGAAATCTCTCTGATGGCCCTAATGAGTTCTGTCGTTTTTTCTCTAGTTATTCCTCTTCGCATGGACTTCAGCATTTTAGTAGAACCATGCTGAAGTGGTATATCTAAATAGTTAGCTACATTCGGGTGATTCTTAATAGTATCGATCACTTCCATAGGAAAACCTGAAGGGTATGCATAATGCAGTCTTACCCACTCTATCCCTTCTACATCTGCTAACTTATTTACTAGCTCGTCTAAATTTCTCTTTTTATAAATATCTAAGCCGTAATAGGTCAAGTCTTGAGCTATCAAAAGCAGCTCTTTAACTCCCTTAGCAGCTAGTCCTTCTGCTTGCGCTACCAACTGTTCCATAGGCGTGCTTCTGTGTTTACCTCTCATAAGAGGAATAGCACAGAAAGAACAGGGTCTATCGCATCCTTCAGCTATTTTTAGATACGCAAAATGACTAGGTGTGGTCAATAGACGCTCACCCAGTAGTTCACTTTTATAGTCTGCTTTTAGTGTTTTTAATAACCGAGGTAAATCTCTAGTTCCGAAAAATGAATCTACTTGGGGAATTTCTTTTTCTAAATCTCCTCCATACCTTTGAGAAAGGCATCCTGTTACGTAAAGCTTGTCTACCTTACCTTGATCTTTAGCATCTGCATACTGCAGAATCATGTCTATAGATTCTTGTTTGGCACTTTCTATAAATCCACAGGTATTGATAATTACTATTTCAGCATTTGAGTCTTCCTCCTCATGCTTCACTTCAAACTCATTAGCCTTTAACTGAGCCATAAGCACCTCAGAATCATAAATATTCTTGGCACAACCTAGAGTTACTACGTTGACCTTATTTTTCTTAAGAGTTCTAGCTTTCATGAGTTCTTATTTTCCGAAAAGAGAGTCTACAAATTCTGTTCTATTAAACACTTGGAGATCGTCTATACCTTCTCCCACACCTATATAACGCACAGGTATTTTAAATGTATCCGATATTCCTATAACTACACCACCTTTGGCTGTTCCGTCTATTTTAGTTAATGCTAAAGATGAGACTTCTGTAGCTAAAGTAAACTGCTTGGCCTGTTCTACAGCATTCTGACCAGTAGAACCATCTAATACGAGCATAACGTCATGCGGAGCATCAGGAATAACCTTCTGCATTACACGCTTGATTTTAGTGAGCTCGTTCATTAAGTTCACTTTATTATGTAGTCTACCGGCAGTATCTATTATTACTATATCTGCTCCCTGTGCTTTTGCGCTTTCTAATGTATCATAGGCTACACTTGCAGGGTCAGCATTCATACCTTGCTCTACTATATCCACTCCTGCTCGGTCTGCCCAGATTTTTAATTGTTCCACTGCTGCTGCTCTAAATGTGTCTGCCGCTCCTAGAACTACTTTCTTCCCTCTTGACTTAAACTGATGCGCTAGTTTTCCTATGGTTGTAGTTTTACCTACTCCATTTACCCCTACTACCATCACTACGTATGGATTTCCATCTTTAGTTTCCGGTATAATAAAATCATCTTGGTTTAGTGCGTTAGATTCTTCTAAAAGAGCCGCTACCTCTTCTTTTAATATCCCATCTAACTCTGAGGTACTGGTATATTTATCTTTTTTTACTCTTTCCTCGATTCGTTTTATAATCTTTAGAGTCGTATCTACTCCTACATCACTAGTTACTAGGACTTCCTCTAAATTATCTAGAACTTCTACATCTACTGTATTCTTACCCGCTACTGCTTTGGTCAGTTTGGAAAAGACACTTTGTTTTGTTTTTTCTAATCCTTTATCGAGATTTTCTTTATTCTCTTTTTTCTTAAAGAATGAGAACATGTGCGATTTTTTAGGGTAAATAAAAAGGGCTTTTGCGAATATAGCAAAAGCCCTCTCAAAAAATATCTTTTATTTGAAATTAAGAATTGGCTGCGAACCACTCTTTTACTTCAACATTTAAAACGATAGCAGACCTAAAGCCATAAGCTCCAGTGTCAGCATTTTTAATCATTTTAATAACTCTGGTGTGTTGCTTACCTCCACCTTTCTGCAATGATGCTACTGTCTTCTTAGCCATGTCTTATTATTTTATCTCCTTGTGCACAGTGTGCTTTCTAAGGATTGGGTTGTACTTTTTTACCTCCATTCTTTCTGGAGTGTTCTTTCTGTTCTTCGTAGTAATATAACGCGAAGTTCCTGGTTGTCCAGATTCCTTGTGCTCTGTGCATTCTAAGATAACCTGTATTCTATTTCCTTTACTTTTTTTTGCCATAACGTGCTTTTCGGGTCGGCAAAGATACTACTTTATTCGCTATATAACCAAACCTTTTTTAGTCAAATTTAAGCTGTGTATTTTAAACCATCATTTGTTTAGAAAACCTTACACAAAAAATAGTCTAAACGGTACGATCAATTAAATTTGATAGATTGATATCATCGTTAACTCGCTTCAGAAATGGCTAGAAGAAAACCAGTGTTAAAGAACAAGAACAAATCAGCTGACCCAGCTGTTAAGTCTACTTCTAAAACTAAAAAAGTGAAAGCTACTCCAAGTACGAAAGGCCCTAACGCAATAACTAAGTTAATGGCTGATTCGCGTACTCCTAAAGTTTTAGGGTTTGGATTAATTATGACTTCCTTATTCCTGCTCGTTTCTGCGGTTAGCCATTACTTTTCTTATGCGCATGATGCAGTTCTTCTGGAAGGAACAGTTGAGTTCTCGTTAGACAATGCCGCTAGACAATATCAAAACTATCTAGGTAAGCTAGGCGCATTGGCAGGAGACTTTTTCGTAAAAAAAGGATTTGGTTTTGCTGTTTTCATTCCTATTGTGCTCTTAGGAGCTTGGGGTGCTAAAGTGCTCAGGCCAGTGCTTACTTTTAAAATGTATTCCCTTTGGATTAAGGGAGCTTTTCTATCCTTCTGGATTTGCATAGCAGCCTCTTTTCCATTCCTATCTGAAGTTTTAATGCCTAGTGGAGACATCATTATTCAGGACTCTCAACTTTTAGGTGGTGGTGTCGGTTTTGGCTTAAGTCTTTGGTTAAAAAATATTATGGGGACTCTCGGAACGGCACTCCTGCTGTTACTCTCTATGGGTATTTTCTTAATCGTAAGTTATGATGGTCTCTTGGAGAGATTGGTTCGCAGCTTTTCTGCGTTGCAACGCGGAAATTCTGAACCCGTGTATGATGACACAGAAGAGACTAATTCTTCAAACTCTTTAAAAGGTGGAAATAAAAACCTGACCGATGAGACGATAGAAGAAGTAAGCAATGAGTCGGATTTAATAGATGACATCTTAGCAGACGATGAGGATCCTGATGAATTAGACAATCTTATAAATGACATAAATTCTGACGACACAGAAGAAACACTTGAACTAAAAACGCCTGAATCGGAAACCACTCTAGAGCCGGAATTAGCTTCTACTGCGGAAGAGAAGAAAGAAGATGATTTCGAAACAGTAACAAAACCTGTGGCTTCAACGACCTCTGAGGCAGATTCAGAATTGGACGTAGAAATAGCTGTTGAGAAAGAAGAGGTGGTATTATCTGAAGTACAAATAGACAAAAAGGTTCAGGAGTTTGGAGAATACGACCCTAAACTTGACTTAAGTAGATATGAACTACCTAGTATAGATATTCTCGCAGAGCATGGTTCTAGTCAGGTCCAAATAAATAAGGAGGAGCTAGAGGTAAACAAAAATAAAATTGTAGAGACACTTAATAACTACAAAATAGAAATCTCCAAGATTAAAGCTACCGTAGGACCTACAGTGACTCTCTATGAGATTATTCCTGCACCAGGGGTGAGAATAAGTAAGATTAAAAATCTAGAAGATGATATCGCTTTAAGTTTAGCGGCCTTAGGAATTAGAATCATAGCTCCTATCCCTGGTAAAGGAACCATAGGAATAGAGGTTCCGAACTCTGACCCTCAAATAGTTTCTATGAAGAAACTTATAGCATCAGACAAGTTCCAAAACTCAAAAATGGAACTTCCAATAGCGTTAGGTAAAACTATTTCTAACGAGACACTTATAGTAGACCTGGCTAAGATGCCTCACTTATTAATGGCCGGTGCTACAGGCCAAGGTAAGTCTGTGGGACTTAATGCTATTCTAGTTTCTCTCCTTTATAAAAAACATCCTGCTCAGATTAAGTTTGTTTTAGTAGACCCTAAGAAAGTAGAGCTTACCCTATTTAATAAAATCGAAAGACACTATTTAGCTAAACTTCCAGATGAAGAAGAAGCTATTATTACAGATGTAAGTAAGGTGGTGAAAACCCTAAACTCTTTGTGTATAGAAATGGATCAGCGTTATGAGCTTCTCAAAAACGCCATGGTTAGAAACATTAAGGAGTACAATGTTAAGTTCGTTCAGCGTAAGTTAAATCCTGAAAACGGACATAAGTACATGCCTTATATCGTACTGGTAGTAGATGAGTTTGCAGATTTAATTATGACTGCGGGTAAGGAGGTAGAAACTCCTATAGCGCGTTTAGCTCAGCTAGCTAGAGCCATAGGTATTCATTTAATCATAGCTACTCAAAGACCATCTGTAAATATTATAACGGGAACCATAAAAGCTAACTTCCCAGCTAGAATTGCCTTTAGAGTTACCTCTAAAATAGATTCTAGAACAATTTTAGATGCCGGAGGAGCAGACCAGCTAATAGGGCGTGGAGATATGCTTTACTCTACAGGAAGCGAATTAATACGTCTTCAGTGCGGTTTTGTGGATACTCCTGAAGTAGATGAAATATGTGACTTCATCGGTAGCCAGCAGGGCTATCCTACCGCTTTTATCCTTCCTGAATTTATAGATGAAAATGCCGCAGAAGTGGGCACAATGGCTGCGGAAGATAGAGACTCTATGTTTGACGAAGCTGCTCGATTGATCGTAATGCATCAGCAGGGTTCTACTTCTCTTATTCAAAGAAAACTAAAGCTAGGGTACAACCGAGCTGGACGAATCATAGATCAATTAGAAGCTGCCGGAATAGTGGGCCCTTTCGAAGGAAGTAAAGCCAGAAAAGTCTTAGTCCCAGACGACTATAGTTTGGAACAGTTATTGGGTAATAATTAGAAATTAAGAAAAAATGAATATGTTTAAAGGAATACTATTTTCTGCTGCTGTGCTCCTAGGCAGTATAGCTATGGCTCAAGATGCTAAAGCGGTTCTAGATAAAGTTAGCCAGAACGTAAAAGGCTATTCTGCCATGTATGTAGAATATGAAATGCAACTGAATGATGAGAAAGCAGGAGGAGCTATAGCCAGTGAACAGGGGAAGGCATGGATAAATGGAGAAAATTTTAAAATAGAAACTCCTGACTTCCATATTTATACTGATGGTGATGCTTTTTGGGCTTATTCTAAGGCTGATAATGCTTGCACTATTAATGACTATTCCGAAATACAGGAAGACAAAGGATTCAGTCCTTCAGACTTATTTACTATATGGGAAACAGGATTCAAACACGAACATAAAGGGGTGAACGGTGGATTGACTCAAATCAACCTCTATCCTACTGATAGCGAAAATCCATTTCATACTATTATCATGCATATAGATGAGAGGTCTTCTCAAATTAAGAAAGCTCAAATGAAAAGCAGGGATGGACAGGAAATGATTTATGACATAAAAACATTCACTCCTAACCCTGACGTTACAGAAGAGACATTCCAGTTCGACCCATCAGATTATCCAGGTGTAGATATGGACGATCAGCGGTTTTAATAGAATTAAAAATTATCATAAGAGAAAAAAGGGCTTTCAAATTTGAAAGCCCTTTTTCTGGTTATGAACTGGTTGGGTTATTCAAATAACTTTATACTTTAAGCCCTACTATACTTACATCGTCTATTTGCTCACATTCTCCTCTCCAGTTATTAAAGACACTCAAGATGACTTCTTTTTGTACCTCCATTGATTTTCTGCTGTTTTCGAGAAGCATTTCATAAAAATTAGCACTTAAGAACTTTTTATTTTTAGGCCCTCCGAATTGATCTCTAAAACCATCACTGAATGAGTACATAATGTCTTCTGGCTCTAGAAGTACCGTTTGGCACTTGTAAGTCCTATTCGGATCGTAATGAGCTCCTCCTACAGGATATTTATCTCCTTTAAGATCTATGGTTTGTCTGTTTCTTACAATGAGCGAATTTTGATTGGCTCCTGCAAACTGTAACGTTAAATTCTCTCTATCCAAAAGCGCTATAGATACTGCCATTCCATCATCCAAATTTTCTTCTTTTTCTTGCTGCAGTAGAGCTATCAGCTTTTTATTGGTTAGATTGAGAATCTCATTTGGCCTTGTAATCCCATAATTAACCACGATTTCATTGAATATCGTATTTCCCAGCACAGACATCATAGCGCCCGGTACTCCGTGACCTGTGCAGTCTGCATGAATCAGTATATATTTCTCAGTGCCTTTCACCTTATGATGCCAGTAGAAATCTCCACTCACTGTATCCTTGGGTAGGTTAATAATAAAGAAGTCGCTAAAATCGTTTTTAAGCTTTTTATTATCCGGCCATAGAGCTTTCTGAATTCTTCTAGCATAATTAATGCTGCTATTTATCTCCCGCTGTCTATAGCTAGCCATCTTGGATTTCTCATACTCAAACTCATTTTGCTTTTTCTCTACAGCTATTACTTTAGCTATAAATCGAAACACAACCAGTCCTATAAGAAGATAAAAAACCACACTATACATGGCATTACTAACCAGCGATGCTCTTGAACTAAGTAGAAACTCATTAAAAGGCATGTCCATTTCTAACGCACCTATCACTCTACCATCTGGTGTTCGAATTGGCGAAATAACAGATAACCATTTGCCTTTTATAGTTTCATATTCCTCTAATTGACCTCCATTATGGTACAAATCGTGAAATTCTTCAGGAAACTCTGGATAGTCATGTCTGAAATATGGACTCTCATTTGAGGTTAATCCAAATTCATATCCTCCAGTACTATTATTCTTGTGGACCGTGTAAATTGGAGATTCTAAATGATTATTCTCAAAACATTTCTTTAAAATCGAATGGTACTTTTGGTATAATTCAGGCTGATTATCTATTTGAATTTGGTCTTTATTAGGATTAGAAAGCATTATGGATTCTAATTCAAAAGGGTCTATTCCTGAAACAAGAGCATTAGACACAGCCTGAAGCTTACTCATTTCTATAGTCTTTGCCTGATCTATACTATTGAAGTAATTAAATCCAATAAAGTATGACGTAAGCAACACTAGCCCTAAAAAAATGACTACAAATACTTTTCCAGAACTGAGGATAAAAGTGGGTTTCATATAAGTAATGCTAGTAAATTTAGCACCTTTACCTTACTCTTAAAACGCCCTAAAGGTTACGCAATCACTTTTTCTCTTTAAGCTCAAAGTCCTCAAAATACAACATGTGAATGCCGTGATTCTCAAATCCGGAATCTGGACCAACAGCTTGAAAATTGAATACTAAATCAACTAAGTCATCAGTGTTCATCTCACCGAAGTAGAACGGGAAGTCCAATCCATAATCAATTAAGCCTCTCCCGTAGTAAAGCATTATATCATGACCAAGAACGCTATACTCATCTATTGCCTCATGGTATTCAGAATTATATAACTTCTGAAACTCTATCATTTCTTCAGAATTATAATTATTCGTGAATGACGATGGGATATGCACATTAAACCTATTTCTAACTGAGGCGTCCACATAATCGTTATCAATCCATTTATCTGTTAAGTAGATAGTTAAATTCTGGTCTTCGCTTATAAATGGCAGGATATTTACCAATGTCCCTAAAGAAATTTTCTCCTCCGAAGGCATTACCAATATGTTCTCCCTAGAGTCAGACATAGCCGCATTTAAACTAGCCACAGTGAGCTTATCCACCTCTATCTCACTCAGCTTTCTGTTTTCCATCTCTGTACTGTCAGCTAGAATCGAATAATACTCTCTTTTAAATACCTGAATGTTTCTTTTATCCTTCACCCATTTAGTAGTAACTAGTATTACGTTTGGGTTAGTAGTAAGACTAGCTATGTACTTCCCTGCTTCTCCCATCATAGTACTTCCAGCTGGAGTCACCTTACTCACATTAGAGTTACTTAATAATATCTTTCCGCTTTGTGGAGTAGGACAAACTACATGAGCATCACTTCCCGAGGCTATTTCGATCACCTTAGCTAAAGATTCTTTTTGGAATGGTCCTATAAACAAATCCATCTGGTGAAGATTTTCATCACTAGCCAAGAGCTTAACCTCTTCTTTATCATCAGTAATATTAAGAACATGTAAGCTCATAGAAAGCCCCTCTTCTTTCAGCTTCTGTGCGGCTAAGAAACTTCCTCTATAAAAGCTCAGCGCTACATTCTGAATCCTCATTTCTTTACTGGACAGCTCATCTACCCCTAACCTACTAGAGTACAACGGCAAAGCTAAAGCCACATTATATTCAGCTCTAAAAGGATTATCTCCTTTCATTTTTGGTTTCCACGAATTAATCACATCATTAACAGAGCTTTCATCTTTACTCTTCGCCTCATCAAGTGAGATAGGGATATTAATTACTTGCCCAGCTTTTAATCCTTCTGGTAGACCGTCATTTATATCTAATATGTCCTTAATCTTCACAGCATACTTTTTACTCACCCCATAAAGGGTTTCACCAGGTAAAACTTGATGTGTTTTCCATTTAGAGATACTGAAGTTAACAGGCGGAGCTACGCTCACAACCGAGTTCACGTCATTAACTGGGATTTTTAATTCATTCCCTTTTTTTATTCCCGAATTAGCCTCATGGTTTAACTCTAGAACATCATTAATATCTACAGTATATCTTCTGCATATAGAAAACAAGGTCTCTTTTTTTAATACCCTGTGAATTAAAAATCCATCCTCTATTCTTACCGGGTTGGTTATTTCTCCGGGCTTAATATTTGGACTAACAGGGATATATATAGTCTGGCCTACATTGAGTCCTCCAGATAAAAGCTCCTCATTATAATTCCTAATAATCTCCTCATCGGAATCATAGAGCGTAGCTATGGCATATAACGTATGACCTGACTCTACTTTATGCTGATAATATTTTTCTCCTTCTTTTTCTACTATAGTAAAGTTTTGACCATAGCTAATAATCGACAAAAACAAAAGAGAGAAGCTTACTAAAATATTCTTAATCATACTTATCAATTAAAACATTAATACTAACGTAATATCATGCCAATTATTAATTTATTAACTATTCCCACTCAATAGTAGCAGGTGGCTTAGAGCTTATATCATATACTACTCTATTAATTCCTTTAACTTTATTAATAATAGAATTACTCACTTCTGCTAAAAACTCAAAAGGAAGATGACACCAATCAGCAGTCATTCCATCTGTAGAAGTAACCGCTCTTAGAGCCACAGCTTGCTCGTAAGTTCTTTCATCACCCATAACGCCTACGGTTTGTACTGGTAGGAGAATCGTTCCTGCTTGCCATACTTCATCGTATAAATTATGCTCTTTCAATAGAGAAATCCACACATAATCAGCCTCTTGAAGAAGCCTTACTTTTTCAGGAGTAATGTCTCCTAAAATCCGAATAGCCAACCCTGGACCTGGAAAAGGATGTCTTCCTAAGATAGAATGACTAATCCCAAGTGCTTTTCCTACTCTTCTCACTTCATCCTTAAACAGAAGCCTCAAGGGTTCCACCACTTCTAACTTCATAAAGTCTGGCAGACCTCCCACATTATGGTGAGATTTAATGGTTACAGAAGGACCTCCTGTTCCACTTACAGATTCGATTACATCCGGATATATAGTTCCTTGTGCTAGCCATTTTACATTTTCTATGCTATTAGACTCAGCATCGAAAACATCAATAAATACCTTACCTATAGCTTTTCTCTTAGCTTCTGGGTCTGAGAGTCCTTTTAACTCGCTATAAAATGCTTCTGAAGCATCCACTCCTTTTACATTTAAGCCCATGTGCTTATAACTCTCCAGCACTTCATCATATTCGTTTTTTCTTAGAAGCCCATTATTTACGAATACACAGTAAAGGTTATCTCCTATGGCGCGTTGCAATAAAACTGCTGCCACCGAACTATCTACTCCACCACTTAATCCTAGGACTACTTTATCATTCCCTATTTTTTTCTTTAACCCTGCTATAGAAGCTTCTACAAAAGAATCAGGAGTCCAACTCTGCGCACATCCACCAATTTTAACTATAAAATTCTCTATGAGTTTTTTTCCTTCTGAAGTATGGTACACTTCAGGATGAAACTGTATCGCATATGTTTTTTCACTGTTAAATGCATAGCCCGCATTTTCTACAGAAGAAGTGCTACATATAAGCGTAGAGTCTGTAGGAAGTTCTTTAATAGAATCTCCATGACTCATCCACACTTGAGTAGGTGCATCTATTCCCTCTAATAACTCATTAGAATTATTAACCGATTCAAGCATGGCTCTTCCATACTCTCTGGTTTCACTTGCCTCTACCCTCCCTCCATTTGACTGCGCCAAATATTGAGCGCCATAGCACACTCCTAAAAGTGGATATTTCCCTCGAATCCCAGAAAGATCAGGCTTCGGAGCATCATCCTGCCTAACCGAAAACGGACTCCCCGAAAGAATCACACCTTTTATATGGTCTCCAAGAGGTGGGATTTTATTCCAAGGATGAATCTCGGAATACACATTTAACTCTCTTATTCTTCTCGCTATAAGCTGAGTATATTGGCTTCCAAAGTCCAATATTAGTATCATTTCTTCCATGCTACAAAGGTAGTTTCACCCAGTTCTAAAACCATCAGAAATAAATTTAATTTTTCACACAGTTTTGCCATTTTGTCCACGTAATTTTGTCCTATGATTTTAGCTAATTTATCAGATAGAAATATTATTCTCGGGAGCGGTTCACCTAGAAGAAAATTACTTTTAGAGGGTTTGGGTATCTGCTTTTCAGTAAGAACCAAAAATGTGGAGGAAATCTATGATGAAAAATTGCAACGCGAAGAAGTGCCTAGGTTTTTAGCCGAACTAAAGGCAAATTCATTCGAACACGACCTTAATCCTGAGGATTTGTTAATTACTAGTGACACCACAGTCTGTCTAAATAACATCATTCTTAACAAACCTAAAGACCTTCATGAAGCCAAAATTATGCTGCAAACACTATCTGGTAAAACTCACACTGTGATAACAGCAGTGACGATTACCGATTTAGAAAAATGCGTGACCTTCCATGATGAAACTGAAGTTACTTTCAGAGAATTGTCTGAAGAAGAGATAGATTATTACGTAGAAAAATTCAAGCCGCTAGATAAAGCAGGCGCATACGGAGCGCAAGAGTTTATGGGCTATATAGCTATAGAAAAGTTGGAAGGATCATATTTTAATGTGATGGGATTACCGGTTCACAGAGTTTTTGAGGAATTAAGTAACTGGTAGGTGTAGAATAGTGATTTTTATGAGACAGCACAGACTTAATTTAGCTGTCAAGAAAAAGTGATTTTGAAGAATTTAGAAAAATTAAGTAAAAGAGTAATCATAGGCCTAGGGCTGGTTTCCATAGCCTGTATTTTCTCCATCACCTTTATAGAATTTGATTACGACTTCGAGTCGTTTTTTCCTCAGGGAGATCCTGAAACTGAATTCTATAAAGACTTTAGAGATAAATTCGAAACAGATAACGACTTTGTCGTTATCGCCCTAGAAAATGAAAAAGGCATATTCCAAAAGGACTTCTTATTAAGAGCTGATTCTCTTACTGAAGAGTTAAAGAAGTTACCAAATGTAGAAGAGGTTATTTCTCCTACTCAAATAAAAGAACCTATAAAAACTGCTTTCGGTTTTATTCAGGCGCCTCTGATGAGAATAGACAATCCGGAGGTATATTCGTACGATTCTCTAAAAATATTCGAAAGACCTGAACTAGTAGGCTCGCTTTTTTCAAAAGACGGAAAGGCCATTATGCTTCAGGTAATTCATACTAAATTTCTTTCTAAACAGCTCTGTGATAGTCTAAGTTATGATATTACAGACTTGATAGCTGAGTATTCTTTCGATGAATCACATGCTGTAGGACGCGCTATAGGACAAGTATATTACATAGGCCTTATGCAACGAGAGACTATTACATTCGTAGTTCTTTCTGTGATTCTTATCATTGCTTTTTTATTCATAGCCTTTAGGAGTTGGTGGGGTATATGGGTTCCTATTACTGTGGTTCTTTTAGCTATAGTTTGGGTTCTTGGATTAATGCAAGTCACCGGTAAGGAAATAGACTTAATGGTAATGATTCTGCCTACTATCCTATTCGTAGTAGGTATGAGTGATGTAGTTCATATTCTAAGTAAGTATTTCGATGAACTCAGACTAGGTACGGAAAAAATACCTGCACTTAAAATTGCTTTTAAGGAAATCGGATTAGCGACTCTTCTTACTTCGATAACTACTGCCATTGGATTTCTTACGTTATTAACTTCCAGCATAGACCCTATCTGTGACTTCGGATTATACTCAGCAGCTGGAGTGATTTTGGCGTTCATATTAGCGTACACTTTATTGCCTGCCGTTTTGGTATTAACTCCGGCTCCTAAGGTAAACAACAATGTCTACTCGAGTACTTTCTGGACAAAACACCTGCACAGAGCATTTGGGTTTTTGCTACGCAATAGAGGAACTGTTGTAGTTTTGAGCATCATACTAGTCATAGTGAGTTCTATGGGAATGAGTAAAATTACGGTGAATAACTTCCTGCTAGAAGACCTTAGTGATTCTGATCCTTTTAAACAAGAGTTTGATTACTTCGAAGATGCTTTTGCAGGAGCTAGACCATTCGAGATGGCCCTGGAGTTTAAAGAGAATGCCTCTCCATGGGAACTTCAGTCTTTACTTTATCAGGAGAAATTAGATTATTATTTAGAGAATTCTTACGGAGCAGGAAACCTCATGTCTCCTGTGGCTATAGTAAAAGGCGCTAACAGATCTCTTCATGGCGGTAAACATGAATTCTATAAAATACCCGAGGATGAGGCTGGATTAAGAAAAATCACTAAAAACTTAGGCAAGTTCGGTTCAGATAAATTTATAGACCTTTTTTATTATGATGAGCTACAGTCTCTTCATGATATTTATAAAGACAGTTCGGATATAGACAGTACACGGTTCAAAGGCTCAAAGAAAAAGTGGGGAAGGATTAATGGTAAGGTTCCTGACCTAGGCAGTACAATCTTCTTTGAGAAAGAAGATAGCTTAAATATCTTTTTAGCTTCTGAATTAGACAATCCCTATTTCGATGCCAGAATCACGGGGACAGCCCGCCTCATCGACTTAAATAATAGAACTTTAGCCACGAATATGTTGGGTGGCTTGGCCATCGCGTTTGCAGTGATTGCTTTAATCGTAGGGTTTATGTTTAAGTCTATAAAAATGATTTTTATTTCACTTATCCCTAACATATTCCCGCTGCTAATGATAGCTGGTGTTATGGGGTGGTCTGGCATAGGATTAAAAGTAAGTACTTCTATCATTTTTACCATAGCATTCGGAATAGCTGTAGATGACACCATTCATTTCCTTACTAAACTCAGGCTAGAATTGGCCAAGGGGAAAAGTCTTCCTTATGCTATTAAAAGGACGTTTATAGGCACAGGAAAAGCGATTATAGTCACTAGCCTTATCTTATGTGGAGGGTTTCTAACACTTATAGGGTCTGACTTTTTAAGTGTGTTTTACATTGGTCTTTTAATCAGCATCACTCTTCTTATGGCTGTGCTGGCAGATTTATTCTTGCTCCCTCTTCTCATCTTTTGGTTCTATGGAAAGAGCTATAAAAAAATTCAACCTTAATCTAGACTCCTCTCCCATTCATAGACATCTACTTGGAAATTTTTAATCTCTATACTAGAATGTGAAGGGTTCCATATATGCGAAATCACAAGGTCATTTTGGTTTCTTATAGGCGGAACACTGTAATTAAAAGATTCGGTTATCCATTCTCCTTTTTTAGCTGCTTTTAAATCAAATCCTCCATATCCATAAGTTCCATTAGTTCTTCTTATTAAGCTGAATAAGACTGGAAACCCTTTCTCTGGAATATCAGAAGAGTATCGATAAGTCATCTTGTACTCTAGAAAGAAATGTTTAGCACTAGTTATATCTGACACTTTATGCTCTAAATCAAAAGTCCAAAGATCTAAGCTATCTATAGAAAAAACAGATTCATTATTCACCTTTTTGATTTTCTCAGAATCGATCTGTACTGGAGGATTCGAGAAATCGATAGTTAGCCAATCTTTTCTTTTAAACTCTTCTTCCATTCCTATTCCACCAGAAAAATCAGGCTCATAGTCGAGTAGCTTTTTATCTTCAGTATTTACTGTAGTTTTTAGAAAGACTTTCTGGTAATACTCTTTAGTCATTCTAAAATCGTGAAGGATGTAATTTCTAAACTGCCACCATTGGAATTGGTTAAGGACTATACAAAGCCCGACAAATATCAACGAGCCGTACTTCACCCCATGTTTTGCGCTAGCTAAAGACTTAAAAAAATAACCTAAAGAAATAGCCAACAGAGGATAGAGTGTAATGATAGGTCTGCAGGAATAACTAGAGCCATACCACCATTCTGTCCATGAACTCATTAGATAAAACGAGAGTAAAAAGTAAATGAAAGATGGCCAAAACAACTTCTTATTCTCTCTATACATCCAAACGAATCCGATTAACGAAAGAATCATTACTGGAGTATAAATGAACCAGCCTTTCTTAAAGCTAAATAGTACTTCTGTTACATAAGGAGTAGTCCAATCTAAACCAACTCCAGGGTTATTATAGGAGTCATAAATGAACTGTCCTGTTAACTGATGCCAGTACAGCATCTGGGGCAATAAAATCAACACACCTATACAGATGGTAGCTAGAAAAGCAATTCTGTGCCTTACTATGAGTAATGCTTTCTCTTTAAGCGACCTTATGCCAGTTATGCCATAAAGAAGAGGGAATAAACCAATCAATATTTCACTTGGCTTTACTAAAATCATAAGCCCAATAGATACTCCGATAGCGAAGAGGTTTTTTGTTTTAAAAGTCTCATGCCACTTTAGCGTATTCCATATTACTATAGTAGAAAGCAGAAACAACACATTTACTGTCTCTAAATCTTTAGCGATAAGATGATGTACCGTATTGGTTCCCAAATAAATTATGATTAGGATTAAGGCTACCAATCGGTCATCAAAAAACTTCTTTAAGATTTTTCTTAAAACAAAAGCTCCAGCTATAGTGTAAACCAACGCTCCTGTGATGAGCGCATATACATAAGGAGGACTAAACCCTGTAGGTGGAAAATCAAAACCTAGAGCTATAGTGTGACCAATTAGGAACCAAGGGAGAAAGAATAATGCCATTCCCATCATGAAGAAATACATGGGTTTTCCTTCACTATTTTCACTAATGAAATAAAGGGTTCCTGTTAAATCCCTTTCTGCTACTTCTTTTCTCAACCAAGAAACATCCTCCAGTAAAAAATCATCATGAATAATAGTAGCTGGTAAATAGGTGTAATAACCTAGAACGTCCCAGGAGATTTCTTTATCTGTGACATTACTAAATCTCTGACCGACAATAAAGGTGCAGCAGAGCAGTAATACTATTTTAGAAAGATTATTGCGCCAGATAGAGAGAGTGATAGACATTTGCGCAAATTAAAGAGAATATCATGTACTTCGTTAAATTTGATGTCATGAAAAATATTATTCTGGTAATTTCTGTTTGTTTCATTTTGGTTAGCTGCGCAAAAAAAGAGGAGCCTTATTCCTTCTTCGTAGCAGGACATCTTTATGGCAAACCTGGCACAAGTGATATAGGTGCATACAATAAGTTTAAAGAGAAATTTGATTTTATTAAATCACATGAAAACCTGAGTTTCGGGGTGATGACAGGAGACGCGGTGAAGGAAGGGAAAGAGGAAGAATGGAAAGCGCTAGTTTCAGATATGAAGGACCTTTCGGTTACGAGCCATCTAGCCAGAGGTAATCATGACTATAAAAATGAAGAAAACTTAACTAAGTATTTCCCAAAGAAATATTACTCTTTTAAAGAAGGTGCCGATTTACATATTATACTAGACGCTAATATAGACGGGTGGAATATTACCGGTGAGCAGCTTCTCTTCTTAAAAAACGAACTGGAACGAGAAAAAGAATTAGTAAAGAACATCTTTCTCTATTCACATCAGGTTATCTAGTTTAACCCCGCAGACCACCCGAGGTATTT
>Ga0208903_1000384_pt1 | contig 37830 bp, 31 predicted proteins | sample AntAceMetag02UKJ_FD_184769 | JGI IMG/M metagenome (GOLD analysis project Ga0208903, IMG submission 184769) | Saline lake microbial communities from Ace Lake, Antarctica - Antarctic Ace Lake Metagenome 02UKJ (SPAdes) (version 2) | ecosystem: Environmental > Aquatic > Non-marine Saline and...
TTGAGTTATATCACCCTTTCAGGGCTTGGTTCTGTGCTGGGCACAGCATCACAGGGCTTTACCCTGTGTTAGGTGATGATGCCCTTTCAGGGCTGCGCGGGTCGCCCTGAAAGGGCATCATATAATAACGAAGGGCATCGCCCTTCGCTTATGAGGTAGATCGATGCATTCGCAGCCCTGAAAGGGCGGAATACTGCCGCATCAAACGCGCTGTATTTCCCCATCAACAATCGGGTCGTGCCGAAGCCAAGCACCCACTGGTGCGCGTTTAGCTTTTCGCATAACGCGTGCCGTTGATGAGATGAGACGCTTCCGCTCCTTCGATAAAAACTCAGGACAGGCAGTCAGCGTGACAAGCGATTGCGGTCATTAACTGATTTAAGATTTACAGCCGTCAACTTTTACAAAGTTGACGACTGTCTTGTTTTGGTCGCTTCCTCATACGTTTTTCCTTTTCTCCTTTTTTCTCATACAGAGAGCCTATTGCTATCTTTGAGACATGCAACCTTTATCAGAATACAGCGAGTCTATTGAAAAACTCTGCGCACAGCACTATGTGAGCAGCCTTTCTGTGTTCGGTTCTGTTCTCACCGATTCCTTTAATGAGGAAAGTGATATTGATCTGGTGGTCAACTTTGAGGGAGTTCCACCGCTTGATTACTTCAACAATTTCATGGGTTTCAAAGAATCGTTGGAAACATTGCTGGGGAAAAAAGTAGATCTGATAGAGAACAAAGCCGTCAGAAACCCCATCTTCCGGAAAATTCTTGACAGAGATATGAGAACAGTCTATGAGCGAACGGCTGCTTAAATCCTTATACGACATCAAAGCGGCCTTAGACGAGATTGCTCTGTTCTTTGAAGGACGCGAAATGCGTTTTGACCTCTACTCGAAAGACATTCAATTGAAACGTGCCGTTGAAAGAAACCTCGAGATAATAGGTGAAGCTGTCAATAGAATACTGAAAGAGAATTCGGCCATCGAAATAACAGATGCACACCGCATAGTTGGGCTAAGAAATTACATCATCCATGGCTATGATTCCATCACGGACGAGAATATTTGGGCCATCGTTATCAATCATCTTCCCAAACTACGAGAAGAAGTGAACACGCTGATTGACGGACAATAATGGAATAAAAAAGCTCCTCTTATATTGCCGGAGAGGAATTCTGGCAACCCGATTTTAAAACCAAAAGAGAATGACCATGAAATGTGTTATCTGTAAAACTGGTACCACCCACAAAGGGCTTACCAACTCTCTGTTTGACCGTAATGGCAGTTTCGTCATCGTAAAAGATATTCCCGCACAGGTATGTACGCAATGCGGAGAAGCCTACTTTGACGAGCATACCACGGAGGAACTTTACAACCTGACGGACACTATTCTCAAAAGTGGTGCTGAGTTGGAGGTCGTCAGAATGAAGGCAGCCTAACGGTTGTAACCTAATCGAGTGAATTTGTAGCCCGATGGTGCGCATTTAGCTTTTCGCATAACGCGTGCCGTTGATGTGATGAGACGCTTCATCTCCTTCAATAAAAACTCAGGATAGGCCGTCAGCGTGACAAGCGAGTACGGTCATTAACTGATTTAAGATTTACAGCCGTCAACTTCCCAAAGTTGGCGGCTGTCTTTTTTTGTCTGATACCGAGCGGAAAGACCTTCAAGGTTTTGAAAACCTTGAAGGTCTCATTACCGGGCGTAAAGCCTTACGCCCCTACTGATTTAACGAAGCGAAAATCGGCCGCATCTTCTTAAACAGCTGTTTAAAAATGACCAACTGCTTATCGTAGAAAGCAAAATTCTCTTTCTGAGGATGAAATACCTTACTGACCTTCAACTTAGGTTTCATTTCGTCATACGTAACGAGACCAAGGTTATTGAAACACATGAATGCAACGCCTTTTGTGTTTGCCTGTCTCGGCTCATCCATTAAATGCACAGGAATCTGTAAAGCATCTGCCACAATTTGAGGCGCAGTTTGCCACATAGCTCCACCCCCAGTAAAATTGACCTTCGCAATCTTGCCTGTAAGGCTCTTATTCTTCGTCTCCAATACCCATTTAAAGTTGAGGGCGTACGATTCGAATATTGCACGAATCATATCATTTCTTGTATTATCAGGACGGAGATTTATAAACCCTCCACGCATATTTACATCTGGTTCAGGAAACGTGGAACCAAATATCCATGGTAGGAAAACAACGCCATTACTACCAACCGGTGATGTACCAGCCATTTCATCGGCAATCTTGGCGTGGTGCTCTTCAGAATCATCATTAATACGAGAAAGTGAATCATCAACTCGCAATAGATTATTGAGGAGATAATTGAGCGACTTAGCACCAGCTCCTGGTTCGCCTACTAGAATATACTTGTTAGGCACGGGGCTACTCACCGAATAAATACCGCTAAGTATATCGATGATGCGCTTTGGAACAACAACACCTGTATTAAGCGTAGTTCCAATTTCAATTACCGCATCTAAATCATCGAATGCACCTCCACCAAGCATACAGGCCGTTGTGTCTTGCATACCGGAAAACACGCTGACATTCTCCGATAATCCAAGATGCTCAATTACCTCTTTCTTTGGACTTCCAAGATTTTCTCCAACAGGAAAAATGTCTGGATATTTATCAACATCAAGCCCTAAATATTTTATTAAAGTCTTGTTGTAAGTTCCCTTACCCCAAGCTGCTTTACGGATCATTGTATATGCAAATCCGTTATTCTCATTCGTCTGGAATTTGCCAGTAAGTTTTAGGTTGATAAAATCTGATGGTTCCAAAACCTTGTAGGTTTTTTTCCATACCTCAGGCATTTCATTCTTTATCAATAACATGTGGCTGCTTGCATCTACACCAAGCAGAATTGGCGGAATGCCTACCGAATAAAGCCATCGCACTAGCTTGAAAATATTGTAACCCATAATAGAAGGAAACCCACCCATTACTTTACTGATGTGCTTACTGGCACGTGAATCTTCCCACATAATGCAATTATGCACGGCATTGCCATCCTTATCAACAGGAATTGAACTGAAATATTGAGCACAGTTACCAATAGCAACAATCCGTTTAGCCGTTCCCGATTCTTCTATAACCTCTTTAGAAAGCCGTAAAATCTGGGTCCACCACTCTTCAGCGTCTTGCTCCACCCCGTCCCCACCATCGACATAAATATTCTTGAACATTCCGGAGCGAGTCGCCAGAATATCCCCGTTCTCATTTACAATTGAAATTTTCGGCCCACTTGACCCTAGGTCAATTGATAGGACACATTTAGAAGTAGAATCAGCCATGGGGTTGGAAATGAAGAATTAGAAAGGATACGTGCTCTGCGTTACATCCGTGTAAGCGGTAAGCATAGGCATATACAGGGATGGGTCAACTTCCTGTCCTGCGCCACCATACATTGCGGCCGATTTTGGGTCTCCTTTCTGCACTTTAGCATACTCCACACCTGCTCTTAAGTCTCTATCAAATTCCTCTACGATATTTGGGTTGGTAATCTGAGGTCCTGTGATACAGAAGTGAAATCCGTTTGGATGCTGCTGACCGTTCATTCGCCAGTCTTTTGTTTTCAAATAATCGTTTACGTGATAAATATTGAATTCATCAGAACCAACCGCTATCATGAACAAAGAATCTCCAAATAGCTTTAATTCTGGTATAGCACGTACTACGTTTTTCAAACGCAGATTCACATCAAAAATCCGCTTAGCGCGATTCATATAACCTTCTTTGCCATAGTGCATCATGGCGGCCCATGTGGCTGCAAACAATCCTCCTGACTTACTGCCATTGAAGCCCGTAGAAACGTACACTCCACCCGGCCAATCAACCTCGGCTGAATATTGATAGCGTCTCAGTTTTTCGTTACTAAACAGAACGGTAGAAGTCCCCTTGAGGGCATAACCATACTTGTGCGTATCTGAAGAAATTGCTGTAACCCCAGGCAGACGAAAATCGAATACCGGACACTCTATACCTAACGGTTGAGCCCATGCGAGTATGAAACCACCAAGACAACCATCTACATGCAGCCCAATTTTGTGTTTTACAGCAAGTGCTGAGAGTTTTTCTAGCGGATCGATAATGCCATGACCGTAGTTTCCAGCCGAACCAATTAGCATAACCGTGTTAGATGTGATTTTGCTTTCCATATCAGCTACATCAGCTTCAAAGTTCTCGTCAAGCTTGGCAACAACCGCTTTCATATTAAGATAGTGTGCAGCTTTAAAGAAAGCTGGATGGGCAGAAGTGGCAAGTACAATCTCAGGTTGTGTAATGTTTTTCTGATCTGCTCCCCACTCTCTATGCGCATACACAGATTGAAAGATGCTGTCAGTACCACCAGTTGTAAGTGAACCGCATGCTTTTTCATCTGGGTTCCGCTTATTCACCGCATCGCCATTGAAAACATCGAGTGTCATGGCCAGAATTTCACCCTCATACTTGGTAAGAGAAGGACACACATCTCGCTGAATAGAATTGACCTGAGAATAATATCCGAAAGCCTCGTTCAAGAAATCGTAGTGATCTTGATCACCATGATAAAATGAGCCAGAAATCTTTCCGCCCTTCCAAGGTGCACTTTCCAACGTGTGCATTTCCTTTATCTGCCCGAGGATTTCTTCCTTAGACATCGACTTTTCGGGCATCTTGCTATTCACCGCATACTTATCGCGATAAGGGAACAACGAATTCACCATTTCTGGGTCGTTACGCATCTCACCCATTACCAAATCAATCTTTTTATCGTCACTCATGCTGCGCTGAACAGCTCTTGCTACCGATGGAAGGTGCTTGATTACCTTCTTTTCCAAATACTTTGCTAAGCCCATTTTATGTCTATGTGGTTAATCTGTTGAAGAAATTAGTTCTTAATCCAACCACTGTATTGGTCAAGTGTTCCGTAAAACACTCACTGATTAAACAGAGGCACTTCAACCGGAGAAATCAACACAGATTTTGAACGGATTCGAAGTTAATGAATGCAATGCAAAATAGTATGCATGCATCGCATTTTGGAGAAGTTGAAATTAAATCAGTGCCGTTTTAAGCGCAAAACGGACCAATTCAGTGGTGGAATTTACTTTGAGTTTCTTGAAGATATTCTTGCGATGTGTATTGATGGTATGAACAGACAAGCACATTTTATCTGCAACCTGAGCAGCTGTTAAACCTTGCGCTATGTATTCAACTACTTCAATTTCTCTGACGGAAAGAGATGTTGGTGTACAATCCATTCCAACCCCCTCATTTTTAGATTCTGTAACCACATCCAATATTCTGTTGCAGTAGAACTTATCTCCCTTTGCTGTAGCTTTTACGGCATCTAAAATCTCGGCTTCGCTGCATTCTTTAGAAAGCAGTCCTTTAATTGGTTGTCTTATAATGCGATTAACTGTGGCAGCATCTGTGTGTGCAGAAATGACTAATACATTGGTGTCTGGCGCTACGCGAAAAATCTTTTGTAAATCCTTAAATGAAATATGATCAGCATGGTCATAATCGAAAACGAGAAGATTGAGATTATTCTTCAACAGTTTCGGAATGTCTTTCCCATAAGTGCATTCGCCAGCTAGAACAATTTGCTTATCTCGCGATAGGACATACTTCAAGCCTTCTCTCACCACAAAGTGGGCATCAGCTATTCCTACACGTATCTCGCTCATTATTTAGATAGATTCTAAACAAGCGTAAAGTAACGGGCTAAGTATCAAGAAAGCAAGCAAGAAACGTGAATTACTTGTGCTAATTGAGGTATTCGCTCCTTGAGCGCTGACGAAGGAAAACATCACCGAATCAACATCATTTTACCAAAGCCGCTTTCAATCCATTTATCGGCTCCACTATCGCGATGTTTAATGTAATCTCCTTGCAATTTGGCAACCATGCGATAGAGATAAACTCCGTTTGCCAATTGGTCTCCGTACGTGTCTTTACCATCCCATGCATATTGGGTCACGTTGCGGCCAATATTCATCTGACCGAGATCATCCATCGTTATTTCACGCACCACTTTTCCAGTAATGGTCATTACCTGAATTTTGAAATAGTCAGGTTGCTCAGAACCTGTAATCGTAAACACGAAATGAGTTGCTGTTGAAAACGGGTTTGGATAATTCAGCACATTGGAAATGGTCGCTTCGTTAATTACTTCAAAACTGATACGATAGTATTGATCTCCAGCAGCGTTGTTCGACTGATCGCGGCCCTGCACCCAAAGCTCATAAACGCCATCAATGGCAAATTCGGCATCCCATTCAATCCTAGCCTTATTGTCTGGATATTCTCCAGGATAAAACTGCATATTGGTATACTCTTTAAACCAGACACGCTGCAAGTTTTGCGATTCTGGCTCCTTTAAAAACACTTGATAATCGGAGGTATCGTTCAGTAACCGGAACTGGCTTTCGTCATCTAACTCGATAACCACAAACGGCTTGGCAGAAACAATATCTCCATTCAATATATGAACTGCATCAAACGTCACATCCATAATTGGATTAACTCCGTCCCCGCTCACATTAAACTTAACGCTTGCGAGATTATTGAAGTGATATTGTTCCAACTGGTCGTACCCAAACGTTTGATCAGACCTACGCGGGTTTACCTCTACCCAGAATACGTTTCCGCCAAGAAAAGCCAGCGGATTGGCCGTAATCGTATCGTACAAGAATTCGCCAGCTAGCAAGGGTGCTTGGCGCGCATAAGGCAAAGAATTTCGGTTGCCTGCGGCATCTTCAATCCAATAATTCACCAACAGACTGTCCATATCAAACTCCGAAATGTTCTCAATGGCTACATGAAACTTGAGTATATCGCCATCATACAGCGTATCACTCTCAAACGTATAAGAAATATGTGGATTGAGCGCAGCCTCTGGCACACCCTCAAACAATACTTGCCAACGATCCATCTGCGGTGGTGTGCTTGCTGCACTATCATCAGCGCAGAATGCACTTAATCGCAAACGCGGATATGTAGTTGCGTCAATCGAATTGAAAAGGTCGGGTATATCTGTGCCATTGCCGTCAAGCCCAGCCATAACCACCTCTTCTACTCCACTTGGACGAACGCCAATAATATTGATGGCAATACTATCTAGCGTTGGGTTTTCTTCGGGGTGAGACCTAACGTGAAATGATTTCCATTCTGAAGTTGGGCCAATATATTTAGATGTTATTGTGCCTTGATTAAAGCAACCTGACATTTGCGCAGTAAGACTGATATAATCACTAAGCTGAGAACCAAAAACCTCTATCGCAGTTGATGGATCACCCTTCTTGCAGAAAAAGGCGTATGGCACACCCGAAAGTGTATCAATTGCAGTTGCACCTAAATCATGCAACACATCCAGCACGTTTTGAGGTAGCCCTGCTAAGTCTACATTTAGCCAAGAAGCAATACCGATGTAGTTACTATCAGGAACAGTTACATCCAAAAATGTAACCATATTATTCATAGAGTTAGCATTTGGTGCTGCCCATTGATACCAACCTTCCGGCCGGTTTCTGCAAGGCTCCAACTGGCCCTGCGCACCTCCACCCTCTAAGAAAACTCCAGTTCCCACATCAACACCAGGGGTCAGCCAAGGCTCGAGGGAGCATGCGTCCATTACCACCGTTAGCAACTGTGGCGTAAACACGTTTCCTCCCGTACAACCTAGATATTCCTCTCGCCCGTTATCAATAAAATAGTTGATGGCTTCTGCTTCTGCCAATGTTGTTGGGTTACCAAAGTTGTTGATCTTGAATTGTTTTGCCGTTTGAGTAAACTTCCAATCACGGTCAGGTCTATCGTATATAATATTTACATGCTCATTTTCTTTGTGCTGGAAGTAATGCGCCTGTCCCCAACCATATTTATCAATGATATACTGGAAGGAAGTTTCCCGCCATTTGTAGAATCCGTAAGTAGCAGAGTCAACACTGGCTCGCCAGAAATAAACGGTACTATCGGGCATATTCTGTAGCAAGTTCGGAGTCCAATTAACCACGCCTCCACCCTGCGTGATGGTGGTAAACTCACGTATTGGGCTGTTGAACAAATCAGTCGTATCTAACTCAATTCGGTACGTTTTAACTGGGGCAAACGGGTTTCCTGTTGAACACTTCAAGGTTGGTCCTTGATCTGGAATGACTGCAAATTTGTAAGGCCAAATTGGAACAAGATCGGGCGAAAGCACATTCACATCCACGCACACATCATTGTTTACCTCCGACATTTCTTCAATCTCCTGTGCGTTGTCCAACGAAACGCACAACTTGTTTATTCCAAGACCATCAACCAAATCAATCGGTATAAAAACCTTTAGCGTATCGAGATAATTAACGGGAGGATGAAATATCGTAAGCGTTGTATCAATTTGCCCGTTTGGAAGCCTGCGCGCAATTTCAATTAAGAAGGTGTCCGAGAATGCTGCACCTAAATTGGCAATCTGGATATTCATCTCGAACTCCTGCATTTCGGTTGTAATCTCCTCTGGCTCAAACCAAACACTTTGCTGATTTACCATTAAATCAGGCAGTGGTCGGTCGGTAATGTTAATGCCCGGATCGCCATGTAGCGTATACTCCAGATTGTGTAGTCTGGTAACGTCATTAAATGGCTGTGCATTCTCTCTAATACCGCGTTTTACCTGCGAGCCAATGGTATTTGCATATTCAAAATAGCTGATGCTCTCGTACAAACTGGTACAGTAGCTGTTCAGAAAGAACTTATTACCATTATCAATCGTGGCCAAAAATGCCAATGCACCACCATCAGGCTCCAAAACCCACTGCTCAGAAATAGATGAAGGAATGGAGTTTTGTTGATGAATATCTCCTGCTTTACATGAATTAGCAATCATCACTGGATAGCGACCATTGTCATTATTAAAAAGGGATGGCACATCAATACTCACATCAAAACCTACGGAAGAACCATGACCGAAGAAGTTAATAATGCCAACGCCACTATTTATCAGGTTAGTAATAGAATCTACCTGAGTAATTTGAAAAGGTTGAGAACTCGTTTTCTGAAAAGTCTGAACATTAGCTCCGAAAAGCGTATCCTCAAGAATGTACTTATAGGAATCCATAAAGGCCCGAATTTGTGCTATTTCTGGCCCCAACGTTCCGCCAGAAAAATGCAGAGCCCTCTTCATCCAAAACTCATTTGGCAAAGCCTCGAATTCTTGCACCTTTTGCTGATATTCAGTCACCTGGGATGGCGTTTTTGCAGCCAATCGTCCTATGGCAATTCCTGGTTCTTCTAGGTAAGTACCAGTTCCCAAATAAGACGTAATCATAACATCACTTGGTGGCGAACCAAAAGAAGGCACAAGAATTTCCGAGAACAACGCTGGATTATTCCGTGCTAAATGGGAAGCAACAGCTTTTCCTATAATGAAAATGTGTCTTGGATTTGTGAGATTTCCCAACGCCCAATCAGCAAACTTTCTAATAGCTAACGGGTGTTTGTTAATTCCCCAACCAAACTGATTGTAAAGTTCCTCTACATCAATACCAATAGCGTTATGGCCAGAGCTGTTTCGGTAAGAAGCATACTGCTGCACTTCATCATAAAAAGTTGGGTGACCGATGGCGAAATAGTCGGTACTTGGGTCAAGCGCTTCAAAATCGGTGAAGTAAACTGAGCCATTCGGCCCTGCTGGTTTCAGTTCTGTAATTCCATTTGAATTGATACTTGATTCATAGGTAAGATAGCACTCCTTCAAACTTCCATTATCTGGTATAAGCACTTCATAACTACCAGGTGTTCCTCCCAAGAAAATCTTTCTGTGATTGGTAAGGTCGTATAGCAGTGCAGTAGGCTGGCTATACCCCGAAAGTTGTAAATAGCTCTTGGACTGTGCAGGATAGTTCGGGTTGTCATCCACAATAAACTTGGCCGATTGCCCATTACCAACGTTTGGCGTTTGTGGATACCGAACACGAACAAAACCTACAAGCGCCTTGTAAACGTTACTATTCGGAGTAAGCGAAAAAGTGAAGTTCGAGGTATTTGCTCCAAGCGAAGAAGTTGGAATTGTAAAATTGTACCGATACCCGTTATACCTCTCAATTATAGTATCAAAATTGATAGAGGGGCCTTGAATGTTCAAGGTTTTATCGTTGAAAGAGGCTCCAACAATACTTATCTCAACCTCCGAGTCTGGCCCTTGCGAATAGCGATATTGCGTGCCTAAGTTCCAAAAGGAATCTGTAAAGACCCCTTCAAATAAATAGCCATAAAAGCCTTCGCTACCAGAATAAATCGGGCTGTGGCCTTCGGCCTGATTAAAATATTGGCCTTGAAAATACTGGTCGTGTAACTCATCAATTTCATCTCGTAAAATGTATGCTGATGGTGTGTAGCCACTAAAGTTTATATCGCTCTCTAGCGTCATACGAGAATTGGTAATAGAATTGTTCCAAGTAAGGAAATAACGGATTGTGTCGTTTATAAGGCTGTGGTACGGATTGGCGTTATTTAGAGGATTGTCGAAATAAACATCCGTGTCAAAAACACCATCGTTGCCGCGGGCGTAAAACTCTATAAAATCAATGGGATCAAACACGCCATTGCCCTCACCTGACACCAAAATATTCTGCTCTTCGCCACGGGCAAAAAGCTGAAAATTACGTGGGTCAATTGTGTTTAAATTAAAACCTTGAGAAGCCAGCGCATCACTCAGCGTTTGATAGCTTATGCGATAAACGCCTTCCTGATGTATGTTGAAATAGTAATGAGGTTGGGAAGCATTTACCCATTCGTTACCATAAGGTTGCGAGAAGGCAAAAGCAGACTGAAGCAAAAAAGCTATCAGTAAAATTTTCCTCATTCAGGTTTAATTTTCTTCTTAAACATGTCCCTGTGTACATCAACTCGTAAAGAGAAAACGTTGCTAAATAAAGCTACTGATTGATTCCCAACATCGGTCAGCGCATAGTCAATATAAAAGTCTCTAATTCTAACACCTATACCAACGTTTGGCTGCCATGTCCAAACTTTGTCTCCATTATCATCCGTGTAATCCTGTATGTTGGTTGCACCAAAACGAAGAAAGATAAAATCTGAATAGAAAAGCTCTATTCCTGCATGAGGCTCAATACTAATTGGGTCTCCTTTTATAAGCACCGAACGCTTTCCATCAAACGTAAAATCGAAGTTGAATTCTGAATAAAGCCCGAATTTCTTGTAAATATCAAACCTCCTTCCAGCTCCTAAAATCAACTTTGGAAGCGTAACCTCCAGCGAGTTTTTTGGTATCTCATTTCCTGTCTGAAGCCAAACTTCCTTCGTCTCATCATCAAGTGTAAAATTCCAAGCGTTAAATGTGGATGTTACATCGCGCGCCATCAGGCCGAATTTCCATTTTCTATAATCGTACTGAACACCACCATCTAAACCAAAACCCCAAGAATTTGCAAACTTGCCTACATGGCGATAAACGATTTTGATTGTTCCACCATAGCGTAATCCGGGAATTTTCGGACTGCTACGACCAACGCTTATCAAAAAACCGTAATCCGCAGCTGTAAAAGAGGTTACCTTATCGTAATCAACGTTTCCTTCATCATCAATAAGCTGTGTAGTATTAGGAATATCATCTACCCCAAAGCGGATAAAACTGAAGGATGCCTGCGTATGTGCATCAAGAATTGGTGCTGAAATTGCCGCATAATCGTATTTGGCTATACCCGCAAAATACTCTGAATGCATAAGAGAAACCTGCCATTTCTGCTCTGCTAAAGGCAGCGCGGCCGGATTCCAATAACCGCCAGTAACGTCATTTACACTCGCAACCAACGAATTTCCGAGGCCCATTCCTCGGGCGCCAACTCCAATCGAAAGAAATTCATTACTGTACTTTGGCGCTTGGGCAAAAGCAGTGTTTCCCAACAGGGAGAAAACTGAGAATAGGAAAGACACGAGAAATAATCTAGTCATGTTTTCAAGAAGAAATTAAAGTTATCAAAAAGACTGTATGTAGGCAATCACGACCGCCAACGTACAAGGTTTCTGAAAATTGTGTCGAAGGTAGTTTTTAGAGGCATAAGAATAAAGGTGTAAAATTGACACTTCTTTAGCAGTCGTGAATGGGACAGAAAGTATTCTTCAAAAATCTGGATGCACTTCGGTTCATTGCGTTCTTGTTCATTTTTTTAGGGCATGCACTAGATACAGACAGCGATATTATACGACAATCCACTACCTATGGTTGGGTAAAAAACTATGTCTACATCTTCGGGAAAACGGGTTTCAGTTTCGCCTTCGTCCTATCCAGCTACATCAATACTTGGGTTATTTTGGAAGAACGGCAGCATGCTGGAAAATTCAAACCTTGGCTGTATTATGTAAGGCGGGCGCTTAGGATTTGGCCTCTTTATTTTCTTGTTCTTTTTATCGGATTCGTGCTTGTTCCGCTGGGAATGGAGTTAATAAACGAACCATATCAGGAAGTCGGTAATCCATGGTATTTCATCCTTTTTGTCGGCAATTTCTTTTTGATTGAACATGGCTGGACCCACTCTCCAATCATAAGTGTGCTTTGGAGCGTTTCGGTTGAAGAACAGTTTTACATCTTCTGGCCGTTCCTTCTTATCATTTTCAGAAAGCATGAGAAATGGTTGTTCGCCATTCTTCTCATCATTTTCGGAATTACCACTTGGCACTATTTCGGAACAGATGTAAATCTGTGGTTTCACACGCTCTTTCTGTTGGGCGATATTGCATTAGGAGCACTCTTCGCATTCATTTCTTTCAACAGAAACTGGGGGTTTGAAACTTTAAAAAATCTAAAAAAAGGCGCCATTTTAGGCATTTACGCACTGTTTATTTTTTCGCTTTTGGTTTACAAACCAATATTCAACAACCACGTATTACCTGGTTACGTAAGTCTAATCATCGAAAAGATGTTCTATGCCGTAATTCTTTCTTTCTTGATTTTTGAACAGAATTTTTGTGACAACAGCCTTTTCAAGTTCGGAAAACTGAAAGCCATCACATATTTAGGCGTTATCAGTTACGGCCTTTTCTGCTTTCATGAAATTGGGCTACTGATTGCAAACCGCGTTCTCATTTATTCAGACCTAAACGAAAACGTTTGGGCATTTCTAACGCTAAAACCGCTTATTGCATTTGTGGTGGTTGCTCCGTTTGCCGCACTGAGCTGGCATTATTTCGAGAAACCAATACTTGGTTTGAAGCGGCACTTTTATACCAGCTAGTTTTACTTGGTTGATTGCATCTTCCGAATAATTTGGCGTTGTTTAAAATGCTCATTCTTACGCTTAACTGAAAGCTTATTTTCTTCTTTCTGACCATCCATATATAGTTTCAAGTACTTGACAGATTCCTCTTCCTCACCAAGGTCTGAACATACCGAACTGAGGTTTTTAAGAACCTCATATTCATTCATTTTTAAATTGATGGATTGCGCGTAATTCAAGGCGCTTTTAAACTCCGTTTTTGCAAGTTCCAATTTTCCTTTTCTCTGCAACGCAATACCAATATTCATCATAGAAACGGCTATTCCCCGTGTTTGGCCAGCCTTCTTATGCAGATTCAGTGCCTTTTCCGCCAATTCAAGTCCTTTATCGTATTCCCCTAAATAAACATGAACACCAGCCATTCCACCCAGCATATTTCCACTATTATGTGGTTGTTCCAATTCGTCATAAAATTCAAGGCCATGTGCAAAACACTTCATAGCCTCGCCATACCTTCCAAGATTAAAATAAACATGACCAATATTTCCGGTAATTGTAGCAGCAAATTGGTGCTTAGCAGATCTTCTGCTGGCCGAAAGACCATCTTCGAAATACTCAAGCGCGGTTCGGTATTCCTCCAACGTTGCGGAGATAATTCCCATTCCACAGTAGCAGCGAGCCACGCCATATAAGTCTCCCATGCCAAGAAACTTATCGAGAGCCAACTCAAAATGCTCAATGCTTTGAGAATACTCGGCCAGTTTCCAGAGAACGTTAGCTAAGCCCTCATGAGCTTGGGCCATACCACTCCGGCTATCAATTTCCGTGGCTAAATCCAGCGCATCAATTCCAACCTTCCAACCCTCTACAAAGTTTTTCTCCTTGTGAACAGTAAGGGCCTCAAGCATGGCAGTTAGCTTTTTACTAGCTCCCTCCAACTTTGAATCTGAATCTTCCAATTCCTTCATTTAAATTCCAATATACTTTTATGGTGTATGCGGAAAAAGGTTTCACTTCTACCGAACAATCGACTGAACTCCATATTTTGCTTAGAAACGGCTTTACTAACTTCGGCAAATGAATCCAATTAAACACATTCCTAATTTCATCACGTGTCTTAATCTCCTATCCGGTTGCTTGGCGATTGTTTCCGTTGGATTGGGCGACCCACTTACTGCGGCATACCTCGTAATAGCTGCAGCAATCTTTGATTTTTTCGATGGATTTGCCGCAAGACTGCTAAAGGTTTCTACACCGATTGGCGCCGAATTAGATTCGCTTGCTGATATGGTCACTTTTGGTGTTGTTCCGGGTTTGATGCTCCTTCATTATTTAACGGGTGGCATCTCCAACTTAAGCGGACTGAGCAGTTTTCTGGAAAACCCGATTCTACTAGTACCATTTGCAGTTCCCATTTTTTCCGCTTTGCGGCTGGCTAAATTCAATATCGACACACGACAAACCGATAGTTTCCGAGGCTTACCAACTCCAGCAAGTGCGCTTTGGGTTATTTCTATTCCATTAATGATTGAATTCATGCCATTTCATCTATGGTGGAATCCAGAAAATGTAATCGTTGATAAATGGTTCATCATCGGTTCTTCTATCGGACTTTCAGTCTTAATGGTTTCAGATATTCCATTGCTAGCGATGAAATTCAAGAGTTTTGGTTGGAAGGGAAATGGCGTACGCTACATTTTCTTGATAATTTCCTTGGTTCTGTTGATAATTCTCCGACCGGTTGCCATCCCTATCATCCTATCTTTGTACGTGTTAATATCCATAATCGACAACCTATTTCTTTCAAAAAATGAAGTTTAAAGCTGAGATTGATGTAATGCCAAAAAAGGAACTCCTTGATCCACAGGGGAAAGCAGTGAGTTCTAGTATGAAAAACCTTGGCCTTCCTGAAGTAGGAAACGTACGGATTGGCAAACACATTTCTTTAGAAGTTGAAGCGGATAACGAAGCTTCTGCTAAAGAAAAAGTTGAGAAGGCCTGCAAAGACCTTTTGGCCAATCAGATTATGGAAAGTTTTGAATTTGAGATTACCGAAGCTTAAGGATTAGCGCAGCACAAAATTCTGTCCTAAGTAAACCCGTCTTACTTGCTCGTCATTGGCGAGGTCTTCTGCGGATCCAGCTTTTAGAATATCTCCTTCAAAAAGTAAATACGCACGATCGGTTATTCTCAATGTTTCATGAACATTGTGGTCGGTAATAAGAATGCCAATATTCTTTTTCTTGAGTTTGAAAACAATTTCTTGAATATCCTCAACCGCAATCGGATCAACTCCAGCAAACGGCTCATCTAGAAGAATGAAATTTGGATTTACCGCCAAGCAACGTGCTATTTCAGTCCTTCTTCTCTCACCACCCGAAAGCAAATCTCCTCGATTTTTGCGAACGTGTTGGAGTCCGAATTCATCAAGTAACGATTCTAGCTTTTCATTTTGCTCTTTTTTGGAAGCTCCAACCATTTCTAGTACAGCAAGAATATTATCCTCTACACTTAGCTTTCTGAATACAGATGCTTCTTGAGGTAAATAGCCAATTCCGAGCTGGGCTCGCTTGTACATTGGAAGTGAAGTGATGTCTTTATCATCCAAAAAAACGGTGCCGGCATTTGGACGAATAAGACCAACAATCATGTAAAATGAAGTTGTTTTTCCCGCACCATTTGGCCCTAAAAGACCGACAATTTCGCCTTGACTTACTTCAATAGAAACCCCTTTAACAACCATTCGGCTGCCGTATTTCTTCTTGATATTTTCAGCGCGTAATTTCATTAAAACCTTATGCCAGCACGAAACCTGAGCCCCCAACCTTTGGCAGCGCCAAGTTTAGAAACATTCGGGTTATCTAAATGAGTGAATCGCTTAACCAAATCAACGCTAATTATTTTGAAAATATTCTCAATGCCAACACTGGCCTCTACGTACGGCATCCTTTCCAACGTGTAGGTTGCTTGGTCGTATTGTTCATTTCCGAATTGATCTAATACTGCATTTCCCTTTTTATCTTCTACTCTTCTACTTGGGAAATTGAATATGTCATCACTTTCGGTAAGCCCTGGAGTGTTGCCGACAGAAACTCCTCCCCAAACCGCTTTTACACCAGTAGTCATTCTCCATTTCAACTTTTTCAAAAACGGAACTTTATTGAAAACGAATCCATTGAAGTGGTGGTAGTAATCAAATGAAACATACTTGTCGCTTACAAACTCAAACCAGTTCATCATATTAAACGTGTTTGGATCATGGAAAAAAGTCTGATTGCCTCGATGGATGAACAACAGCGGAAATGGCACACGACCAATCATCCAACCACCTTCCCATTGTGTATCTGCAAATCCAAAAGGACTCATGTAAAAACGCTTAAACAATCGAACACCGATTTTGTGATACTCGTATTTGGCATCAAGTATTCCGGGAATCGCATAATTGTAACTGATGTCTAAAATGGGGTACTTGTTCAGCATAGGAACGCGAGACGATCGGCCTTCGTAATACTTCACATTTGGTGCGTAACGTAGCGTTACCCCAACTTCATTTGTGGCAACAATTTTAGGGTCTGGCAAAGTTTGATTAACAGGGTCAAAGGTCAACGCACCAGCAATCTCACGTCTTCTATGTTCCACATTTATACCAACACCCAACCCGAAGTTCCACTCCTTCAAATAATTCAATCTGTATGAATCATAGTAAATCATCAGGTTGGCTAGTCCTCTTCGTGCTGAAAGGAAAATATTATCATCGCTTGCAAGAAGAAGCGCTTGTCCTGGTTGTTGAATATCACGCTGAAACTCTACTCCTATTTGGTGATACGGGCGATTTTTAAAGATGTAAGTAACACCTCCACCACCTTTCAAACGCTTGTCTTTTCTATCATCCAAACCATAAGCTATGTAGGTTTGAAGTTTCCATTTCTCACTGAATTTCTTGTTGGTTTTTACGCTAAAACGGAAACGCCACTTCTCTACAGGATTCAAGCTTACGGCATTCCAAAGTGGGCCAATATCAACGGGACCAACCTCGTAGTAACCAGAAACGAGAAGGAATAGGAGATTCATGGTGCGCTTGAAGGCTGGTAGCTCCTTCATTTCCTTGGTCATTTCATAGACACCCTTCTCATTTTCATTAAGCTCCTCGTGGCGGGCTGTTCCCCAAAATTCTTCATCCTTGGTTTTGGCATCTTCTTGAACAACAATTCTTGCTGGGTCTGACCAAATAGAATCGGGTGCTGGCTCGTTTACAACAATATCTTTGTATGTAACGGTCTTTTTCCCGTACATCCCCATATCATTAGTAACAAGATTATAATCAATCGTCATTTGATCTTTGACCAAATGCCAGTTCAACTCGTCAGAATAATTGAATTCTTGTTCAACTTGTAGAGCACTTACGAAGTTGATATTTGCGCTACGAGTAATATTCATTATTACCTTCTTCACAGCATAAGAAGAATCCAAAGCAATCCACAAATCTCCTCGAAAAGCAAGATCTGCGCTATTCCGCGGCTGGAATGCGAGTTGCACACATTCCACACCACTTATATCCATTGTATCAAGTATAAAATACTTATAAGAGATAGGGGCAATAGTAGATATCGGACTCTTAAACTGCTTTTCCATCATCATGATAGTGTTGTCATAGATATCTATGTCCTGATAAATCTTCTCCATGAAATAGTCGATTCCTTCGGCATCCATGAAGTCCTCAAAACCAACAGTTTTCAACCCATACGTAATCTCTTTTTCATCCTGTGGGCTTTTGCGCAGATAAACCTTGGATTTCGTCTCGGTAAGGTATAGCGGCAAATATGGCTTACCGTTAACCTCCGAAGTATCTACATATTCCCACATAAAAGCGAATTTCTTAAAGGCCCCGCGATTCATGAACTTTTCCGTGATATTGTTGATGTCGAGTTGCATCTTCTCGTACTTATCGTACTGATAGTGGTCAAAGCCTTCCTTTCGGTTCTTATCTCGATTATCAACCACTTTTTGAATCAATGCAACAGCAGGGTTTTCCTTGTTCTTATAACGACCTTTTGCCTTAATAACTACCTCATCAAGCTTGATTTGGGTTGGTTCCAGTTTAAAGTTGATCGTGTTGGTTTGGCCTTGAATCACGACTTTTTCCATCAATTCATAACCTACAAATGAAGCTTGAACTTTGTCTGACCCCCACTTGGTATCCATCTGATACTTTCCGTTGAAATCTGTGGTTGTGCCTACGTTTTTACCTACAAACGCCACATTCACGAACGGCAACGGTTCGCCACTTTGTGCATCAGTAATTACACCTTTTACTTTGGTTTTCTCCTGCGCAAGAGTTACGCTCGAAGTGAACATGAAAAGCGCAAGTAAGAAATATCGAAAATTCGTCATCAACTAAACTGCACTTCTCTCATCGGTTCAAATATCGGCATTTGCCTTGGCTTCGTTTCGCAAAACCAATGCCGAAACCCAAATGCTCACTTCATACAATAGCATCAGCGGAAAAAACACCAGCACCTGACTTGAAACATCGGGCGGTGTGATAAGTGCCGATAAAAGTAGAATCCCAACGATTGCATGTCTGCGATATTGTCTCAAAAAACTCGGTGTAACTACTCCAATTTTGGTGAGAAAATAAATGAGAATGGGAAGTTCAAACACAATTCCACTTGCCAGAACTAGTGTGGAAATTGTGCTGAAATAGCTATTCAAATCAATCTGATTTCGAATGGTTTCGCTCACTTGATACGACCCCAAGAAATTGACCGAAAGTGGTGCGATGAAGTAATATCCGAATAGAACGCCCATCATAAAAAGCAGTGAGACGTAGAACACCATGCCGTTGGCATATTTACGCTCCGTGCTGTGTAAACCAGGTTTGATAAACCGCCATACTTCAAACACGATGTAAGGGAATGCAAACACAAAACCTGCAATCATAGACACCATTATGTGTGTGGTGAATTGACCCGACATACTGATGTTAATTAGATCGAACGGCATCTCTTCCATACAAAGTAGATCGAGATATTTACACAGCATTCTGTATGTCCAGAAATCTCCGCTTTTAGGGCCAAGCAGCAGTGTATCAAACATAAAATCCTTTGCAACAAAAGCCGCAATTGCAACTATAAAAATCGCAGATACGGATCGCACTAAATGCCATCGGAGTACTTCCAAATGCTCCAAAAACGACATCTCGCCTTCTTCTTGTACATCATCTAACGGAAGCTCTTTGCTCATAGGCTGCAAAGATATCTTTTGGTTATAATTGCTTCTCTGTTAATTGTAGAAAATCACAGTAAGTCTGTTGTGAATCTATTTTGGGGAGATGCGTTGTAATTTGCAGAATCAAAATTCTAATGCCGTATGGCGCGCTAAAATGATAAATGAGCTTCTATTAAATGCTGAATAATAAGTCCGTAGCTGTTGTGGTGCCCGCTTACAATGAAGAGACTCAAATTAGGCTGGTAATTGAGAGTATGCCCGATTTCGTTGACCGAATCATTGTGGTCAACGACTGCAGTACGGATAAAACCTCAGAGGTTATTCGGGATTGTATCAGTAAATCAGTAGTAGGAACCCTTCGGATTTCGAACGTGTTGTACGAAGTAAAGCCAGATCGGTACAACAAGGCTTCAATTGTAGTTCAGCAACTACAGCAAGAAGAAATAAAGAGATTTACTCCTTCAGAAGTAGTGAACACATCCGAAGAAACCGACCGTGTAATACTTATTGAACAGCGCGAAAATTCGGGCGTTGGAGCCGCCATTGCTAGAGGCTACAAATGGGCAAAAGACCACGGAATTGACTGTACGGCTGTTATGGCCGGAGATGGCCAGATGGACCCAAGTGAATTGGAAAGCATTTGTTCGCCCGTTGTGGAGGAAGAAATTGATTACGTAAAAGGTAATAGGTTGATTCATCGGAGTGCACTATTGGTTATACCAAAGGTTCGGTATTTCGGCAACTCAATCCTTTCCATTCTTACAAAAGTTGCCAGCGGATATTGGCATGTTTCGGATACGCAAACAGGCTACACTGCTATATCGAATAAAGCACTGAACGCGATACGACTGTACGATATTTATAAGAGCTACGGAATGCCAAATGATATGTTGGTAAAGCTAAATATTGCGTTTTGCACCATTCGGGAAGTAGAGATTAAACCCATTTACGATGTGGGCGAGCAGAGTAAAATGAAAATCATGAAAGTGATTCCACGGGTTTCGCTGCTGCTTTTCAAATCGTTTTTCAAGCGTCTTTGGATCAAGTATCTATTCCGTGATTTTCACCCGTTGTTCATTCTCTACAATTTCTCGTTTGCACTTTTTTTTGGCGCCATCCCTCTTGGCATTAAGATTGTCGACCGCTGGTTAATTCAGCATGAAGCTGTAAATCCAATCACATTTATCGCGTTCATCTTTCTTTTCATTAGTGGATTTCAAAGTTTTCTATTTGCCATGTGGATGGATATTCAGGACAATGAACGTCTCAATAAGTGAAAACCATTCTCATATGGAGCACGTCTGACACTTCTCATGTAAGGATGAGTAACTTACTGGCTGGTCTGAAAAATGAACCGGTGAAGATTATTGATTTGACCATTCCTGTTTGGAAAGCCGAACAGAACAAAGCAATTCTTGGTGTTTTATCCATTTTCTGGCGGATGCTTCATTTGTTATTTACCTACCTGATTTTAACGGTGCGCTATCTGTTTGCTCCAAAGCACGATTTAGTCCTTGTTCCGTACATGGGACAAATTGATTTGTTGGTTATAAAACCATTGGCTTGGTTGCGAAGAAAACCGGTGGTTTGGGATATTTACATTTCATTATATGACACGGTGGTTTTCGACCGAAAGTCAATATCTAAATCCAATCTTGTTGCCAAACTGATTTATTGTTTAGAGTGGATTAATTTCAAATTAGCAGACATTACCATTGCAGATACCGAACCGCATGCCCGTTACATGAAGGAGCTTTTTAATTTAAAAAAAGAGCCTCATGTGGTACATATTGGTGCTAATTCCAAGGAGTTTTATCCGATGAAGAAGGAGTTGAAGATTCCAACGGATAAATTTTCAGTTCTGTTTTATGGTAATCTATCGCCAATGCACGGAGTGGAAACTATTATTCAAGCGGCTGCGCTTCTTGCTGATGAAACCGAAATTGAATTCTTGATAATTGGTGAGGGGCAAAGCTCTAAATCAATCGATGACCTGATTGCAGAGAAACAAATCAAGAACGTCACTAGAAAAAGCCACGTGCCTTATGCCGATTTAAACAAGATTATTAACGATTCCGATATCGGCCTTGGTGTATTTGCAGACAATCCTAAAGGGAATAATGTTGTGCCCAATAAAGCATATCAAATGCTGGCTGCGGGCATTCCTATTATTACAGCCGATACAGTTGGAATGCGAGAGGTTCTTATCCACAATCCGCTAGTTAAAGTTGTACCTTTTGAAGATGAAAATGCGCTGGTAAATGCCATCCTTCAATTGAAGCAGGAACCAAAAAATGATAGAACAGAACGCAATTTGAAGGCCTTCTCAGTAACCGAAAAAACCGTTGCCAGGCAATTCTTAAAAGTTATTGATGATGCAGGAGTTTAACGACAAACATTTCGTGTTCATCATTTCAGCTGGAAGAACGGGAACCAAATATTTCGGCACTGTATTGCAAGAAACCATCGACAATAGTTTTTCGGTGCATGAGCCCGATGTGCTTTCGGGTGTCAACAAAAGATTGGTTGGGCAGATTAAAGACTTCGGATTTTACAATATGGTTCCTGGCAGATTACTTGGGGAAACAGGCATTCGCACGCTGTCAGAAAAATCCCTAGGTGGACATATTTCAGATCAGGAACTATCCGATGCTGTAGTCAGCCACCGGAAAAAATATTACGAATCCATTCCGCAGGAGCTTGTAATTGAGTCATATTATGGATGGTACGGTTGTATTCCTGCCATTCGCAAACTCTTCAAAAACTACAGAATTATTGTAGTTGCAAGAGACCCACGCGATTGGGTTACATCCAACGTAAATTGGAAGGAGTGGTACGGGAAGGATGATTGGGTGAGCCGATTAAAAGCAGGGCGGATAAACCCAAGTTTGGTGGGTGATAAAGAATATGCCCAAAAATGGAATGGTTTCAGTCGATTTCAGAAACTGTGTTGGGCGTATGGCTACATCTACAATACAATGCTTGACGAAGTAGCACAAGACGAAAACATTCAACTCTTCAAATATGAAGACCTGTTTCAAGCACCTGAGCGTTACAAAACGCTTGAAAATCTGCTTGGATTCATAACCGAATATGACGACCAAAATTTCAAATACACCGTACAAGACGGATTACTAGAAAGACGCATCCACAAGAATTCATCTGATCAATTTCCGAAGCATTCAGAATGGTCTGAAGAACATCTTGATCAGTATTGGGAGATTTGTGGAGATATTCATGCCCGATTAAACTACCCACGTTGAGTTTCAAGAACATCGTCAAACTATTGCTTAGCGTATTGGTGCTGGGGGGCACAATCTACTATGTGTATTTGCACCTAGGCGATTTCCAAGTGCTACCAGCTTTTAATCTAGCAGCGGTTGTTCCGCTTATTATTACATCTCTTGCTTTTCAGTTTCTACAAGCACTCATCTTCAAATATCAAACGGAGCTTTTTAGTTTGAATTTGAGCATGAAACATTGGTTTGGATTGGCCGCAACCAGTGCCATGTACAACCTTCTTTTCCCTGCTCGTGGCGGGCTACTTGCAAGAGGCTACTTTTTGCAGAAAAAGTACCAGTTTAGATATTCATATTACGCTGGCCTCATGCTGATTATGTTAATTCTCGGCCTTTCCATTACCTCTTTCGCCTCACTAGTAGCACATGCGTGGAATTACTATAGCTACGCATGGTTCAATAAACCCACATTCATGGTGGCCATTAGCGCATTGTTGGCTAGCGCAATTATGTTCCTATTTATCTCAATTGTACCAAAGAAAAGAATTGGCGAAATGGTCAAAAACTGGTCGAGAATAAATTCTTTGTGGGAGGGGTTTTGCCAGATTTCAAGTCAGCTCAACCTCAACAGAAAAGCATTGTTTCTTTTGATTCTGTCGTTTCTAGTTACGGTTTTGGTTATGTCTGCTCGACTTTTGTTTTCAGGCAATTTACTAGGGTTGAATCTGACATTACCATACTGCATGGTTATTCAAACGATGGTTGGGTTGTCAGTCTTCGTCTCTTTTACTCCTGGAAACCTGGGTATTAAAGAAGGAATTATAGTGGCGTTACTAACGGCTCAAGGAATTACTCCGGAAACAGCAATCATAGTCGCGGCAGTTGACCGACTCTGCTCCGCATTGATAATCCTACTGTTTGGAGTTCCATTTCATTTCGTATTAATTCGAGATAACGAACTTTAATCTTGTTGAATATAAATTTCCGCAGTACTAGAAGTCGGTTTATCATGGTTTTGCATTTTTGTACAATCGTGGGCTTAAACAACATTATTTCATAGTAGCAATGAAAACCAGACTCCTTCTTTTAGGTCTTTTCTTTCTTGTAGTACTGATTTTGGCCTATGCCAATCACTTCGACAATGGATTTTACTTCGATGACATCCACACCATTGTTAATAACGAATACATCCGTGACATTTCCAATATCCCAACTTTTTTCACCGACTTGGCATCATTCGGAACAATGCCAAACAATCGTGGCTATCGGCCAATGGTTACTACGCTAAACGCCATTGATTACTGGGCTGCAGAAAATAAGTTAGAACCATTCTATTTTCATCTGTCCATCTTCCTTTGGTACATCGCGCAATGCGTGTTGATGTTCATCATCTTCAAAAAGATTTTCGACATCGCTTTTAAGCATCGCTGGAATTCATACATAGCATTATTTGCAGCTGCATACTACGCCTTGCACACAGCAAATGCGGAAGCAATCAATTACATCATTGCTCGTTCAGATACGTTTTCTACGTTTTGCATCATCGCCACCTTGGCTTTGTTCCAAAACAAGAAAATCAGACGATTGCATTTGTATTTAATCCCAGCAATTGTAGGCGTTTACACCAAGGAAACAGGGATAATGGTGGCTCCACTGCTGTTCTTCTATATCCTTATAATTGAGGAACATGTTTCGCTAAGAGAGTTGTTGACATTCAAAAAATGGGGCAGTACTTGGAAAGCGATTCGAGGAACAATTCCAGCACTTGTTCTGCTGGTCGGCATTTTTCTTATCAACAGAATCTATTTCACACCACAATCTAATCTGTTCCACAACCCAATGAACAGGTGGGATTATTTCTCATCTCAATGGCCCGTTATTCTCAGCTACCTCAGCAACTGGGTTTTACCCCTAAGCCTTAGTGCCGACCCTGATTTTAAAGTCACTTCGGAGCTATTCACTTCCGATAAAATGTACGGATTTATCGCTATCCTTGGACTTCACCTGACAGCGTTTTTTGCCAGCGAGCACAAGAAAACTGTTCCAATAACCTTTGGTATACTGTGGTTTTTCATTGCGTTGGTTCCTACTTCAAGTCTTCATCCTTTGATTCAAGTTTCCAATAGCCATAGGATGTTTTTTCCATATATCGGGCTGGCCTTGGCGGTAAGTTGGGCATTAGCAATGCTGTGTTTTAAGCACGAAAAGTTCTTAACTGATAAAGCTTGGCGCATACCAGCCGTGGCCGTTCTTTTCTCCATTGTTTTAATGGGATACGCTTATGGTGCTCATGAACGAAACGAAGTGTGGGATTCTGGAGAAAACCTGTGGTACGATGTAACCGTCAAAAGCCCCAAAAACGGAAGAGGTCTTATGAATTACGGCCTGGTTAAAATGAGAAAAGGTGAATATGCCGAAGCTGAAGACTACTTCACTAAAGCATTGGAATTCCTTCCCTATTGGAGTTATACAAACGTTAATATGGCTGTGCTCAAAGATGCAATAGGGGAAAAAGAGGAAGCCATCAAATACTTTGAGCTTGGCTTGAGATATGGCCGAGACAACCCTGAGTCATACTACTATTATGCACAGGCAATGCTGAAACAGGGTAATACAGATAAAGCCGTGCAGTTGCTTGAAGATGGTCATAACATAAGCCCAAAACATTCAAGCATCAATCAAATGCGCGAAAGGCTTCGGTCACTTGGCGCCACTCCAGAAGAAAAACTGCAGAGAGAATTGGATTTGGTAGCCTCCAGCCCTACATCTGATAATTACATCAACTTGAGTTTGACCCAGTATAAACAGAAAGATTATAAAGGATGTATCGCATCATGCCAGAAAGCATTGGAGCTAAATCCTAAAAGTGAGGTAGCCTACAATAATATATGCAGCTCCTACAACGCTATGAAAAACTGGCAAGCGGCCGCAGCGGCATGTAAAAAGGCATTGGAGATTAACCCCAAATTTGAGCGGGCACGAAACAACCTCAAGTGGGCAGAGGGCAAATTGAACCCCAAATAATGTCTTTCAGAGACAATATCTAGTTTCTGCAACGTTTGTTATCGGATATTTTTGGTTTTAAACGCCTTTTATATTCACTTTTAGCGGTCGATTTAAAAGCTCCATTGGCAATTTCATGCCATTGGGATAAAAAGACGGAATTGGGCTTTGCTCATACCATCAAATCGTTATCTTTAAAGCACAAGGGAAAAAATAATGAATACAGCAGTAGGATTAGACTTGAAGGATGCGTTAAAGCAGCAATTTGGATTTAACAAATTCAAGGGAGACCAAGAGGCAATTATCAAAAGCGTATTGGATGGCAAAGACACCTTCGTTATTATGCCAACTGGCGGAGGGAAATCGCTTTGCTATCAACTACCCGCCTTAATAACAGAAGGAACAACCATTGTGGTTTCACCGCTTATCGCGTTGATGAAAAATCAGGTGGATTCCATTCGCAGTTTTGGTTCAGAGCGAGGCATTGCCCACTACCTTAACTCATCGCTTAATAAAGGAGAAGCAGAACAGGTTAGAGCCGACATTAAAGCAGGCATTACGAAATTGCTCTATGTGGCGCCAGAATCATTGAACAAGCAGGATAATATCGATTTCTTCAAGTCGGTGAATATTACAATGGTTGCCATTGATGAAGCGCATTGCATCTCTGAATGGGGACACGATTTCCGCCCGGAATACCGTAGGCTCCGTCCAATGATTGAAGCCATCGGGGATGTTCCTGTAATGGCACTTACGGCCACTGCCACTCCAAAGGTTCAGGGAGACATTCAGAAGAACTTGGGAATGACGGATGCCAACGTGTTCAAGTCATCGTTTAACCGAGACAATCTATATTATGAGATTCGTCCGAAGACCAAGAATGTTGCCCGCGACATGATACGTTTTGTGAAGCAACACGAGGGCAAATCGGGCATCGTTTATTGCCTCAGCCGTAAGAAGGTAGAGGAAATGGCCGAAACGCTTCAGGTAAACGGCATTAAAGCCTTGCCGTATCATGCTGGGCTGGATGCAAATACGCGAGCAAAACATCAGGATGCATTTTTGATGGAAGATGCGGATGTAATCTGTGCTACTATCGCCTTCGGGATGGGAATTGACAAGCCAGATGTACGGTTCGTTATTCACCACGACATTCCAAAAAGTCTTGAAGGATATTACCAAGAAACGGGACGTGCTGGGCGCGATGGTGGAGAAGGAAACTGCCTCGCTTTTTACAACTATGACGACATTGCTAAGCTGGAGAAGTTTATGCAGGGCAAACCAATTGCTGAACAAGAAATTGGAAAACAGTTGCTAGGTGAAGTAGTGGGATACGTAGAGACATCCGTTTGTAGAAGAAAATTCATCCTACATTATTTCGGAGAAGTATATGACTCCAAAAGCTGTGACGCGCATTGCGATAATTGCAAGCACCCGAAACAGCAAGAAGAAGCACAAGAAAATTTAAAAGCAATTATTCAAACAGTTGTTGATATCAAAGAGAAATTCAAAGACAAGCATGTGGCCAATATCATGCTTGGAGTTGGGTCAACACAGATAAAATCGTATAAACATGACACGCTTCCCGCGTTTGGTATGGGAGCAGAAAAAGGTGAACCTTACTGGCGATCACTGGTAAGACAAGCCGTCATCAACGGGTTCCTAGCTAAAGACATTGAAAATTATGGTCTACTAAAAATCACAGATATAGGAAGAGCTTATTTACAAAAGCCTACCTCGTTTATGATGACCATCGACCACGATTTTGAAGCTGCTGGTGAGGCCGAAGAAGCCATGCCTACAAGTGCCATGAAAGGTGGAGGCTCAACAGACGATATGCTGTTGAACATGCTTAAGGAATTACGAAAAGATATTTCAAAGGAGGAAAACCTTCCTCCTTTTGTGATTTTCCAAGACCCTTCGTTGGAAGACATGGCGTTCCGCTATCCTATTACAATGGACGAGCTTACCGACATTGTTGGAGTAGGCGCTGGAAAGGCACGGAAATACGGCCAGTCGTTCTTAGAGCTCATTCAAGAATATGTTGAAGAGAATGAAATTGAGCGCGAACAAGACATGGTTGTTAAAACCGTAGTCAATAAATCGAGCAACAAGGTTTACATCATTCAGAGTATCGACCGTAAGATGGATTTGCAGAATATTGCCGATGCCAAGAAATTAAAAATGGACGACCTCTTAACGGAGATTGAACACATCGTTAGTTCAGGAACTAAGGTGAATCTCGACTACTACATTAATGAAGAAGTTGATGAAGACAAGCAAGATGACATCTACGAATACTTTCAGGAAGAAGCTGAATCTGACAGTATCGAAGCAGCATTGGCTGAACTTGGTGAGGACGATTATTCGGAAGAGGAAATCCGATTAGTACGAATTAAGTTTATTTCTGAGTTCGGACACTAATTTTCCAGAATATTAATTGACAAAAGGACGGCAATTGCCGTCCTTTTGTCATTATCACAAACACCTATTTGGTACATTTATCACCAATGGCCATGTTGACTAATCATAAAAAGGAAAATCGTTTCAGAAGCCTAATTAAAGCTTCTATTTTATGTACGTATTTGGTAATTCTTGCTGGTGCGGTTGTGCGCATGACGGGTTCAGGAATGGGATGCCCGGATTGGCCTATGTGTTTTGGAAGGTACATCCCCCCTACCAGTATAACCGAACTTCCAGAAGATTACAAGGACCATTACATCCAAGTTCGAAAGACGAAAAATCAAAAATTAGCAAAGATGATTCGACCGCTTGGTTGGACCGAATTGGCAGACCAAATAAGCGAGGACCCAAGCATTTACGAAGAAACGGATTTCATCTGGCAGCGTACTTGGATTGAATATTTGAACCGTTTAGCTGGTGCATTGCTTGGGCTGTTTCTACTGGCCGCATTTTGGGCTTCACTTGTTCACTGGGAAAAAAAACGGAGCATTCCGCTAATTGTATTCGGTATTATCATCGTTACCGGTTTTCAAGGTTGGATGGGGTCGGTGGTTGTTTCTACCAATCTACTTCCGGGTGTTCTGACGGCACACATGATTTTGGCTTTTTGGGTTATTGCTGGGCTGATGTATCTCTATGTAAAAACCGCATCCGGAATGCGGGCCTTGCCAACACTTAATATAGGTAATACGATGCGCTATGCTTTGGCGGTTCTCATTGGTCTAACCCTTATTCAAGTGTTACTTGGAACACAGGTTCGACAGCAGATTGATATAATTGCAAAAACCTTAGAGCACACCCAAAGAGAGCTTTGGATTGAACAACTTGACTGGGTTTTTAAAGTGCATCGGTCTTTCTCTCTTCTACTTTTATTTGGAAATGCTTGGCTATGCTATCAGATTTTCAAATACCTGCATCATTATAATGCGGTGTTTAGAGCATCCATTTACCTAGCTATTTTTGTGGGTATTGCCACCATCTCCGGAATCGTTATGGCATACTTTTCTGTGCCGTCTTGGGCACAGCCCCTACACCTTTTCTTGTCCTGTCTCATTTTTGGAGCACAGGTTTATCTGTATTCGGTTTTTGGAAGGAAAACGCGGATTTGGACTGGCTCTATGATTGCCAGTTAAATGTCTCAATCAGGTGTAAAACATCCTCTCTTAAAAAATCAATCACAGGCGCGAGCGAATCATTGTTTGGAGTCACGTTGAAATACAATGCTCCTCGGAGAAAATGGTCGGTGCTATCGGTTAAATGGAATTGAATGGGGGAAGCTGCACGACTTCCCGCGACCGTATAAAGTAATCCGTAAACGCGCCTCTCATCTATAATTATAAGCGTTTCCTCAATTCCAGAAGCTTTACTGATATGCTTGTTGGTCAGTTCTCTTGAATCTTCAAGGTACTCGGCTAAATTGCCATGAATTGGCTTGTAACTGAAGTACAACTGTGCTTTAAACTGTGGATAATCAATATTGAACCAACAGGAATCTGACTGTGCACGTGTGTCAGCTTTAAAAACAGAATAAGTTGCAATCTCAAATACATACGGGCAACTAGTTTCAATTGGAGCATATTCCTTTTCTGGAAGAGCGATTCGCACATACCCACGTGGCTTTGGCGTATAATCTTGATTACAAGAAGCAATCCCTATGACGGAAACAAGGAGAATTACAAAAGGAGCATTTCTCATTCTGTTTTCCCTTCTTCCGTTTGTTGCCGTGTAACTTTTACTCGTTTGATGCGCCTTTTATCTACGCTTTCAATCGTGAATTCGTAATTCTCAAAACTTACTTTCTGGTCCTTCCCAGGGATTTTGCCAGCTTGTTCTAAAATGAAACCTGCAAGTGTGTCTGCTTCTCCCTTGTGCTTTTCAAACTGTTCGCCATCAATTTTAATGACACGATAGAATTGCTTGAGGTTTGTCTTTCCTTCAAATACAAAATTGTCTTCATCCAACTTAGAATAAACCACTTCATCATCGTCAAACTCATCAGAAATATCCCCAACAATTTCTTCGATGATGTCTTCTAAAGTGACCAAACCTTCGCAGCCCCCGTATTCATCCACTATAATTGCTAAGTGGACTTTTTTCTCGCGAAATTCTTCCAAAAGGTCATCAATCATCTTGCTTTCTGGAACAAAAAAGGCCGAACGCATCAAGCTTTGCCAATCAAACCCATCCTGTTCATCCATGTGAGGAAGCAGGTCTTTAATATGAATGATTCCAAGAATCTTGTCCAAACTTTCTTCATAAATTGGCACACGAGAATAGCCTGATTCCAGAATTCCTTCGAGCAATGCACGATAGTTTGTGGAATTCTGAAATGCTTCCACATCGGTACGTGGTTTCATAATCTGCTTTACATCGGTGTTCCCAAACTTCACAATACCCTCTAGGATCTTTTGATCTTCTCGTTCTCTTAAACTCTCTGGCCGCGTTAGTTCAAGAGCGTGTCCAAGCTCATCCACCGAAATTTGGCCGTTACCAGCCGATGCAAGCTTATCCACAATAGTGGTCATTTTTATAAGAGGGATACTCAAAAATGAGAATGCGATGGACATGTAATACAACGGAAATGACATAAGTGACGAGAACGCAATCGCGTATTGGTTGGCATAAACTTTTGGGATAATCTCACCAAAAAGCAGAACAATCAACGTGATGCCGAAAACCTCTATTACGCGAGCAATAGGAATGATTCCCAATAACATTTTGTTTAAATCGAAATATCCAGAAACATGCTCAGCGACCAGATACGTTGAAAGAATAACGATACCCACATTTACAAAGTTGTTCGCCACCAGAATAGTCGCCAATAACTTTTTTGGTTTTTTGAGAAGTGCTAGCGCCTGCTTGCGCATCCGCAAAGACGACTCTCCCATTTCATCAATATCAGCCCGTGACAGTGAGAAATAAGCCACTTCCGCTCCGGAAATCATTGCAGAACAGGCAAGCAAGAAAACAAGTACCGCCAACCCCAAAATAAGGTCTATAGGCAACCAATCTGCCAATAAGACAACTTCAAGCAGAGTGTAAACCGGTTCCGGAGGGTCTTCCAATTCAGGACGGATTCGTTAAACTTAAACCAACCATCTTTTAGAATGGGAGATCATCGTCAATATCATCAAGAGATGATGCCGTTGGCTCATTGACTTGGTTTTGCTGCGAGGCAGATGGTGCTGAAGATTGTGACTGACCTCCACCAGATGAACCACCACTATTTGGGTTTCCACCAAGCATAGTCATATTTTCCGCAACAATATCGGTAGAGTATCGATCCACTCCATCTTTATCAGTCCATTTTCTGGTTTTGATACGACCTTCAATATAAACCTGAGAGCCCTTTTTCAACCACTTTTCTGCAACATCGGCCAAGCCGCGCCACATAACGATGTTGTGCCATTCAGTCTTCTCAACCATGTTATTTTCCTTGTCTTTATATCGTTCTGTTGTAGCAATACTAAAGTTGGCAACCTTAGCACCACTTTCAATCGTACGTGTTTCAGGGTCTGATCCCAAGTTTCCGATAAGTATTGCTTTATTAACTCCTGACATGATTTCTTGTTTTTAGGTTTATACCAAAGGTTCTAAACTTCTTCAACAATAACAAGGTTTTGTGTTTCTAAATAGCGATTTATAAGCCTTGGGAAGGCGAAATCACTCATTTTTTTGACTTTCACCTTCATAAATTTCGAGTCTTCAAAGCTACCGCTTTTAATCAATATGAACTTGGCATAAATCCGCTGATGCGACAGGATGTGTTTGAACTCCGAAGAAACATTGAAAACCACCTCTGTTGAACTTAGGTTTAGCAACTTAATGATTTCCAACTCCTCCAACCTTGAATCAACCTCAATAAGCGGAAACTCATAAAGCCCCTGCCATATATCGCCTGCCCCTCGTTTTGAAATCAAAATCTCCCCATTACAAACACGAACTGTGTAATAAAAGTATCGATTACGAACTTTCGTTTTCTTAGAACGAACCGGAAGTTCACTTTGGATGTTTTCTGTAAACGCTTTACAGCGGATTTGCAACGGGCACTCGCCACAAGTTGGATTCGCAGGGGAACAAACAGTTGCTCCCAATTCCATCACTGCTTCGTTATGATTTCCAGCGTATTGCTTGGCGAGAACTTCGTTAGCTAGGTCCGTTATTTGTTTCTTGGTCGCGGTTTCATCAATGGATTCCGTAATTCCGAAATACCTCGACATCACACGATAAACATTACCATCAACTGCAGCAACGGGCAAACCGAAACAGATGGACCCAATGGCAGCCGCAGTGTACGGCCCAACTCCTTTTAATTCTAACAGACCTATATGAGTATCGGGAAAAGTCCCGTCCAATTCATTGGCGACAACCTTAGCAGTGAAATGGAGGTTTCGTGCTCTGGAATAGTAACCAAGACCTTCCCATAGTTTCAAAACCTCATCTTCATTTGCATTCGCTAAATCTTCAATCTTCGGAAACGCAGCAACGAAGCGTTCGTAATATGGGAGCCCCTGATCAACTCGTGTCTGCTGCAAAATAATCTCCGAAATCCAAACCTTATATGGGTCTTTGGTTTCTCGCCATGGCAAATCGCGCTTAACGATTTGATACCATTGGAGCAATTCTGTGTTTGGAAACGTGCTTATTTCGCCTGTTGATTTCAAGCTGTTAAAATTACAAACTCGACCCTATCTCAATTAAAATATTCCTATATCTTTGCACGCCCTTATAAAGAAGTAGTAATTGGCTCATAATCAATGACTAATGACAAAAGCTGACATAGTAAACGATATTTCTGAGAAGACAGGAATCGAAAAGTTACAGGTTCAACACACCGTTGAAGCCTTCATGACCTCAGTAAAAAGTTCCCTTTCTCAAGGGAATAACGTTTATTTAAGAGGATTTGGAAGTTTCATTGTTAAGAAACGTGCTCAAAAGACTGGACGAATCATTTCCAAGAATACAACCATCGTTATTCCAGAGCATCACGTTCCTGCATTTAAACCATCAAAAACCTTCGTAAACAGGGTTAAGAAGAACGTAAAATAGATTGAAGCTACCTCAGGTCATATTAATTTTCTTTGCTCTCGCAATAGGCGTCATTTTATATATGACTCCAATTGCTCCGATTCCTGAAAAAGCTGAACCTACTGAAGGGACAGCAAATACTGTTGAATACAACATTCAGGATGATTTGACGGAAATCAAAAACAATCTTGATAGCGCTGCTTTAGCCGAGGTGAATGGCTGGGAATCTTCTGAAAGTGAATTCGCTCTTGACACGCTTGTTGGATTCTACGAAATGCTTCGCAAGCCAGTAGCCGCTGCATTCTATGCATTGAAACGTGCGGAGAAAAGCAATACTGCTGATCATTGGACTGAAGCTGGAGAACGTTTTCTTCTCAACGCGAAGTACATGGGAGACCAGGCGCGCAAAACGGATTGGTTTGCACAATCACGGACGTGTTTTGAGAAAGCTGTTGAGCTTGCCCCAGAAGACCTCGACATTCAAGTTGACTTGGGTGTTTGTCTAATGGAAGGTTCTACCTTTTTAGGAACACCTCCGATGGAAGGAATTGGCATACTAAAAAGCGTTGAAGCCAAAGACCCGAACAATATTAAAGCATTGATTAACCTTGGTTATTTCGGAATTAAATCTGGCCAATACGAAAAAGCAGAAGGCCGATTCAATCAAGTAATTGCCATTGACGAAACGTATGCCGAAGCCTACCTCTATTTAGCTGATTTGCACGAGCGACAGAAACTGTACAAAGAAGCAATTGCCGACCTAGAGAATTTCAAGTCCTTAATTGATGACCCAAAAAAGGTCAAAGAGGTGGATGATTACATATTAGAACTTAGTAAGAACATTTAAAACACACGACCATGCCTTGCGGTAAAAAAAGAAAAAGACATAAGATGGCCACTCACAAACGTAAAAAGCGTTTGAGAAAGAATCGTCACAAGAAGAAAAAATAATCAGCCTTTGAGATAAGGTTCACAGGCCGCCTCTCGCGGCAGTGCCAACACCTTTTAGAGCATTGGGTCACTAAGACCCAGTGCTTTGTTGTACGCTATGCGGTAGGCGGCATAAAAAACGCTATCCGTGAATTACGACCTGGTAATCTCATCGCAACCTTCTAAGGTTGATATTGCCCTTTTAAAGGACAAAAAACTAGTAGAGCTCCACGAGGAGACGGGCAACAGCGCGTTTCAGGTTGGAGACTTATACCTCGGCCGCATCCATAAAGTGATGCCGGGACTCAATGCTGCGTTTGTAAACGTAGGCTATGAGAAAGACGGCTTTCTTCACTATTTGGATCTTGGTCCTAAAGTGAAAACCTTGATGAAATTCATTGATCTTACCAAATCTGGTAAGCTCAAATCACCTATGCTCGAACGTTTCCGCCCAGAGGAGGAAATTGACAAGCATGGGAAGATTGATGATGTAATGAAACAGGGTAAAGAAATTCTTGTGCAAGTGGCGAAAGAGCCGATTTCTACGAAAGGGCCAAGACTAACCACGGAACTTTCCTTCGCTGGAAAGTTCATGGTACTTGTACCGTTTGCAGACAAGGTTTCAATCTCACAAAAGATTAGAAGTCGAGACGAAAGCAAGCGGCTGAAAGGCATTTTAAAGGACATCAAACCGAAAGGATTTGGATTGATTGTTCGTACCGCAGCCGAAGGAAAAAAAGTTGAAGATCTGGAAGCAGACATGAATGATCTGGTTGAACGCTGGTCAACCATGGTAAACAAGGTGAAGACAGCAAATGCTCCGACCCGTGTTATGGGTGAATTGAGCCGAACTTCTTCCATGCTTCGCGATATGCTAAGCTCTAATTTCGACAGCATCCATGTGGACAGTAATCAGGTGAATGATGAGATTACAAAGTATCTCTCAAGTTCTCCTGACAAATTAAACAAGGTGAAGTTTCATAAAGGGACTAAGCCACTGTTTGAAACACTGGGACTTAACAAGCAGATAAAGGCTTCGTTTGGCAAGAACGTTACCTTCAAAAATGGTTCGTACCTCGTTATAGAACACACCGAAGCTTTGCACGTAATTGATGTGAATTCTGGAGCAAGGACCAACGCTGGACAAGATCAGGAAACCAATGCGCTTGATTGCAATTTGGAAGCAGCAAAAGAGGTTGCACGTCAATTGCGCTTGCGCGATATGGGTGGAATAATCGTTGTGGATTTCATTGATCTTCACAAAGCTGAAAACCGTAAAGCGCTGCACAAACTGTTGCAGGATGAAATGAAGGACGATCGTGCTAAGCACAATATCCTTCCTCCATCCAAATTTGGATTGGTACAGATTACACGTCAGAGGGTTAGACCTGAAATGACGGTAAAGACCAAAGAGAAATGTCCTAGTTGCGATGGTTCGGGCGAGATTGAAGCCTCTGTGCTTTTCGATACCGAAATTGAAAACAGTGTAAGTTTTGTGATGAAGGAGCAGAACGAGAAATCGATCACGCTCAAAGTTCATCCTTACATAGCTTCTTATTTGACCAAAACCGAAAGCTGGTTGCCGTGGTCAAAAAGTGTGATTAAAGATTGGAAGAAGCAGTTCGGAGGCGAGATTACTGTAGAATCTTCGACCAATTATCACTTTATGGAATACCATATTTTCAACGGACGTGGCGAGGAAATTCGACTTAACTAAACCGAACCTCACCAAGAAACTGGCGCGTTTTGCAGATTTGGCAAAATTCCCAAACACGGTAGAAGTTCCTCATGCCTACCAACTTGAACAAAAGTTTGAGTTGGCGGGCAATTGGGCTAAGGAGCTTTTCAAAAACGACAACCCAATTACGCTAGAATTAGCCTGTGGTAAAGGAGAATACTCGGTAGGACAAGGTGCTATGTACCCTGACCGAAATTTCATTGGTGTAGATATTAAAGGAAATCGCATTTGGAAAGGCGCCAAACAAGCTTTGGCGGACAACCTAACTAACGTAGGTTTTCTTCGTGCCGAGATTAACCATCTTGATTTGCTTTTCGAGAAAGGTGAAGTAGACGAAATCTGGATTATTTTTCCAGACCCTCAGCTTCAAACCAATCGTGAAAGAAACAGACTGACTTCTCCAAACTTCATCAATCGCTACCGCGAGATTTTGAAAGAAGGAGGAATCGTGCAATTGAAAACGGATAATCCTCCTTTCTTTGAATACACCAAAGAAATTGTAGCCGAACTAGGCTTAAAAACGCTCTGCGAGTCAACAGATGTTTACGCTGATCTTGAAAAAGGCGAAAACAAATATCTCTGTGAAAGGGAGAAAGAACTTCGCATTAGAACCTTCTACGAAAACATGTGGTTGAAGGAAGGATTGAAAATCAATTACATCGCTTTTCAACTCTGATTCCTAAATTGCTCCGTCATGTCGAGCGAAGCTTCGCGTAGCCGAGACATCTGCATAACAAAAACAGATTCCTCGGCTCGTTCCTCGCTCGGAATGACGCTATGAGTAAGCTTTAATCATGACCAAGAAAAAAGATGGCTTCTTTCAGGATGTATGGGCAGTTGCGAGACTCATCCCGAAAGGGCGAGTAACATCTTACGGTGCCATTGCCAAATACTTGGGAAGTCCGGGTGCGGCAAGAATGGTTGGTTGGGCAATGAATGCATGTTCTACATCAGAACAGCCAGTTCCTGCTCAACGCGTAGTAAACCGCATAGGAATGCTTTCGGGTAAGCAACACTTTGAAGGCCTTAACCTCATGCAAGAGTTACTCGAAGGCGAAGACGTAAAAGTTGAAAACAACCAAGTGCTTGATTTCGAAAAGCTCTTTTGGGACCCAATGACGGAATTGGGTTTGGACTAAGGCAAGTGAATCTAAAGGAGAACGTTGTACCCCAATGTCCGTGAATTGAAGCCCCTTACCGTGGAAGCTGGCTAGATAGCCCTATGCCTCTTTCTTTAAATCAGTTGCAAACTGATTGTATTACATACCACACAAGTGACGCTGCGCTTAACACTTGCGCGAGCGGGGGTTTCTCCGACATGAAAACAAGTTAGTGAAAAGTGCTATCTGCGGGCTGCTGCCGCGCGATTGCATCGCGTGGCCATAGTGCTGTTGTGGTTTAGGTTAATGGCTAGTATGGTTTGCGGAACGCGTTGCAAACGCGCCCGAGCGGGGGGGTGCGGCAGCGTATTTACAAGAAGAATTCACAAGTAAACTCAAGAACACGAACAAATCACTGCCATTTGAAACAGTTCAACCCTTGTCATTCTTTCATATCGACTTTTTGATAAAGACTGTCGACCTGTTGAATCAGAAAAAGTTTGCCTTACACACAGTAATCGATTCTGTGAATGGTCGGCTGGAAAAAAGAAGGAAAAAGCATCAAAAAACTGGAGAATTGAATGATTTGCACTCATCTCAGGAATCGTTTTCTTCTGTAGCACAGGATGTTCTTGGTTCACCAAAGAAGAGAAATAGTTACCTCAAATACATATTTGAAGCCACTACTGTCCGATAAAACAAATTTAAAAGCGGGATTTCCTTTTTAGGTCATCCCGCTTTAGTGTAATTTGGTTTTGCAAAAAAATCAATTACATGAATAAAAGTAGCTTCTTTTTTGGCCAATCCGTTTTCGGACAGCTGATTTCTCTGATAGACTCCAATTTGGTGAGCGGTGCGGTAAAAAAACACAGCTCAGATCGTTACA
>Ga0208903_1000387_pt1 | contig 37318 bp, 56 predicted proteins | sample AntAceMetag02UKJ_FD_184769 | JGI IMG/M metagenome (GOLD analysis project Ga0208903, IMG submission 184769) | Saline lake microbial communities from Ace Lake, Antarctica - Antarctic Ace Lake Metagenome 02UKJ (SPAdes) (version 2) | ecosystem: Environmental > Aquatic > Non-marine Saline and...
ACTCGACCCTGATATGAGGAGGAAGCCCCAGAAGGACCCGTAACTGTCTATGGATGGGCCACTTACGCCTAATGCAATCATTTTGCGTGCCCCGCTTTCCTTGGGTTTTCGCTCGCTGTCATAAATCGTAATCCTTTTGCATTTTAGGCTTGACTGCTTTCTTGTGATTTCGCTAGAATGGTCATGCCCCTGATTAGATCAGGTCATCCATCATCTCCGTAAGGCTGTCCACGATCTCCCCGGCGAATGTGTCGGGATTGGTTGCGATGTTATCCTCAAGGTAATCGCGGAACTCATCCTCCATTTCGATCATGAACGCTCTCAATGTCTCGATGTGATCCAATTTCATAAACCGTATCTTTGTCTGAGTCTGCCAATCGTTTCGAGCGCATCCCTGAATTGGCGTTCTTCTCTCTCCCGATCCTGATTGCCCCTCGCCTCAGTCTCTTCATCGGTTTCTGGCCTCTCGTAGCTTATCTCATACGATAGCTCGGGGCATCCGTAAGACTCGGTTGCTATCATTTCGACTTTTGCCGAGCCGTGAAATTCAACCGGGATTGATCGAAGCTGATAGTAAAGCCATGGAACCAACTGCCCCAGATTCTCGGGCGGAAGTGAGTTGTCCCCGTTATCAATGTCGTAAATGATGACTTTCTTATTCATGGTTTAATCATTCCGTGGAGGTTGCCCGCAAGGCTGCGGCCTCGATTCTGGTGCGGGTGTTATCGTCCATATCTTAGGCCTTTATCGTCCATATTTTAGGGGTTTAATTTCCATATTAAAAAGGCATGTCGTCCCCTCCGTCCGTTGCGTGTCCCGCCGTTGCGCCCGAATCGACAGTTGCGGTCGTTTCCCGCCTTTCGCTAATCTCTTTCCAGTTGCCGAGGATTGCCCCTCGCTCGCCTGCCAGCCGACGATCCTTGCCGAGATCCTGCGTGACGAACCCGAGGTTTCCGTATTGGTCGGCACCTTCTCGGTTGTCGAACAACACAATATCAATGTATTTACCGCTCTTGCCTTCGTAAATGGCGCTTTTGTCGATCTTGGTCACGTCAATTCTGATGGTCCTCATAAAGTCTTTTAATCCCTTATCGCGCTAGCGCAAGTCATTTCTGATTATGTTACTTTCGACAGAGCTTGATCGTAAGCCGCCCGAGTCGTTTCCGCTCATCGTCGATTGCTAGAATGGGATCTGTTGCCGGTATCGTTCATATCGCATAAAATTTGCAAACGTCCTCCCGGTGCCGGTTCACGATCGGTGCTCCCTCAAAGATTTGACGGCAGCCCTTGCAGCAGGTCGTGAGTGATTGGATTCCGTTCATTTCTCAATTCACAGGGACAAACCCGAGTCCCTTGCATGGTTCGCACCGCCCCATGTCAGCGCCGGTGCATTCGTCCAGCAGTCTCCCTTGTGAGCCGGGGAGGCTACAGAGCGAGCATTCGCGCATTTCGCCGCTTGCGTCAAATTCGGCGAGCAGTTCCAGCGCCTCCATTTTATCCTCCAGGCAATCAAAGGCATTCCCATCAATGCATTCTCGTAATTCCGAAATTATGGATTCAGCTTTCCTGGTGTTGTCGTAATCTGAAGGAAGGGGAATCGACCGCAGCGCCATCACTGCCTCTTGGCCAAACTCATGCGCCCCCGTCTCGCGGTCGCTTATCGTCGCCTGTCGGACGCCTACGAGGGCAGCGAGTTGCGTTTGGGTAAGCCCTCGCGCCTTGCGGTCGCGCTTGTATTCCGCCGCCCGCTCCATCGGTGTTTGTTCTGGTTCGCTCATGATGTTCAGCCCCATCGGGCGGAGTGCATTTCGGACCATTCTCGGGTGACTAGGTCGAGCCAGCCCTTGCCGTTGATACGGGTGACTTTCCCGCCTTCGCGATTAGCCATCCGTGCGGCGCTTCTGGCTGCATTTTTCCCGCAAAAGGAAAACGAATTGCGCCTGTCGGGGTATGTCACGACGTGGTAGATTTTTAGATAGTTGTTCATTTTTTCAATTCTGGTTTGGTTTGCAGAGTCGTCTTGACTCCCTACCGCCTACCGTTGCCGATAGGCGGGCGGGAATTTAGCAGGATCATTTTTTCGCCCAATAAAGAACATTTTGAGTGGTTTTCCAGTTGCCCCGCGCCGAGGCAGCGACTGCGCAAACAAACAAATCGGCCTCGCGCCCCGCTCACGAGATCATGTTTCGAGATTTCGGTCAACAAGTCATCCTCCTCTTGGACGAGGCGACTCGTGAAGACAACCTCAGCTTTGCCGCCGTCCTCCATCGCGTCGTAGAGATCGGAAATTTCGGTTTTCGTGAAGTTGGATTCAATGTTCATATTCGTTCTTTCGTTCTTGTTCGTCGTCCGGCTCATCCTTCCGACACCCCATTATCCGGCAACCGTTTAAAGGCGCAAGTGCTTTTTTCAATTATTCTCAATTATTTTCAGTCGTCGTTTTCTTCCGGCTGATGAGACGCCTCGGCGAACCGGGTCGAAGGCCCGTCAAAGTCCATCAGAATGTCTCCCCGGCGTCCACCTCTGACCTTGGCGACAATGGCCAGAGTCTGAGTTTTGCTCTCAGGATGGAGTAGCAAGATCGTATTTGCATCCTGCTCGATGCTTCCCGAGTCGCGCAGGTTTGAGGGTTTCGGCTTGGCATCCTTGCCATCGCTCGCCCGGTTGAGTTGTGCTAATGCAACGATGCCAATTCCAATCTCTTTTCCGAGTTGCTTCAGCCCGTTCGACAATCGCCTGACCGCATCTTCCCTGTTTCGGCTGCCCTCTTCCTCTTTGAGCAACTGTAGATAATCGACAAACGCGATCTTTACCCCGTGCTCGCTCACTGCTCGCCTCAGCCCAACCTTGATGTCGATCAAGCGCATATTCGCGCGATCATCCACGTAAATCGGATTACCCATCAGCCTTTGGACCGCGCCCGCGATTTTCGGGAGATCTGGCTTTTTCAGGTATCCATTCTGAATTTTCAGAGAATCGATCCTACTTTCGGCCGCGACGGCTCGTGTCGCCAGCTCAATCGCGAGCATCTCGGCGCTGAAAAAGGCCACTGGGATTCCGCGCCGCGCGATGTTTTCCGCGACTTGGAACGCGAACGCGGTTTTTCCGGCCCCGGGTCGCGCGCCGATCACCCATAGCTGCCCTGCATGGATACCGCCTGTCATCTCGTCGAGTATCGGGAATCCCGTAGGCGTGCCCGCGCTTTTGCCGCCATCCTCGAACCGGCATTGCAAGTCCTCGATGAAATCAGACAACACGCGCCCCCACGTTTTAAGCCCGTCCTCGGATACACTGGCAAGGATCCGCTTTATCCCGCCGTCGATTGACTGAGCCGCGTCCTCGGGTTTGATTGCCATGTCCCGCGCTTGCCGGATTGCATTTTCCGCGACCTCGTGAATCTGCCGCCTCATAAGCGCATCCTTGGCAAGCGTGAGCAGGTCCGGCAAGATGGCGCTGGTCGGCACATCATCGAACATCTCCCCGAGGTATGCAGGCCCGCCAACGGAGGCGATTGTTTGCGCCTGAGTCAGTTTTGCAATGACCGTCACGAGGCTGATTTGCACTCTTTCGCCGTGCATGGCCGCAAGGGCGCGCCAGAGCGTCTTGTGTGCCGGGACGTAAAAGAGCGCGTCTCCGCCCGCTAAAGCCACTGTATCGAGCTTTTGAGGCCATTGAAGGCACGCTGAAAGGATTCCCCGCTCTGCGTCGGGTGATGATGGTAAATTTGTCATGGGTTTTGCGTCAAATTAAAAGCGACGGGGGCGACCAATGCGCTGCGCGGCATTCGGGACACCTAACGACGTAGGCGTCTCCAATGTGTGAGTTCATAACGTATATGGCGTCGTCTGCCGTGAAATTGAATTTGCATGAACATCGACATTCGACGGTCACGGACTTCGTTTTGCTTAGTTTGCCTGATCTTATTATTTTCATTGTTTTACGGGTTTGACGCCGCGATAACCGCCGCTTTTTCTTTGCTCGTCAGTTGTGACCACTCAGGGGATTGATAGGCTCCATCAGGATCGTAGTAGGCTCGGTCGTCCATTGGTTCGTAGATCTGCTCCCAGCCATCGGGTGCGGGGATCTCGGGAGGTTTCGGGGCTTTGGTTTGCCCTTCGACTTCATTCATCCAGTGGCCCTTGTTTAGCCATGTTGCGGGATAGGGGATGAATTGTCCCCCGTCCTTTATCCATGCGTCGGTTTGCTTTTGGGATTGAATGGCGTTGAGTATTTCTTCTATGGTGGCGGTCTTGGTGGCTTTCCTGAATGCGTTTTCAGCGTCAACCTTCCCCAGCCTTCTCGGGTAGGCTTCCCAGAAATCTTCAAAACCCGCGCAAGAGAAAGCTTTAGCTTTCGACTTCTTGGTTTTTGTTTTTGTATCTGCATCTGCATCTGCATCTGTATCTGCTATGTGCATGTTTTGCGTTACCGAAGCGTTACCTTGCGTTACCGAAGCGTTACCTTGCGTTACCGAAGCGTTACCTTTTTGCCTCTCTTTAAACTTCCTCTGGCGCTCCGCATTGGCGTTTTTGGTGTCTTCCCTCGATGCCATGGCGCGATATTTGGCGTGGTTCAAAAGCTCCCAGCCTCCGTTTATTGGCAGCGCCCGACGCCCCTCATGGTCGGCGGTCCTAGAGTATTTGTCCGGCGAGAGGAACTTTACGATTGCCGCCTCGCAGTCATCGACAGAGACGCCTGCGACACGGGCAAGGCCGGGGATGCTGGCCATGACCTCACCGTGTTGATTTGAAAGCGCGAGCATCGTGATCCAGACGATTCGCGTTTTGTCGTCCTCGGTCCAGATGGTTGAGGTGACGATAGAGTTGAATAATTTTGTGTAATTTGGCATTGTGTTATCGGTAACGGGTTGGCGTTACTTCTAGTTTGCCCGAAATATCCCCGCCGCGCAAAGGTTTTTTGCGTCGGTTAGGATTTCCGGAAACATTTCCGGCGTGATCGGACTCCATTTTAGCGCATCCCGCAGGCCATCTTTGTATTGACGCGATCCGAGGCGAGAAACGTAAACCCTGCCCTTGTTGGCGAGGATGAAGATGCAGCCGCCCGTTCGACGCCATCGCTTCGTGGCCATCATCCTAGCGGCGTTGGCGTGCCCGTAGGCGATTGTCTCGCCCGTGATCGGGTCGTGAAGCTCAACGCTCAAGATACCGGCCTCCATTTGATGATATCGCATTCGTCACCGATCCAATCCCACTTATGATATTCAGGATTGTCCCAGCAATATCTAGTCTGGCCGCGAAACAGGAATTCAATTTTCTGCCCCGCCTTGCACGGCATTTCCCCGCCGTCGTGGTCGATCCATGGGGTTTCCGCCTCCGGCTCGCAGCCATCGGCCCATAACGTGATCGTCGTCGTCGTTGTCCGGCTCACCCCGAGACATTGCAGAATCTCAGCGTGTTTGATCGTGGGCTTCGAATAGCCGACCCGGTAAACGTAGGAATGTGATTTCATGGTTTGTAGTGGGTGATGTGACAATCCTTATCCTCTGTCGTGTGATTCCAAGAAGCTTTAGGCCAGCTAATTTTATCGCAGGCCTCTTCGCGCTCTTCGCCGTCTGCAAACCGGACCGCGCTGCACGTCTCGGGAATCGGGTCAGTCGGGACGCGGACGAGCCAGGTGTCATCAGGCGCAACTGCCGAGGATTGCTCGGTAGTTGGCTCATGTTTCGCGCATTCGGCGAGGAGGGCTTTAGCTGCGGAGACGGCACCTTCAGCCACGTTGGGGAGTGAAACCCGGTCCCACGCCGAACTTGCCAGCATCCCAGCCATCAGCCTCGACGCCACTTCTTCCAGTTTGGTCAGGTTGCTCATGCGCTCACCTCCTTCCAGCCGGTGAGTTTCAGCCTGTGAATCAGCGCTACCGTAGCCTCGCGCTCAGTCTCGCCGCTCTCATGATCGATGGCGAAAAACCAGTCGATTTCTGCCCACCATGTGCCGGACTGGTCGTTGTATTTTGCGGTTATGCCGTGCGTGTCCGCAAGCTCGCGCCATTTCGGGACGGACTCAGGAATGTGAATTAGTGTATCGTTCATGCTTTTTCTTTCTCCAATGCTTCGTCGATTTGTTTCGCCAGCCAGTCAAGGCTCGCCCCGTCCCGATCCTCGAAATAGAGAATGTCAGGAAATGCAATATCGACTTGTTCCAGTGCCGCTCGGAGCTGGTTGCACTTGCGCTCTAGGTTGACAGCCAGAATGGCAAGCGGGAGGACCTTTTCGACATATTGCTTTAGCGCCTCATCGGTTCTCGGTGTATCGCTCATGCTTCCTCCTTTATTTTCCAATCACCATCCTCATCGAGAACAATGACCGTGATTTTGCCCGTGCGCTTGACCGAGCGGAACGTAGGCTGTAGCCCGTGACGGGTAGCCCATTCGTCCATGACGGTTCTGAGATCGGCCTTTCGCTCCTCGTCCAGCGTTGCCGCCAGGTGAAATGCTATCGCGATGATTGCCCCGCCACACATGATGGCGAGGATTCCGGTGATTCGTTCGTTGTTTTTCATTTTTCGTTGTTCAAGATTTGCAAACACGTTGCGGCCAGATCTCTGGCCTCGTCATAAATCCGCGACTCATCGCCGCCCTCATGCACAAATTGAAGGATGGCTTGGCAGACTTCGCCCATCTCTTCCGCTGCGACAAGCCCGAGCGTTTCGAGTGGTTGATGTCCCCATTTTCCGATGTTGGCATCGGCCTGCTTTTGGATTCGTTCCAGTTGAGTCATGTCAAAAAAGCTCCAGTTGATTTTTTGCCGTGGCGAGGTTTTCACAAACCTGTTTAAAGTAGCTTTCTTTCAGTTCGCTGCCGATGAAGTTGCGATCAAGTTTAAGTGCCCCGTATCCCTCGCTGCCGATTCCGGCGAACGGTGAATAGACGGTTTCGCCTTGGTTGCTCCATAGCGCAATAGCCCGCTCGATCACGTCGAGTTGCAACGGGCAGATGTGTTTTTCGTCAGCATGATCCCTCGCCCCATTGCGATTCAAGACCCGCCCTTGATCGACTGTCATCCATACAGGTGATGCGACTTCCTGCCACCAGTCCACCGAGAATCGCGAGCGGTCTTTTGTGATCGGTTTCGGGTTGTCCCCCGGCGCTTTAAACACGAGTAGATAATCAGGCGCGCCCGTTCTTGAGTGCGACGAATCCGCGCAAAGCGTCTTGTAAAGCAGCCCGTGCGCCTTCGTCCTTTGCATCTCGGTCACGGGACTTTTCCAGATCGTGATGCGAGAATGCAGGGTAAAGCCGTGCTCCCAGAACGCTCTGATGATCTCGCCCGAGAAGTCCTGGAATCCGATGTAGCCATGCTTCCATTTCGTGCTGAGCAGATCAACGCAATGGACCGCGACCTCGCGACCAGGGACCATGATGCGAGCGATTTCAGCGATGAGGATTTTGAAATGCCCTTGGAACTCTTGTAAGTCAGAGCAGTTACCCATGTCCTGTGGGTCATCGGAGTAGGTGAACAGGTCAGCGAACGGAGGCGAGAACACGGAGAAGTCGATTGACTGATCCGGTATCGACTTCGCCACCCTCACGCAATCGCCGTGATGCACCGTCCATCCATTGCCGGATTCGGTTTTAATGTCTGTCTTGGCCTTTGTTTCCTTCATCCGTGACTCACGGAAACAATCCGACGCGGCTTTCATTTGCAGTTGCATTTCTTTATGTTGTTCTATTTTTCGATTGATGGTTTTGAGGATCGCGTCCTCGGTTGAGGCCTGAATAATGTAGGCGTTCACTTCCTTCTTTTGCCCGAAACGGTAAGTCCGCCTAAGCGCCTGATAAAAATCCTCGAACGAGTATGACAGCCCGACAAAGGCGACGTTTGAGCAATGTTGGAAATTGAGGCCATAGCCAAACATTCCGGGCTTGCTTATCAGAACTCGCACTGAGCCGTTGATAAATCCCTCTATCGCATTCTCTTTGTGCTTTGCGGTATCGCTGCCCTTAACCTCGACGGAATCGGCAATCGCTTTCGATAGCCGCGATGACTCATCATTTGTGTTGCACCATACTAGCCAGCATTGATCGGACGCATTTACAAGCGACGCGACTTCCTCGACACGGGCCGGTGAAGTCATCCTCATCTCCTTGTGCATTGTCGTGGCCGATAGCGTCGAGTGCCTGAATAGTTGCCCGTCATCAGCGCCGTCAGAATGATCAACCTTAACGATTCGCGTTTGCAGATTGAGCGCGGGGAGGATATAACCATCGTCGCAATATCCAATGTCAGACGGCTTACCTACGCAAGCGGCCCATGATGAAACCCATTCCCAGAACTCGCTTTGAGCGTGCTTCTTGAGACGCCAATCACCAGTATTAAAGGTGTCGTTAATAAAATAGGTGCACAGCATCTGCTCCCTAGTGCATACCCCGAGGAAGTCCGCATGCTGCCCAAACTCAGTGTAATCATTCGGCGAAGGCGTAGCCGTGCAGCATAGCCGATACGGAGTCTCAGCGAATGACGACGTGAGAAGCCGCCTCATCTTGCCTGTAAAGTTTTTGAGGATGGAGCTTTCATCCAGCACCACTCCCGCGAATGACTCCGCGTTGAACTTTTCGAGCTTTTCGTAGTTCGTGATGTAAATACCGGCCTCAGTAATATCATCTTGCGACTCCACTACCCTCGCGACGATCCCGAATTGATCGGCCTCCCGCGCCGTTTGACGTGCGACAGAAAGCGGCGTCAGTATCAATACCGATTCCCCCGTATGCCGGAATACCTGGCTCGCCCATTCAAGTTGTTGAATGGTTTTTCCGAGTCCGCAATCCTCGAAAAGAGCAGCGCGGCCTTGCTTCACCGCCCATCCGACAACGTGCTGTTGCCAGTCGAAAAGTGGTGCAATAAATGGCAGTGCATCAAATCCGTGAGATTGATTCCGCCGTGTTTTTGCCTCAATAAAGGCGTTGTAGTCGTCCAGTGATTTCATGATAAATAATCTAGCAGGGTTTTCTTGGCCTCGTCGCGACCGTAGCAGACGACGGCGCGGTATCCGTGAAACTTTAGCGTCATCAGCCAGCGCATTTGCAGCTCAGACACGCCGCCCATTCCTTTTGGTGTTTTTGGTTTATTGCCAACGGTTTTCATCTCGATAAAGAGTCCGTGAAAGCCCTGCCTCGCGACCGGCAAGAACAAATCAGGGACGCCCGGCTTGACGCCCTCGGCCTTCATTTTTTTCGCGACCAGCATGTTTCGATGGCCCCCGTTCGGGATGGCAAAGAGCAGATCAAGCTCAGGGATTTCCCGCGCGATAACTGCCGCCCATGTCATGAGTGACCTCTGTTCGTCGTGCTCTAGTGGGTAGGCTCTCATGCCGAACCTCCGAATCCATCCTGCCCAGCAGCCCCTCGCTTAGCCCAATACGGAAGCCCGATGATCTTTACCTCGTCATCCCACGGTGAAGGGTAGTGGCCCGTCTCGATCGAATGACGCCATTGTTCCAGTGCCGTGAGATACCACGCCCGCCCGATGGCAATGTCCGCACGATCAAGCTCTACGACCGCGATTTCATAAGGTGCGGAAGACTCCTGAAAAATCAACTTCCATCGATCTCGTTTCTCGCTGGTGCATAGGTTGTAAAGATCGAGATACCACGCAGCTTGGACGTGATAGCCAAAATCAGCGATGGTTGATGGCATCTTGTCGAGTGAGTTGGTTGTTTTTAAATCGACCAGAGTGTCGGCAAACTCGCCCTGAGGAACAAGGTCGAGCCTGCACTTTCCAACTCCGATGGACTTGAGCGGACCAACGCATGAAACCTGCGTGTCAGCGCCGTCAAGAAGCGCCCCAGCAAAGTGATGACCCTTGACTAGTTCTGCAGCCTTCGACGCCTCGTTTAGAGTCTCGCTGGTAATCACGGGATTCAACTGAGACTTTCGCCACGTCTGAGCGTCCTTCGTGCGGAAGTCAGAAAATGGCGATACTGAGAAGCATTTCGCCAGTTCATGCGGTTGCAGAATTAGGCAATCGACGAGACTCCCCCATATCATGGCGTCAGTCTGAACGAATGGAATCTCGCGTGTCTTGTGCCACTTCGCCGGGTTCTTCGCGAACTTCCAGAGCGTTGATTTCGAGATCGCGGGAAAGGCGTGATATTCCAGTTCCGAAATGTTGCGGTTGATCCCGATGTTCATGAGTGGCCCTCCGCCTCGATCATTTTAACGCAACGGATGCGGCCTTGCATTGCGATCGCATCAGCCTCCTCCCGTGTAGGATGGAATATGGGATCGCCCGTGGAGTAAAAATTAGCCCAGCAGACAAAGGGCGCAGGCTTAACGCGGTAGTCGCAGACGCCAAATTCCCACAACGGTGATCCTGTAAAGCGCCACTGACCACCGTGCGCTTGATGTTCCACGTCGGCCCCGTCACGGTGCGCGGTCACTACGGCAATGATTTCGTCGTGTGTCATCATGCCGCACCTCCCGCCTGGCGAATGTCAAACACGGCATTCTCGATGACTTCCCAATCGCTCACGATCATCGCGTGAATCTCGGGAGCCAGCTTGGAAACCGGCGTCTTGCCGTCGCCAAGCCCCATGGATTCGAGCGCCTTGACGATCTCGGTCGGAGTAATGGCATCGTCCGGAGTAGCGCCTGCCGTTTCCATAAGCTCCTTGATCGTGTCGATATCGGATTGCACGAGTTTCATGATGCGCTCGACCGGCGTATCGACCTCGGGCGTTGTCTCGATGGACTTCCACGGGTTGCCCTGTGGCGTCACATTACGCTCTGGCTCGGAGTCCTCAAGTTCATCCCGAGTATAGATCCCGAGAAGCACGTCAGGGAAGTGGCGCCGACAAAGCGACCGGCTCGAAAAGTAGAACAACTGCTGGTCAGGGTCGGCCTTCCAGAGCGGAGAGTTTTTCGTGGTGATCGAACTAATTTCAGGCGACTCATACACGACCTCTCCGCCGTCGCTCAGTGTTGCGGAAACTTTGCATTTCCGGGTTGATCCAGATCCCGAGTAAGCGACGGCAAAGCGACCATGGATAGGAGCACGCCGCAGGATGACGGCATTGATGAGTTGAGCCTCATACCCGAGTCGGTCATTTACCGAATAGGATTTATTGGCGACGGCAAACGGTGACATTTGCCATTCGCTCGCCTGAATCGCGATAGCCATGCAAGCGCCGGGTTGGTCGCGCAGGTGTTTCGGAATCGCAATCGCCGACTTCGACATGAGGATTGCGAATGATTCGATTTCCGTCATTGAGCGGAAGGCAAAGCCTCCGATGACTGGAAGATGATTTGATGTAGTGGTAGTGATTTCGTTCATGATATTTTCCGCGTGTAGGATGCGCGGCCCCCGTTGCGGAACGGTTAAAAATTGATTGTGATGCCGGATACTTTGCCCGCTTCGATAATGCTTACGATTGAAATAGCGATCGGACCGGAGAATCCCCCGGCCACCAGGTCAGATACTGCCGCCTCACGAATGGCTGTCCGGTGATTTTTGTTCGCCGCGAGTTTTGCGGCAGCTACTTTATCGGCCTCAATGCCAGCCAGCCGGGCAGATTCTTTCTCTTGCGCCTCGATCCGCGTAGCTTCCGCAAAATCAGCGAGTTGTTTTTTGTGCTTCTCCTCGGCTTGGATTTTAGACCGCTCAAGCGCCGCAATCCGGTCAGCTTCAGCCTTCCGCTCGGCATCCCGCGCCGCTTGAGCTTTGCGGCCTTCCTCCGCAATCCGGTCAGCCTCAGCCTTAGCAGCCCTTTCCGCCTCGATGCGGGCATTGTCAGCGGCATCCCGCGCAATCTGCGACTCACGGTCAGCCTGAGCCTTCGCGGCACTGTCAGCGGCCTCTTGCGCGATGCGGTCAGCTTCGACTTGCGCCTCGTGAAGCTCGTCACTGAGAGCATTCAGTCGGTGGAGTCCCGCAGCCCGTTCAGTTTCAGCGCTGGCTGTAAACTCCTCGAATCCCGAAAGATTCATGCCCTGGAGTGAGAAAAGCGCCTCATCAATTTGAAGCATGTCCCGCGATGCGATGGCGGAATCCGCGATCCCGCGAATCCATGTGACGTTCTCGCGGTGCTTTGCGACCCGCGCTTTCTCGCGATCCTCGTAATCCGTCAGCGGCTTCCGCACCTCATCCTTGAGGGCGTCGAGTTCCGCGACGATCACGCGACGCTCTGAGTTAATGATGTCGATTGTGGCGCGAGCCTCCTCCCCGAGCTTTTTCCCCATGGCGTAGAGTGTCGTTTTGGACCGCGCCACCTTGTAGGCGAGACTCGCGATTTCTTTCCGTCCCGCGTCAGTGGTGGCGTCAATCACTACGGACCGCGCCTCCGACTTAATGTCGTCGAGGATGCCGCGCACGGCTCCCCCGGTGTAGACTTGGATCGGGGTCAGCCCCTCGATGGATTCAATGGTGTATAATTCGTTCTTCATTTTCGTTCAGTTTTCTGGTTTTTAAAATGATGCAAGCGGTTCTCCTGGGAGCCATTTCAATACCTTGAGCTGTCGCCCTTCGGAGTGAGCTTTCATAGCCTTGAGTCCCAGCGCAATAATCTCATCTTGAGGAATCTTCCCTCTGTTTTTGTTCGACTCCCGCACGAGGACTTTACGAAACGCGATAGCCGATTGCGATCCCACCGAAGTTTCTAGCGCGTTGAAAAATGAAGTTGTAAGCTCCTGCCCCATCCGCTCGTATCCGTATGAGCCCAGGAACACACGACGAGTCTGAGAGATTATCCCCTCAATCGAAGCCCATCGAAAGAAGGCCCACGCGATTGACTCTTCATGCTCGCGGTATGATTCGAGAAGCTCCTTTTTAGACGAGCGATAATTGCGGGGCGATCCTCCCGCGCCGTAGGTTTTCCAGGCATTGCAAGCACTTGACGCGCCCGCGTAGTTAGGAATCCCTGCGTGTTTGAACGCATCTGAATATGTGCGGGAAATGCCGGAATCAATATCGGAGTAAGACTCCGCCGTCAACCCTTTGACTACGATCACCGAGGGGAACTCGTCAGCCTCAATGAATGCAAGGAGTCGGTGTTGCCCGTCGATAAGCGCTCCGGTGACATCAAAACAGATTGTCGCTCCGTTAAATGTCCACCGATTAGCCTTCAAGTCTCTCGCGAGAGCTTTGACGGAACCGGGTTTAACGCTCCGTTGATGTTCAGGGAGTGACTCTAGCCACTGCTTGCATGTTGTGGCTGATGTATTCTCGACGCTAATTTCAGCGCCTTCGTGTTGCAGGTATTCGTTCTTCATTTTCGTTCAGTTTTCTGGTTGATGGAGGATTAGGTCTCCTTCAAAGTCTAGGGTAAAGAAGGTTTCCGCGTCGTCTTTGTCGGGATCGGATTGGAGTAGTTTGAGAATCCTTCTCTCGGAAGCTTCGGACAGCCGAAGCATTGGCCAATTACCGCCGGGGAATATGTTCACCTCGGCGTAAATGTGAGCGCCGCGCTCGATCTCTTCCGCCGCCTTTTGTGCTGTGAGGTATTGTCTCATGATTGCCCCCACTGTTGCGCCATTGCGTCGGCGATCCCTTGGTATGTCGTGGATCTCAGCTTCCAGCGGTCATCGCTGGGCGCGAGTTTGTTCTGTCCGCCGTCCGTCTGGTTTGCCCATCGGGGCTTTCCATTGACCATTCGAGGCGGGACGTTTTCCGTTGGCTGGAGCTTCGGGAGGTTTTTCAGCCACAGACACGTTCGCTTGCTCGCGTCGTGCCCGAACTGGTGAGGATGTATGATTTGATCGGGCTTGCGGATCTTGCTGGAGATGATCGACACAGGGTTTTCCAGCGCGATGCGCGGGATGTTTGCCCCCAACAGCAGCCGCACGAAGTCCAGGGCTTTCTCTGTCTCTTCCCATCCGCGCCCGCGATTGTTCCAGTGGATTCCCGACACGCTCAGGTAGGTGCATGGAGGATGCGCTATCATCAGATCCCAGCCGTTGCCAAGCACGTCCCGCACGTCTCCAATGTAATGCGGGCCAGGAACGTCAGTGGGCAGCAGATCGCACGACATGGCATCGTGACCAAGTGCAGCGAAGGCGTCCCGGACGGTGCCGGAATATTCGCATGCAACGAGAACTTTCATACTCCCGCCTCCCCTTGCGCGGCCTTTACGGTCTCTCGGATGCCGTCAATTATCGCTCCGGTTTCAGGCCATGGGAGGATTGGGGACGGATTCTGCCGAAGCCGTTCCGCATCCATGGCGATCTGGCGCTCGATGATCGCGTCGTCTTGCGCGGCGTTTACTCCGGCGGTGAAAGCTCCTGAAACTAACTCTGCGAGATCCCCGTATGTTTCAAGACGAATTGAGCCGACTATGAATCCGTGCAGCCTATTTGCGGTATGCTTATGCTTAATCGCGTCGATTCGGTCGTTCATACTTCCCCCTTTACGATTTCAAGGATTGCGCCCCATGGGACAAACTCGGACGCAAATCGCTGCGACGAGTTAATCACTCTCAATCCCGACGAGTTAATCACTCTCAATCCGGTGCCGGAGATGTTGAGAATGGTTCCTGTGCGGACCTGGTTCGTGTGGCTCGATCGGTATTTCATCCGCGACCCTAGCGCCCGGTGGACGGTCATCGCGAGGATTTGTTGAGCGGGAGGATTCATGATCCGACCTCCTTGCGACCATGGCCGCAGGCGTGAGCCGCGAGGCCAGTCGGGTCGGCTTCCATTTCGTCAAGCGCTCGCCTGATTCGCCGCAAATCAATGCCCTCTCGGACGAGCATTCGAGCCAGTCCGGTAACGCTCCGATCCTCGTGTTTCGCAAGAGCGACCAGTGCGGTCTCCTCTTGCCCTTTAATTTCGATCAGAATTTTCATCCCCGCATTCTAGAGCGGGAATTTAAGGCGTCAACAGGAAACTTTAGAAAATGTAATATTTCCTTAAATCACCGAAACCCGCCCGGCCAATCGGTGAAGTCGTCGTCGCCGCCATCACGCGGGAGCAGCCTCGCCACCGCGACAACTGCCGCAATGACGAACAAAGCTCCAAAGATGGTCGTTGCGATCATGCCTCGTTGATTGATACGCGCCCGTCACTGGCGACAGTTTCGAGGCTCCCCGTAGGATCAAAGCCCGCAGGCCATCGGTAGGAAGTCACGCGGGACGTGTCGAACGGCTTGATGTTAACCGCGTCCCCTTGGTTGCCGCCAAGGACCATCACGTTTCCGTATTGGTCTTTGCCGGTGACAAATCCGACATGGCCTGAGCCGGAGCTTTTTGACCCGCGCCAGAAAGTGACGACCGCGCCCGGTATCTGTTGGCAGGGTTGCCCCCACTTTTCGTAACTCCGAGCCATGCCTGAGCGCGTCGATTTAATCCCGCAATCCTCAAGCATTGCTCCGACGAATCCCGCGCACCATGGCGTTTCATCATCCCGGAAAGGGAGTTTCGCAAGCTCCCACCATGAGAGGATTCTCAAATTGTGCCTCGATCCCGAAATCTCGCGTTGCCCGATCTCAAGCCGCGCACGACGCAACCAGACGGGATCGCCCGAGACTTTCGCCGGGACGATGACGCCCGGTGCGGCACGTAGCGCGGCCTCGGTGATTGGCCCGACGTAGGCGCGAGAGGCCAGCCCTTTTGAGACTTTGAACAAAATGATTGCCGCCCGAGTCTTCGGCCCGATAGCGCCGTCGATGGGTCCGGGACTGAATCCGTGCGCGGCCAGCCGAGTTTGGATCTCGCGGGTTGTCATGCCTGAGCGGATGCTAGTTTTTTAGCCGCCATGCGCTTTTGCAGCCACGACATGCCGAGGCCGATCAGGATGAGGACAGCGCCGGAGATCGTCTCCGTTTGCGCCCCGTCGAGGGTTCCCGATGCGACGAGACCGCCGCCGATTGCCTGGACTGCCGCGCGGACGATGAGCCCGGTGAGAGTTGTGAGTGAAACTTTATTCTGCATCGCCTAACGTATTCCCAAAAGCTCCTAATTTGCAAGTTGAATCTGCGATATATTAGGGGCTTGTTAGGGCATGGCTTCAAACCGCGCCAATCTCCAAACGATCATTTCAGCGGACGCGTCGCGATTTTCTGCGACAATGCGTAAGGCGGGCGGGACTGCTGCCGCTACGGGAAAGCGTATTGCTAAGGGGATTGCCGTAGGCGGTGCCGCTCTTGCCGCCATAGGAGTAGCCGCCGCCGCTTTTGTTGGCGTAATGTCAGGGCGCAAAATGGCAGGGGGCATCAAAAACGCTCTAGATCTAGGCGGCGCGCTGTCGGACGTGGCCGCGCAAACGGGATTGAGCGCAGGGCAGGTCGCTGTGCTTCAGCGAGCCTTTACCGATAATGGCATTTCGGGGGATAAGCTCGGCGGTGTCATCAACAAGATGCAAAAAGCAATTATCGACATGGGCGACGGACTCAAAGCGCCGACTGATGCCTTTGCCGAGCTTGGCATTTCGATTGAGGACATTAAAGACCTTTCGCCGTCCGATCAGTTTGCCCTGATTGCAAAAAGGATCTCCGCCATCAGCGACCCTGCCATGAGAGCCGCTGCTTCCATGAGGATTTTTGGAAAGTCGGGTGGCGAACTCAACGTGCTCTTTGCTGATGGAGGCGCAATCGACAAGGCCGGTAAGTCACTCGGGAGGCAAGCGGAAATCCTTGATCGTCGCGCCGGTGACTTTGATCGCGCTGCCGACCTTCTCGCAGGCGCGGGAGTAAAGGTCCAAGGCTTCTTTGTCGGCATGGCCGACAAGGTTGTCGATCCACTTCTTAAAATTCTAAACCGTTTTGACAAAATTGACTTCGCTTCGCTGGGTCAGCAGGTCGGTCAGTCTCTCGCGCCGCTTTTTGAAAAAGTAGCAGCGAACATTGATGGGATTGTTTTAGGCATGACGACCGCGCTTGAATACGCGGGGCGGTTCATTTCGACGCTTGCGTCGTCAGAAATCTCGGAGTCTTACTCTAAGTTTGTCCCAATATATTTCGAGTCGCTTAAATTGGGCGGAAGATTACTCGCCGAATATCTCATTAAAGGATTTGCCGCCGCGCTTGCATTTTTTAAAGATACTTTTTCAAAGGTGACCGTGCTGGACATGGGCAAGGCCCTATTTCGAACATTTGCAAGAATCTTGTTTGAAGTCGGCGATGCCATTGACCTCCTCCTAAAGGGAACGTTCACAAAGTCGATAGAAGGCGCGGGATCCACCCTTGAGGATTCGATTAACGCTGCCTTTGGCGGGATTGACTGGGGACTTAGCGAGGAAAGCGAGAATGCCGCGAAGGAATGGAAGCAGCTATTCAAGGATCTTTTCCCCGAGGTGAATCCGTCCGCTCCGAGCGGATCAACATCCGAGTCCGATTTATACGATCAGGAATCCGAGGATCAGAAAAGGCGAGTGATGGCAGACGAAGCGGCAGCAGCCGCCGCGAAATCGGGAGCATTCCCGGCATTCGGCACTGACTACGGACCGCGTGACCCATTTGAGCAAGCAGGGCCTTCAAAATCATTGATCAATAAGGATGTTGCTGCATCCGCCGCAAAATCAACGGAACTGGCAAGGTCTGGTTTTTCCGGTCTGTCGGAACTGGCGAGAATGCAAGCCGATAAGGCGGGAGGTTTTGCAGTAGGTAGCGGGTCTTCCCTTTCTCTAGCAAATCAAAAGAATCCGGGCGGAGCTTTTGGCAGGTCGTCGGGACTCCAAACCGGATCCCTAGGAGCTAAACGCAAAGTCGGCGGTGACAAGGAAAGCAAGAAAGCGGAGACGCTGCAAGAAAAGCAAGTAAGCTCACTCGAAAGCATCGACGGGAAACTAACTCAAGCTCTAACAGTAGGATAATATGCCGACTCCAATCTCAGTTGCAAATACCGCTTTCCGCGAGGTATCCGTTCAGGAAACGAAAAATCGCGGCGGCATGGATTCCGTTTCTATCCGATTGCGCGGGGCTGCATCTGCTCTAGCTGCCGCAAAAGCGACCTATCGGCGCGCCGGTCGATACGGATCGTATCGCACAATGGGAATTGAAACCATCGACTCAACCGAAAGCGGACCCGTTGCCGAGATCAACATTACCATACTTGGATTCATTGATACCATTGATTCGCAAAATGGAGTCGTCTCAATCACCGATGACATTTCAGCTCAGAGCGTCACGATCAACACTGACGACGACGAAAATATTACGTTTAATTATTTCGCTCAAAAGACATCGGTGAGATACATCAGCCGGACGGAACAATCCCCGCGAAATACGAAATACCCTGGTATTGTCCCGAGCGCCATCCCAACGGACACTTTGTTTCAACCTAACCCGCCAAAATACACGGGCAGCATTTCAGGCCGCTATAAACTGGTTGGCCGATTGATTTCATTTCAGCGGGAGCGTATTGCCGATAATGTTTGGGCGGTTGCCGAAACATGGTCCAACTTGATTGAGCCGGTGCAAGAAGTGGGAACATAATGAAAGAAAAGCCAGTATTTAAAAGCGGTAATACGGCGATGGTCGCTGGGCTTAACTCCGTAGCCGATTACGCACGCGAACATGGAGTTAACCCCGGCGGCTCGCCCGGATGGTTGCAAACTCCTGATGGTTGGAAACCGCCATCAGTATTTATGGCAGCGAGTGTTGAAAGCCCTTGGGATCTGGTAGCGGGTGAAGATGAAGGAACTTTTAAACTCCGCGCCCCCGTGGTTGTAGCTGGAATCACGGACCTCGGAACCGTAATCGTAATAGACAACACGCCAATCACGCTTGAGTCCGATAAGTTTGTAGTCCTCAAAATTGACGACGTTATAGCAGATCCATACACGTTTACACTCGCACTCAAGGAAGTAGACGAATCGGGCGGCCTTGAAGTTTACACATTTACCGACGACGACGAACTCGAAACAGCCAACCTCCCGCTCTATAAGCTGGCAGACGTATCTTCTGATGGCTCTGTTAGAGTGGGTGATTTCCACGCAATCAGTTATATTACACCGGGAATCAAAGCGCTGGCATCTCATCAGGTGCTTATTCCTGATCGTCCCGCCAGTGCTTACGTGCCGCGACTGGTGCCCTTGACATGATAAGCGATTATTTACACGGCGACTCAGGAGCGCAACAGGCGGAGGGAATCCATACGACCGTTCCAAGCGAGCTTGGCTTTTTTACTCTCACCCCTGATTCATATCGAGAAGGGGACGATCCCAGTGATGATCCCGCCGAAAACTTTAAAACAATAACTCGCGTTTCTCCGCTATGGTTGCCGCCGCCGCTTGCGTCGAAGTTCCTTAAAACCTCAGTTTGGAATGTTAGTATAACAGTCACACCTACGGGCAGCGAGCCGGATTTCATTTCAGGAACTTTCGATTACGACATTATTGCAGGAACAACAAAGGAGCTTACGATCCAATCCGGCGTTACAATTAAGGACGAGGTGGTAAATGAGCCTGGATGGATTATTGGCCGTGAAGCTGTCGAGTCCTATGGCGGAACCTTCGGCGGCCTCAATCTTATAATCACTGAGCCTACTGGAGATGAGTTTAATCCGTTCTTTTCCTTTTACGGCTTGCAGGTTGCCGTGAGCTTAGGCAGATGGAAACCGGCAAACAGATCAACGCGCCCGCCTGATGTAGGAGGAGCAAAGCCAAGGTGGAATAACCGGGAGGGATTAGATGAGGTCTGGATATGGGATCTTGGAGTAAGCGCCAATGTGGGATATTTCGGCCTCGGCGGAAGCATTAACCCCATATTTTCTACATCGGTTTTAAACTACGAGGGCGAAAAATCGGGCTATGTTAATCCGCCATTCGACGATGCCGACAACGCGCATCTGCAAGTGACCGTTTCCCACGGCGCGTTTTTCGAGGAATTTTAATTCTGATTCTCCGCTCGAATTGCGGGAATGTTAGGAATTGTCACGCCGGGATTTTCGCGGAGGTATTCAGCCCACGACTCGCGCTCCATGTTGTAGGTCCATGATTTCGACATGGCGCTTTTGATTTCTCTCATCGTCGATTCCCATTCGGAAACAGTGCGAGCTAAAAAGAAAATACCTACGGTCATCGCGCATAAAATCGACAGTGAAATCGGCACGATGGCATCTTTTGAAATTTCTGCAATTCGGTGAGTTGACATAATGAAAGTGTTATGAGATTACGCGCCAGACGTTTTCTGAACTGCGCCAGATGTGAATAGGAACCGAGCCTGACGTGAGCACATAATCGGCGGACGCGGTGCCCGATGAGATTAGCGAGACGCCCCCCCCTCTGACGATAGTGACGCTGCCCGATGCAAGTCGGTTTGCAATCCAAAAATGAGAATTATCAGGCCATGACGCGGATGATTGCGGGGGAATGGTCAGGGAAGTCGCTGCGCTCACCGCCTCGATGTAATTGCCGTTATGCGTCGCTACGCTGAGAGTCGCCACCGTGACCGGCGAGACTACCGCCAAGGGTAGCGCCGCGCTTGTCAGTGTGCCCGATGCGAGCGTAAGACCTGTGCCTACCGTGATCGCTTCGACCGCGCCAGTTGCCGCCGTCGATCTTCCCAAAATCCGCGCAGTTACCATCGTCGCGGTTGATGTCGTGATTAGCCCTATGTTAGTATTAAGGATGCCCGCGTCCAGCAATAGCCCCTCGCCAATCTGAATCTCCTCGGGCGCGCCAGCCGCCGCCGCAGTCCGGCCAAGAATGCGAGCGGTTGCCATCGTCAGCCCAGAAGCAGTAGCGGCCCCCGGTGCAACAAAGTCAGTTGCGGCCGTCGCCGTCCCGAGAACGCCAGCAGTTAACTTTGCAACGCCCGTTCCTGTCGCCTGCTTGAGCAGCTTCCCTGTGACGCCATCGAATAGTGCCGCGACCCCATCGACCGCCGATGCGATGCCAATAGCCGTATTTGGATTTACTAGTGCATCACCCGCGAAGGGTCTGAGCTTCCATACTCGCTCATTTGTCGTGGCCGCGTAATCGTCAGGCCGAATGATCGTAGGCGAATCCTCGGCATCAGTGCCGCTTTCGAGTCGATACATTCTCACCCAATCATTGCCGACGTCATCGTCGTAAAAGGCGACGATGGTATCTAGTGAGCGCGCAACTGTCGCAATGGAATCGAGGTCTGCGGAAGTCCCGCCTAGCTTGCTTGTAACCGTGGGCAGCCATTCAATGCCCGCCGCCTTGAGCAGATATTGCGCCGCGTCATCGCCCGCTGCCGGAGTGCCCTCACTACCGGAAATGATGTCATGATAGAGCGTATAATTTACGGGCAGCACCGAGCTGCGCCATGAGCCGCTACCGCCCGGCTGGAAGGACAATTCAAAGCCGCACGACGCGCTTTCGATGTCGTTTTCATCGTCGCCGCTGAGACGTGCGAGGGCGGTATCAATCGGAACCGTGTTGAGGTTGAGATAGCCAGTGTAGGTTTTTAGCACTGCGTCATTCGTCCATGACGAGTTTGCGGCAAGACTAACGCCATCAGAAAACGAGCCTGTCTCTTTGATCGCGCAGGTGATGACTGTCCCGCCGACGAGGTTTTCAGCCGTCCATGATCCAGATTGAATGATGGTTCCCGTTTCGATGGGATCAGATGATCGGCCAAATTGCAAAACGATCTCTTGACCGTCGCCAGCCTTCCCGTCGAGTGACGAAAGAGCCGATGAACTGCCGGGGGATTGGACGAGGTAACCGAGGCGAATGTCATAGAAAAGTTTCATATTTTAAAAGTATTTGAGGTGGGCTCAATGCTTATGCAATTTTGGTAATTGACAGTTCGGCGTAGACCTCAGTTCCGAAGCTGGCCGCTAAACCGAGGCCGCTCGTCGCCTGAGTGATCTGGCATCTGTGTTCCAGTCGTATTGTTTTGGCCCCCGCCGTTACGATCATGCCGGACGCAATGGAAAGATTGGAATTTGCACTGGGCCCCGACCTCGAAAAGGCGCATAAGCCTAGCGCGATGACTGATGAATCGGTAACATTGTAGATCCTGGCTTGATGCCTGTTTACGCTATAGCCAACCGCGGACGCCCTCAAAAGGTAGGTGCCTGCCGCCGCAAGAACGATATTATTCCCGGAAAGCGACGCGATTGCGTCGGGATCAAAAGTCTCCGTATTCAGCGCCCGCGTTCGCCATGCGCCGCTTGTGAAGGTGCCTCCGTCGGTTCCGCTGGCTAGCTGATGTTGGTATATCGCCGCCTTTGTGCTTGCGCCCGTCGCGCCCGTCGCGCCCGTCGCGCCTGTCGGCCCCGTCGCGCCTGTCGGCCCCGTCGCGCCCGTCGCGCCCGTCGCGCCCGTCGGCCCCGTCGGCCCCGTTGGTCCCGTTGGTCCCTCCGGACCAGTCGCTCCCGCTGGTCCTGTTGCGCCAGTGTCGCCGGTTGCCCCCGCGCTTCCCGTCGGCCCCGTTGGTCCCGTTGGTCCCGTTGGTCCCTCCGGACCAGTCGCTCCCGCTGGTCCTGTTGCGCCAGTGTCGCCGGTTGCCCCCGCGCTTCCCGTTGGTCCCGTTGGTCCCGTTGGTCCTGCGACGGTTGAGGCTGCCCCTGTTGGCCCCGTCGCGCCAGTCGCTCCCGCTGGTCCTGCCGGACTGACTGACGCCCCCGATACCGCGACATTAATAAGAGCGACAGCAGATACAGCTACTGAAAATTCCGCGTTAGCTTCAATGGTTGTGTCGAAATCCCCCACGTTTTCAATCCATTCAATTTCCCCTTGGTTGCGGAGGACGATATTGGCTCCGTCGTAAACGGTGATTGAGTAACCCGTCGATAATCCGGCTGTTGCGATTGAAAAGGCGTTTCCGTCGTCGTCGGTGTTTACAGGGCTGATATTAAAAGAGATGTTGTCTGAGTTTACGGTAATTGTTGAATCCGTCCATGTCCTCGGGCGCGTCTTCCTTGAGTTTTGATTTTTGGCCGCGAGAACGGCAGTAAATCCCGTCAAATCAATGCCCGTAAATGTAAACGTCGCGCCGAAATTAGAGCCAATCGGGAGGCGTAAATCGGGAATCCTCCCAAGTCTAAAGTCGATTGTTTCGCTCATGAAATTTAGGTAGCTGCCATGATTCCAAAATCAATTAATGCCTGCCTCAATGCGTTTGCTAGCGCTTGGGTAGACGCGGCGTCTGTCGCTGCGGCAGAATTGGCAACCTGGATTCCAGACACTCCGTTAATCGCTACGGCTACCGCGAGCGTGTCCGCTACAGCTACTGAAAATGCCGTAGCCGCCGCCGTAGTCGTGGTAAAATCGCCAACCTCGGGAATCCATTCGATCTCACCTTGCATCCGCATCACGATGACGCCAGCTTCAAACACAGTCAGGCTGTAACCCGTTGAGAATCCCGCCGTAGTCACATCGAAGGCTACGGAATCATCATCGACAGTCGCTGGCGCAATGTCAAAAGAGATTGCAGCAGCCCCAACGGTGATCCCTGATTTTGACCAGAGAACCGGGCGCGCCTTGCGGGAAAGTTGATTTTGAGCCGCGAGCGTTGCCGTGTAACCCGTCAAATCAATACCCGTAAATGTAAACGCGGCGGAAAAGTTCGCCCCAATCGGAAGGCGAATGTCAGGGACTCGCCCAAGTCTGAAGTCGATTGTTTCGGCCATGCCCTAACAAGCCCCTAAAATAAGCCGATTTCAAGGAGCGTTTCACTTGATTTTCAGAAAGTGCCTCGTTAGGTTTGATTCATGCGCCTAACATTTGACAAATTCGGGAGGATCAGCGATATGCCGCCCTCGATTATCCTCGGTGATTCCATTGATCTTGAGTTGATCGGGAAGGACTTGGCGCTTGATGCTGCCGATTCTTACCGCATTGTTTTGGCGCTGAAAGAGGCTATCCCGATCACGGTAGGCCGCATTACATTGGGCTTCGGCGCTGGATCGGCATCGTTTCGAGCAGATCAGGCCGGGGCTTGGACGATCTCGCAGGCCCTGAACGACCTCGATGCAGTCAGCAGCGAGGGAGGCGTGACCGTGACAGGCAAGAATGGGCTGTATCAGGTCGCATTTGTTGCCGTAGGTGCGCGGGATGCAATCACCGTCTCACATTCCGCTATCGGGACACTCGCGAGCCGGTGCAGGACGGTCGTTGCGGGATCTGCGGGCGCGAAGGCAGTCTTTGAACTTGATCTAACCGTTCAGACGCTCGCCGAGGATTCGGTATTTACCTCCATTCCCGCCCAAACGGCAACGGTTGAAGCGATTTCCACGGGCTCGGTGTCTGCGTTTCAGGTTGATCGGATTGCGATCTCAGATGTTTCGGCGGGCGGAATGTTCCGCATCGCAGTCAGCGCCGGAGTCACTACGGTTTGGATGCCTGTCGGGATTTCGTCATATCGGCTTGAGCTTGAGCTTGACGCAATCTCGGAAGGATCTTTTCTGGTATCGCGCACGGCAACGGCTGAATCCGTGGCCTTTGATCTTGCGCGGACCTCGATGGGTGTAAATGCCCCGCCGACGGTTCAATCCAATTTTCCCGCTAGGCCGGGTATTGCCGTCACTCTTGAAACCGGCCTGACAAAGCCGCTAATCGCCCTGACCGATGCCGCCGCGCACGTTGCGATCTTGCTTTTCGTAACGCCTACCGAAACGCTATTCGCGCAGGAGGTTGCGCTCTCGCCGACCATTGCCGACCATCCTGCGGCCCTGTGATGTCCGCAATTTCCGCCCTTGCTCGATACCGCAAAGAGAGCGCCCGCTATCTGTTGCAGCTCTGCCGGTTCAAGAAAACCCTGAACTGCGAGGAGTGGAGCGAATCAGTTCGCCGCATGGAGGGAGGCGGGCGGTATCGCCTATCATTCGCTCCGTATCAGCGGGAAATGATGCGGACCCCGTTTGATCCGAATGTTCAGATGACGGTATTCATGATGCCGTCTCGATCCGGTAAAACGGAAGTCATCATGAACATTATCGGGCACGCCATTGATGAATCGAAACGGAAAATCCTTGTGACTTACCCGACCATCGGAGCCGCTGAGAAGTGGAGCAAGGAAACCTTTATGACCGGCCTGATTCGATGCACGGAGTCGCTCGATAGGGTTTTAGGTGACGGCGAGGGCAGGCGGAAAAGCTCAAACACGATTCTTCACAAGATGTTCCCAGGGGGACTTTTAAACGTATTCGGCGCGAATGTCCCGACCGAAATGCGACGGGCGAAAGGCAATCTTCTGATCGCAGACGAGGTTGACGCATTTAAAAACACGGATGAAGGCGACCCGCTGAAAATCTTATGGGTTCGCGGGACGGAATACCCTGACACTGTGAAAATAGCAGCGTCATACCCGAGCCTAAAGGGATCTTCGCGGATTGAAGACATGATGCTCCAAAGCGATTATCGCGTGATGAAATACCCGTGCCCTCATTGCTCCGAGTGGTTCGTGATGCATCGCAATCAGATACGATACCAGAGGGATGCGCCGGAAGACGCATACATGGAGTGCCCGTCTAACGGATGCAAAATCACGGACGCTGAACGGCGCTCGCTCGTGTTGTCTCATGACAAATGGACCCCGACGCGGCCATTTACAGGCATTGCGGGGTTTCACGCGTCAGGAATGACCTCACCGCACCCCGTTCAAAAGGGTTTCAAGAGCCACCTTCATTACGTGGCGCAACTTGAGATTGATGCCGAGATGGCGGAAAACCGCGAGATGGCTATTCAGGTTTTGGTCAATACCTTTGACGCTGAGACATACCAAGCGCCCGAGGAGGAGAAGCCGAGCCCCGAGGGTATTGCCATGGAGGCTTACGATTTCCTCTCACGCGCCCACGACGGGGCCCTGCTCATTCCCGATAGTTGCATCATGGTCACCTTCGGCGGAGACGTTCAAGGTGACCGCGTAGAGCTTGAATTTGTCGGGCATGGCATCGACAACCAGACTTTCGGGCTTGGCTATCACGTTCTTTCTGGAAAGCCCACGGAAAACGCGGTGTGGAATGCCGTCGATAAGCTCGTTGAAGGGTCAGTCTTTCGGCATCCGTCAGGGAAAGATTTAAAGGCTGTGCGCGGGTTCATCGACTCGAAATACAAGACCGACTTTGTGCGAGCGTTTACCAGAGCCAGAAAGGCCCGTGGTATTTTTGCAATCTACGGATCAACGGTTCTTTCAAAGCCGATTGTCTCACCCGCTAAAAAGATGGCAGGCGTCACTGTTTACGAAATCGGGACGCATGAAGCCAAGTCCCTGATTTATCAAAACGCCAATCTGAGATGGGACAAGAAAGGCGACGCCCCGCCTGGGTATCCCCATTATCCCTTTGGGTTCGGATACACGCCGGAATATTTCAAGATGCTCCTCTGCGAGGATGTCGAAATGAAGAAAGGGCAGGATGGGAACTTTTACCAGTTTTTCTCAAACCCTAACAGATTGCGAAACGAGCCGCTCGATGTGCGGGGTTACGCGATGGCCGCAGCCCGATCTCTCAATCCAAATTATGCCAAGATCGCGCAAAACCTCGCGGGAAATACCCCTGAAAAGGCCGTAAAAGACTACCAATTAGATAAAACTCCCCGCAATTTCGTCACGGATGCCTAATAATAGGTTTGAAATGCCGATATATTAGGGCTTTGCTAGGCCATGAGCATTCCCTCAACGGCTTACCTTGGCGATACCCTGACATGGCGCGAAACTTTCGCAACGGGATCAAACGGAAAAGGCGTCTTGCGTCATATCGAATCCGGCGATGTCGTCGCAGTTGAGGCGGTTGTAGATGGCGCAAGTTGGAATCTCGACATTGCCGGATCACTTACTGATGGGATGCCGTCAGGGGCTTATTCCGCGTCGGTTGTCATCGACCTCGGAGCCACAAGGGAAACCCGTCTCATCGGGTCTATCGTCATGCGCCCGCCCGTGTCCCGCCCCATAGAAGAGTCTCACGCTCGGAGGATGGTGAAGATGTTGGAAGCTCACCTTGAGGGGCGAATCAGTGACGACGAGGGGCGCGGCATCGAAAGCTACACCATCGGAAACGTCCCTATCACGAAGATCCCCATCCCGCAGGCAAAGGAACTGCTCGCCATGTATCGCGTCGATTTAAAGCGCGAGATCGCCGCCGCTCGTCTCGATGCCGGGCTCGGAACCGGGAGAATGGTTTACCCAACGTTTGAATAATTATGATACTCGACCAACACGGAAACCCCGCCACATCCGGAAAGCGGAATTTTGAGGCGGCGAAAGCCACTCGATATACTGCCGATTGGCTCGCCACATCCGGCCCCGCCGACAAGATCGGAAAACAGGATATTGCCTCTCTTCGCGACCGCGCACGGGATAGCGAGCGTAACGACGGCTACGTCGAGGGCATCCTGACTGAGCTAGAAAGCAACATCGTCGGTGAGCACGGAATTGGCGTAAAGTCCATGTGCCGAAAGGCTGATGGCCGAAACAAAGGCGGGGTTGCCGACAAGCTCGACGTGACCGCGTGCGCGAAGGTCGATCAAGCATACGAGGAGTTTTCAAAGCGTGGAAAGTTTGACGTGACCCGCCAATATTCCCGCGCGATGCTTGCCCGTGCCACTGTGCGAGCCGTTGCCCGTGATGGCGGGGGATTGTCGCGTCTTGTTGAAGGTATCGACAAAAACGAGTTTGGATTTATGGTGCAGGCTCTTGAGATTGACGCGCTGAACCCGCGCACGAATGACCCGGCGAAACGAATCCACATGGGAATCGAATACGACGAATGGGATGAGCCTGTAGCCTACCATCTCGATAAACTCGACCCGCGAGGCGCGATTTACGCCCGCCATGAGACGTTCTCGGTGCCAGCCGATAACCTGTGCCACTTATTCCTTTCCAAGCGAGTATCGCAGTCTCAGGGCTTCTCGTGGCTCGCCCCCGTGCTGCTCAGGTTGCGCCACCTCGGGAAGTATGAGGAATCTGAAGTCATCGCGGCCCGCGTGTCGTCAAACAAGCTCGGGTTTTTCGAGACTACGGGCGATTCGGAATACACCGGCGCCGATGACGGGCGAGGAAATATCCTCGCGCCATCTTCGCCCGGCGCTTTCGAAACTCTGCCCGCAGGCGTGACGGCAAAAATGATTGATCCCGCACACCCTAACGCGGATTACCCAGATTTTAGAAAGGCCATTTTGCGAGGTGTTAGTGCGGGAATTTATTTGAACTATAATACGCTCGCAAAAGACTTGGAGGGGGTGTCATACTCATCGATCAGGCAGGGGACTCTTTCGGAGCGCGATACGTGGCGGATGATCTGCAAATGGTTCATTGAATGCCACGAGATGCCGATCCGGTCCCGCTGGCTTCGCATGGCGCTGCTGATGAATCAGATTGACGGCTATTCTATTGCCGACTATGAGCGGCTGAATCACGCTGAATTTTCCGGCCGAACCTGGGATTGGGTTGATCCTCTCAATGACATTAAAACCGCCGTCGCAGAGGTTCAACTCGGGATCACGTCGAGACAGGACATTTGCCGGAAGAAAGGCAAGACCTTTGAAAAGATCGTAGCTCAAAATGAGGTTGATATTGCCCTTCTGGAAAGTGCCGGGTTGCCATCGGACCCGACAGGAGCGCCGAAACTCGCGCCGCCCGTAACAAACGCCGAATAAGGAGGGCTGATGCTCAAATCAATAAACGAGATCGCTTCAATCGTCGGGGCTGACAGAGCTACGGTAAAGCGACGCGCCGACCAGCTAGGGCTTGCCGGGCAGGAAGGTGAGAAAAACTCAGTCTGTTACGATACGCGGATCATGCTTCAACTTGTGCCGGCCCCGTCGCGGAATAGCGATACCGGCGAAGGAGTGACGCTTGAGGAGGCGAGAATCCGGCAGACGGTAGCAGACGCCCGAGTGAAGGAGTTTGCCGCAGCGAAAGCGGAAGGACTGCTTGCCGACATCGAAGAATTGCTTGCCGCTCAGAATGCAATCTTTGATGTCGTGATCGGGCAGGTCAAAGCAAGCTCGATGACCGAGGATGAAAAAGAGGATTGTCTTTCGGCGATGGCGAAACAGGCGGAGTTTTGGCGGGATGTTTAACGCATCCGCGCCGAGTGTCGCCTTGCGCCCTCTGCGATCTTCTTGTTGATGTATTCCCGCTTGTCCTTTGCTACGGCATCGATTCCGCTTTGCATGGCGGGCTGAATGATGTTCGCCGCGTGCTTGTCTTGGATGCCGGAAATATCAAGAACCGCCTGCGGCCGGATTGAGTTTCGCGCCCTCGTTGCCGTTGGCCCGCTCGGCAGGCTACGCCCAATCGCGGACCTCATATTGCCCCCGAGATCCTTCGCAAGCTTTAGGAAAATGGCTTTTGAATAATTGATGGCCCTCACCCTCGCGTCGAAAATCTTTTGAGCCATTTTCGCATTGCCTTGGCCCTTGACCGCCTTGCCGAACTTCGTTGCGCCGGTTGCCGCGAGCGAGTGGAATAGTTTTCCGTTGGCGTCGGCTCGTTTGATGTTGTTAGGAGTTGCCCTTTTTGCCGATCGGTTAGCGTGAAATGCAACGTCGATAGCGATTTTATTCACCGCCTCCGGTAGCGTCTTGGACGTGTAAGCCATGTAATCCCGCAGCGCCCGTTCAAGCTCGCCGGTGTCCACTCTAATTCTCACTGAGTCGTTGGTCATGGCCTAACATTACTCCCAATCCTCGGCAAAATCGCCTAGAATCTCGCGAGCCTTTGCCTTGGCTGATCGCCCCGGCGTGACAAGCTCAACCTTCGGGATCTTCGCAAGCGAGATATTGCGGAGCTGCATCCCGATCACGAGCGGGAGAACGTCCACATAATATTCCCACGGCATACCGGGAAGCTCAGATGCTACTGTGGAAACGTAGTCTGCATCTGACCCGATCACTCCCCCAGCGTATCGCTGTTAGCGGACCCGCCGTGAGAATCGACCGTTGCCTCTACGCCGTCGATGTCGGCCTTGATTTGCATGATGACCGCAAAGGCTTCTTCGTATTCGCCGGATCCGCATTCGGATTCAATCCACCAGTCAAACGCCTCGCCGAACGCCTTATCGGGATTGAGCGCCGCCCTTCGTGCCCGTGTCGCATCGCCTGACAGTAGCCACATCACTTTGATCGCGCTCCGGTCGAGAAAGTCGTTTCCGGTCGCAATAACTTGTTCTCCTCCCGCAAACTCCATTTCAAAGCCGAACGGAAACGCCCTCATGAGCCTCGCCGCGTTTGAAATTAGCTTCGTCACGGGGTTTAGAGTTTTACCCCTAAAGTTGAACTCCGTGGCTCGCATTGCGGCCATGTCAGGGTCTGCCTCGCGCTCGATGTCTTCGATTGTCAGTGTTTCGCTCATGTCCATTTTTTTAGTAGTTTCTGAAAGTTTTTCCCCTGCGGAATGATTAGCGGAAATCTGTCATCCCGCTCAATTTTGATCGCCTTACTGGCGCTTTTCCACGAGTCCTTGAGCTCAAGATATTGAGCGACCCATGCCTTAACCCATGCAAACATTGACGGAGTCCAGTTGGCGTCAAATGCCGACGCAAACTTCGCCCCGTTGCGACTTTTTGCGGAGCGCATAAGCCCCGCGAAGTCTGACATGATTTGCGCGGATCTCTCTTCGGCGTCAGAGACGCTTTTAGATCCGATTGGAAACTTACCCTGCTCGAAATGGCGAATGGTCGCTACGGCTCCGGTGAGGTGCAGGACTTCAATGTCATCCGCGATCTTCGCCCATTCGTCGGGCGTCTTGCACGCAACGAGCCGGGCTTTGATTGTCGCTGATTCGGCAAGCTCCGTGTCAGGCGCAGCCCATACTTTAGCGATTGCTAGAGGGTTGACGCCCTGCCCGTCGCTCAAATAAAAATGGATGTCCCCAGGTTCCCCGCGGTCGTATTTCTTGAGCTTGGAATACGTGTTTGAAATGCCGGGTGTTCCCTCGGCTAATTCGATCCCACAAACGGCGCAAGCTGCGGCAAAGCGCAGGCAATGCGTCGGAATTAGAGTGACTTGCATTTTTAGGCAATGTCAGGAAATTTCTCAAACGATACAGATGCCGTGGCGAGCGATCCCCGATCCTGGCTGATTGAAATTTCATTCATATACCAGCCCCCTGTGGTGACCCCGTAGCCGTCAATGCCGTTCGCTATGGTTTCCGCAACTCCCTGAGCAACGCCAAGAACGCCGGTAAGGGCGGCGGTATTCACCTCGCCGGTGATAGTGCAAGAGCTGGAGATCAGGAAGTTGTGCACAAAGCCCGTCGGTGAACCGGCTTTGTTTTCAATGTTGATTCTCTCATTGGCCCAACTCTGTTCAAAACCTTGAATATTGATTCCGGTTTCAACGGAGGCGACGCCTTTTTGATAGTCTGCGGCAGATACGTAGGTTGGAGTTGGCATGGTGTTAGAGTGGTTGGATTGATGCTGAAAGTGATTGTGTTACGACTCGGGAGTTTTCATCTTCGACAACGCGAGAAGCGCCGATGAGTTCGACGGCCTGACCGCGAGGCATGACGAATGACCTGCCCGCGTTGGCCTCAATCGTTTCTTTAGCAGCGTGAGCCGTGCCGATCATGGCGCTCATGAGTTGGAGTTGAATACCTGAAAGGTTTTTGCATTGCACCTCAATACCCACGTCGAAAATGTTTGTCCCGATAGGATTCTCAGGGCCCGACTCCGCACGAACCCCGATAGATACGAACTGATCATCGGCAGAATCACTATAAGACGCGACACGAACGCCGGGGAAGGCCTCACGCAAAACCGCAAGAATTGAATCCTCAACTCGAGTTGAAAGGTCTGGTTTGGTGCTAGTCATTCGTTAATGTGAGTGTGAGGATTTTCTCCCCTGATTTGTTGATGGATGAAATGCGGTATTTCTTGCCGCCCCTCATCGCCGATTCGGTTTCCCTCGGTGGGTCTCCTCGGTTGATAATTGTTGCTAGGATTGTTTCGTCCCGGCTGTGTAGTCCAAATTCGGACGCCTCCATCGTGTTTGCCCCCACCTCGATATGCGCCCGGTAGTTCCGGCCCGCGATGTTGATCACCTCGCCGTCCATCGCGATCAGGTCAGATACTGCGGAGACTTGATCGTTTCTCGCGTAGCTCATTTGCCGATCAGGGTTTTTACTTGCGATTCAATGCCGCTCTTGTGGTCTTCGGCAAGGAAAGATTTCAGATTGGCCCGCTCATCTTCGACGATTGCCTCAACAGCCTCCGTTTTACCGGAGAGAGTTTCGATGATCGCTAGAATTCGCTTGACCCTCGTCACGCGATCCCCATCAGGTGCATCGCCGGAACGATACGGCAATGCACCTTTGCCGGGAACGGATGGCAGAGATTCGATCATTTGATGATTTCGCCGGTAAGAATGGTCGCGATATTGCTACCGCCCGCAGCTTCAACGGCGGCTTTGAACCCGGTAAATGCGGCCACATTCTGACCCAGCTCAAAATCGACGTAACCGGCCGCAAAGCCAGTGTCGCCGGTAATGGTGTAGGTCGAACCTGGATCGGTCGCATCGGCAAGGGTTGATGTTGCGCTGCTCTGTAGCGTGATGATCAGGGTTTTGGTCGCGACCAGAACGCTGTTGACGGGCCACGAAACACGGAGCTTGGTGCCCTCCCGATGCGGTCCCTTGCCGCCGATTTCGATAGCGTCAGAGGTAGCGGCGGCCCCGGCGGCAGGAAGCGCCTTGGTTACAGTCAGTAGCGCATCGGATGCGTTGCGACGATTTACAATGTTAGTGCTCATAATATTATTTCGTGAGGATTAGACGGTTTCTGCGTTTGACAGGTTGATGGTCGAATAGATCGGAACGCCGAAATACTCCTCCGGGAGCGGCGATGGTGAGCCGGTCGGATTGTAGGTCGTGCGAGAAACCTGTAGCTGCGACTGGCTCCGAGGAGTCATGAATATAGCATTTGGGTTCATGCCGATTTCACGGGCCTTCTGGAACGCTTGTGCGAGCAGAATGTCAGTGAGTCCTTTGCCGCTGTCAGTGCCAACGTTCTTGACTCGGATAGCTGCGTTTTTGTTCGCGAGTCGAGGAGTGATCCTGCCCTCGATCCAGTTTTGCAAAACGCGGAGGCTATCGCCGTTAGCGTCTTGATGGGTAACCTCTTTCCAGTCGGAGAAACTAAAGGCCGAATCATTGCCGTAAACGTGATCAAGGCTGTATTGGCCAAGCTCAAGGATCCAGACGGACGTTTTCGCGGTCGAGCCTGTCGCGTCGAGGACGTGCGTCGCAGCGGCAGAGGACTGAGCGAGAAGGCCTGGAGGTGCCTTCGTGTCGGAACTCATCGCGGTGCCGCCATACCAGCTTTGCGCTGCGACATGCTCAAGCACGTCCTTGGTTCGCGCAACGGTCTGGTTGAGGAGGAAGCGACCTGGATCACGCGAGGCATTTAGAACGCCTTGGATGTCTACGTTAATATACTCCGAGACGATACCGGTCTGGAAGACGCGGCTTTCAAACTCGGCTTTCTGGGGGGTCGTGCCCTCGTTTGCGTAGCGGAAAGATGCGGTTCCCTTTGTGGTCCTGACAGAAAGAGAAATAGTGTCACCGATGATGGTGTCAGTCGGGAAGATTCCGATTTCAGGAATCATCTGCACCGCCTCCTCGATTACAGGATAACCGATTCCGAGGTCGCTTTTGGCAACATCGAGAAGGGTGAGCGAACCGGCCATGGAGCGGTGAAATGTCACGCCACCGTTCCCAGTTAGGTAATTCCTCCCTTCGCTGATGACTTGGACGCGAGAAGGGATTTGAAGCCCGGCACCGCGAGCGCCAAGAGCCAGCTTTGCAGCGTTGCCCCATGCGTTTTCGGTGTGAGCGCGTGTGCCTACGCCTGCGTCCGGAATGTCTGCGGTTCCTTTTGGCATAGTGTAGGATGCAGATCCGTCGCGGAGCTTGCCGACGATGGCCGCCCGGAAATCGTCAACTGTTGCGCCTCGCTTGAGCGCGTCCTTGATGTCTTCGGCGGAAATGTCGAACTCGGTTCCCATCTCGCGGATCTCGGTTTGACGGGCGATTTCGAGACGGGCGATTTCAGCGGCTCGCTTTTCCAGGCGGGCGGCCTCGATGACCTTATCGTTTTCGAGTTGTTCGGCGCTGCGGGTCACGACTGGCGCAACATCAACGGCGGGTTTCTCCGGCGCGACTGCTGGAGCAACGGCGCGGACTTCTTCGGTTTGAGCCTCGGACTTTTCCATAATAATTTGAGTTGATAGTTGAGCGGCACGAAGGCCGAAAATTGAAGCAGCATCCCTGACACCGACAGAATCGTCGGCAGGGATTGAGACGACCGAGACCTCAAAAGGCTCCCAGTCATCGACTCGGTAGGTGTCTTTATTGCCGTTTTTGGCGGACTCGGAAAGAGTCATTTTGTGGACGCGATAGCCGACAGACACTTTGTTCCGGATGCCGTCTAACACATCCTGAAAGATTGCCTCACCGGCAGGAGACTTTGAGAAGCGGACAAGGGCCCGGCCCTTGCCTGACTTGATTGATGCAGATTCGACAACGCCGATCTGATTGCGGGAATCGTGATCAAGCAGGAGTGGTGCCTTGTTATTGAGCCTGTCGAGTCTAACAGACGCTGACTTGTGGTCGAGGACTTCCCGACCGAACCATCTATCCACAGGTGCTTCGCTGGAAAAGTCCATTTCGACCGTCCGTGCATCGGCGTCAACGGATGCGCGAACAAGGTCAAAGCTCCTCGTCATCGGCTGCATTTCTTGGGAAATTCCTGACATTAGGATAAAAAGCCCCTAATATATCGCCATTGCAAGAATTATTTTCGCGGGATGTTAGGACACGAAAAAGCCCGCCGGATTAGGGCGGGCTTTACGGGATCGGAATGGTGGCGGTTAACCTCGTCGAGCGTGTTGCGCCAAATGTAGAAACCAAAGGACAAATACCGCGATGTGAGCAGCCCAATGGATCCCGCCGATTAGGTGCATGAGGAGGAATGCAATGAGGAGAGTCATCGTGTCCCCTTCCCCTCAAACGCCCGAGACATGAGCTTCGACCCGATCACGTTGACGCAAGCGGCCGCGATCTTTTTGGGATCGACGAATCCCCATGCCGGAGTGTGAAACCCGACCTCGGCGGCAATTGCCAAAATGTCATCGTCGGTAACCCGGTCTTCCTCGATTGCAATCTCATCCTCGCCTGGCTCAATGCCTGAGCCGTTGCACCATTCGCAGTTGAGGATATCGGTCACGTTGCCGTCTTCGTCATGATCCTCCAATAGACCGGTGCCGCCGCAAACCCTGCACGGGTCGCCCGCTTTCGGGATTGGCTCGGCGATGTTCTCTGTCAGGACTTGCTTTCGTGGTCTGCCCGCGCGCTTCTTTTCTGTAATATTTTCCATGCCGCTCGTTTCTTTTGGTTTTCTGGTATTGTTTTGATGAGCCTGATTCCCATTTCAGGAGCCAAGATGAGATTCCATGCGGTTCTTTCGAGGGCATCCGATGCCGCAGACAGGCACGTAAAGTCGAAATGATTGGCGACCGCTGCCGTTGATGTGCCGGGGTGACCCTCGATCCATGCGATTATTCGGAGCTGTCGGTCGGTCATGCTGAGTATTCGAGGGCTACAAGGCGATAAATCGGAATTTCACCATCGCCGCAAAATAAAAAGCCGCCCGGAAGCAATGCCCCCAGGACAACTGGTAAAATGATTCTAGCGTTAGATTCATTTTACCACATCTAAGGCGACTTTGCAACCGGCGGGATCATACACCGCCATGACAAATTTATCAATCGAGGAGGCCAAGGAACGGCTTCCCGAAAGATAGGTGGACACGAAAGGCGGCGCTGTCCATTTATCCGCCCTCTCATGTTGGGTATTATCCCTTCATGACCCCAACTCTACACCCAAAAGAAGACCGCCAACTGTCCCGCAAGGAACTGTCTGCGCGGTGGAACCTCTCGACTAAAACCCTCAAGCGCCGCGAGAAGGAGGGCATACTCCGCCCCTTGTCATTCGGAGCGCGGACGGTGCGCTATCGTCTCTCGGAAATCCTGGCCATCGAGGAGGACGCCGCCGCAAAATAAAAAGCCGCCCGGAAGCAATGCCCCCGGACGGCTGGTAAAATGATCTAACGCTAGATTCATTTTACCACATCTAAGGCGACTTTGCAACCGGCGAAACGTCATGAATAATTTATCACTCGACGAGGCCAAGGAACGGCTTCCGCTTCGCGAGCTGGCCCGTAGCCTGGGGCTTGAGGCACCCGATCGGGACGGGCAGACCTTTCAATGCTGGTTCGCCGCCACCCGCCACGCTAACACCCCGCGAAAATCTAACATCCCGCGAAAATAGTTGTTGCAATGGCGATATATTAGGGGCTTCTTGGCTAGGATGAGAAACGCCACTGAATCCAATACCGTCAAAGCCGTATGGCTGAGAGTTCCACAAGCCGTTCAACTTACTGGGCTAAGCCGCTCCAAGGTTTACGAGCTGATATCTTCCGGAGCGATCCGAAGCGCCAGCCTGAGAGCTCCGGGGCAAAAGCACGCCACCCGATTAATTGATCGGGCCGCCTTGCTCGCCTTCATCGAGTCGCACGTTGAAACCAAATAAAAAGCCGCCCGGAAGCAATGCCCCCGGACGGCTGGTAAAATGATCTAACGCTAGATTCATTTTACCACATCTAAGGCGACTTTGCAACCGGCGGGATCATACACCGCCATGAATAACTCACATCACACCGCACCACTCCCTGTCACCCTCGACGCCATTATCGCAGAGGGGGGAAAGCCATAAGCTGCGAAAGCTGCGAAAGCTCACCCTTCCACACCCTTTCGCAGCTTACGCAGCTTACGCAGCTTACGCAGCTTACGCAGCTTATGGCACGGGGGTAAAAGCTGAGTAAGTAAGGATTAAACAATCGACATGACCACCTCGACCGCCACCTCGACCGCCACCTCGACGAGTCTCTCGCAATAACCCGCTGGCTTAAAGATTCTTGTCATTGGAACCTTGCCGCCATCGTCCACACGGGAAACAAATCTCTTCATTGCTGGTTTGACCATCCCAGCGAGACCGTCCTCGCCGGATTCCGCGAGACCTTACCCGTCCTAGGAATCGACCCGAGCTTGATCGGGCACCCTGAGCATCCGGCACGACTACCGGGGCAGGTTCACGACAAGAGCGGGAATAAAAGCCGCGTCCTATATTTGCGCTGACATGGCCACCGCTGACCAATTCCCCAAAGCGCCGCCGCTACGGTTTGAACTGACCGAGGAGCAAGCCGCCCTCGTGGACGCCGCCAAGCCTGCCGGAGGTGTTGCGATTGTTGTCGGATACGCACACCGCCACCCATGGCCGGACCCGGAGAGGTTCACCCTTTGCGCCTGGTTCGTGACGATGCCAAAAGCTGAGGCCGCGTTAATGGCGGGCGGGATCATGGCGACGGGCAGGCCGAAGGTGAAGGCACCTCGACGGGGGAAAAGCTGAGCTGGCGTTGCGTTTAATGCAAGTTACTTGCAACTAGCGCTTGTCGTCAACTCGACCC
>Ga0208903_1000389_pt1 | contig 37242 bp, 59 predicted proteins | sample AntAceMetag02UKJ_FD_184769 | JGI IMG/M metagenome (GOLD analysis project Ga0208903, IMG submission 184769) | Saline lake microbial communities from Ace Lake, Antarctica - Antarctic Ace Lake Metagenome 02UKJ (SPAdes) (version 2) | ecosystem: Environmental > Aquatic > Non-marine Saline and...
TTCTCTTGCCGTCAGTATCGACTCGACTGCTTTTCTGAGCCCGCAGGTGCATTTTTCCCAATAGGAGCGGGCCAACTTTTCGGTCCAAGGTGTCCACGACTCCGATTCCCAGTCGTAGACTCCACGCTTATCGCCTTCAAACGAACCAAAACAATCCGGACTGTCGGACCAGGGATAGGTTTTGTGATGGAACTCGTGCATCAAATATATCTCGTTAGCCCTAATCATTCCGTCCGCCCTCTCAGGTCTTTAGCTTTCAGTTTTGCCATGCGCCCATCAGGGTGATGCCACACAATGCCTTCGGCTCCCAAAATGTCGGCCATCCAGAAAACGTGGTCTTTGATAGAGGGAATATCGTAAGACGAAAGTGGCCAAATACTGGCGTGAGCGTGTGGAATTAAATCGTGAGCATATACGTTTTCGGGGTTGCCGTTGATTTTCGGCCCAATAAGCTCATACGTCCCTGGGGGCATATAAAGAGGCACCCAATTAACCAGAGCCTCATCGTGAAACTTTGCAAACGGGCTCTGCTCTATCGGCTCCCAGCCCTGAGTCTTGCCCGTCACCTCATCGAAGTTGTCAATCACATAATTCTCCGGCGGATTCTTGCCAGGCTTGACTTCACGCCTTGCCCACCACTTCCCGTTGTTGCCCAGCATCGTGCAGGTGCCGTCATACTTTCGGGTAGCCACTCCTTCGCCAGCCAGCACCCACTCGCAGCCCTCGTTCACTTCGTCAGTCACGTTCGCCCGGTTCTCAGGGTCACGCACGAACAGCGTTGGTATCTTTCTCATTTCCCATACCCTCCTGTTAGCGCTACTTCAATGTCAGCTTTCAGCCAGTTGTACACGGTCGCGAGCGATACCCCTAACCACTCCGCCACTTGTTTCGCCGGCATACCCTGGCCACGCAGCCCTCGTGCGAGCTCCTTGTACCGCACCTGCACGGACTGGAACGTCCGCTCCTTGCTTTCGTACTCTTCACGTCGCTTCTCCACTGCGAGCCTATTGTAGGCTGCCTGGCGCTTGTCCTCGCGAGTGTCGGTCCATTTTCGAATGTTTTCTTCGGTGATTTCTTCTATCGCAATCATCACTTCCCCCGCTTTCGTGCTGCAACATCTATGTAGTCGGCAAGCAAACGGTAGTTTCGCGCAATCTCGCGCAAGTCGTGACCTTCACTCAAGCAGGTTTCTATAATCAAATCTGCTTCGTCACTGAGAATGACGGTTTTCATTTCGTATGACTCGCCGGGAGCTAGCCCGTTAGCGATTGTACTCATCGCTCCTCCCTTTCTTTTCTTTCCCTCACCTTGATTGCAATGTACGCATCTACCGCCTCGATAAGCCTCCACTCGGTACGGTCCAATGTGTCGTCAAGGTCTTTAGTGTGACTCCACTTCACCCCCGCTTCCGCGATTGCCTTCAAGGACGCAAGTTCCTCGCCATAGACAACGGGGTTTTGCTCGGGCAGGGGCTCTGGCGCCCGCGACTCTTCCTCTATCTTTAGGGCGCTACCCATCCAGCTATTCACTTCTCCCCCTTGCTCACCACGAGGTCTACAGAATGGCAGTAGTACCCGCTTGTGTGGTCCCCGTCGATGTTCACTTGGGCTATCAGCTTGTGTGCCGAGAGAATGTGAATGGACCAGCTTTCGTTGCCTTCGTTCGGGTAGTCCCTGCCATTTTCGGGTCGAACTTCCTTAACCGCAGTAATGACGTTATCTTCAAAATCAAACGCCTCGAAGTCGCCCTTGAACCAGGCGCAACAATCGTATGTATCTTCGATAAGAAGTTCCGTACCGTCGGCAAGCTTTACGGTTTTCTGGTCTATTGAGACTATAGTTTGCCCTAACAAATAGGGTTCCATGTCTTCTGATTCCATGCCGTAAATTATTGTAGATTTGTCGTTCATTGCTACTCCCCCTCATCGTCATCATATGTTGTAGACATAATGTTGCTTGCCGCTTCATGCAACTCCCACTCCAACGCATCATCTAACGTGGTCAACAACTGGCGTGCCCTCATCCACATCACTGCGGCCTCTAGGCAACGCTCAATGTCCCTCTGGTCTGCGTTGCTATCAACAGTGCTGTCCTGTGCCCCGCTCATGCGTCAGCGTCCTCTTGCGGGTCCTCGGGAGTCGAGTACCACACTGCCTTCCTGATTGCCACCGAAGTTTTCTTTTCGGAGGCGCGCCATCCCGCAGCGAACGTGTCGTAGTCGCTATGCAAATACCTTGTAGCCGGGTCCATCATTTTGTTGGCTTGGTACTCAGCCCAATTTTCCCTGATTCTGTCGCTCATTGAGTCCCACTCTCTCTTGTCGGAAACATCGTAGCAGAAATTCTACGTGTTAGAAAGAGCGTTACGGAATTGTTACCTAAAAGCTAAAGTATGCGCCAAGCGTGGGTAGGTGCTTCATACGCATCATCCGTGCAAACAAGTGAAGCAAAGCATCGTTGGCGTCTCTGCCATCACGGTGCCCCATGTGCTTGCCGGTGCGCCAGAGGTCATTTCTCTTGAGGAAGGGGTCGCCAATCATGGACTTGTCCGACGGGTTCTGCCAGTGAACGACAGAGCCAAAGCGGTCCATAACCACACCCTCAATACGCATGGGCTCCAGGTTGGGGGAGAAGTTTCCCCCGCCCCGAAGCGAAAACGTTTCGCATATCACGTCAAGGTGATACTCGAGCTCCATGAAGGAATCGGGAAACTGGAACTTGCAGTCTGCATCCACAATGTACTTGCCATTACCGGTCATCTCGAGCCAGTCAATGAAGCCCCGAGTGCCATTAGGAACGATTGCGGTGTATATCACGTCGAGTGGTTCCGTCTCTGTGATGCGTCCAATCGCAATCCCAGTGGCTAGCCCCGGGTCAATGGCCATGTAGTAGTCGATGCTCATGCGATTATACTATTACACTTTTGGAAAAAATTACCCTAGAAGCCATCTTCGATGCAGAAATAATTGCGATGGGCGCCGCGATAGAAAGAACAAAGCCAGCCCACGCACGAGGGTCGGCGAAGTCCCACTGCCAGAAGTCGAGAGTGTGGAACCCGTTGGCGAGTACGGCGATGGACGCAAAGAACAGCATCCCGGTGAGTGCGCCCCGGCTACTCTCGTCGTCGCGTGACTCCAGCAGCAGGTATGCGACAAGGAACAGTAGGTACATGAGCTCAATGAAGAAGAAGAACAGGTATGCCATCCAAGGGTGGGATAGCCCTACGAATGCCGCCACCGCAGTTATGCCATTGAAGGACACGATGGCGGACGACACGAAAGCAACGAACACGCCGATAAGCCACGCCCGGAGGGTGAGTATTTGGTCGGCCTGAATCTTCGGGGCCCGCTTGTCCTCTTGCGACTCGTACCGTGCGATACGGGTTTCCCTTCTGATACGACCTATGCGTTCTTCGTCTGTTTCAAAGAAGTTTTTTTCTTCGTGGGCGACAACTATTTCTTCTGACACTTCAACAACCTTTTCTATGTTTTGGTCTCTTGATAGACACACCGGGCAGGCGCATCTGGCTTTCACAATTCCCTCGTTCTGGCACCGAAGATTTCTCTTAGCACCTTGATGATGGTGACACCACGTTTGTCTTCGCGGAGCCCTAGTGCCCACGCGAGAGCGTTCGTGAGTGATTCGACGTTGGGTTCTGGTACGAATGCGTACTCACATAACCATGTTGGTTTCTCGCGTAGGGCAATAACACGCCCGGGTGAGCCGTTGACGGCCCGTACAGGCGTTATGAGTAAATCCGTGCCCAGTTTAACCTTTGCTTGTTTGAGTAGCTCTAGGTCGTCACCGTTGGGCTTGCCGGGGTACACGGGGAGGGGCATGATGCTTGCCATCAGGCGTTCACGTCTTTGACGCTTACCAAACAACGACCGTATATCACACGACTCTCGGATGGGCCCAGCATTCTTTCCGCCTCTGCCCAGGCTTCCTTTTGTGTGGTGCCGATGACAGTAATTGGTTTCGATTCGCCAATCTTTCGACGCGGACTGAAGGTATCATCCCACAGTTGCAATCCAAACTTGAACACATACTGTGGCATCGCGGAGTTAGCGGACTCAATATGCTTTTGGACAATCTCTAGCAACTTATCAGTCACCACGTTATCCCACTCCCAATGAGTTAACAGTGGCCTATCAGCATGAACCGTGTCGAACAATTCTTCTCTTAGTTCCATTAGTTCTTGACTGAACATAATCTGCTATCCCTTCTTGTTATAAACATAATTAGTCATCCTCACTAAAAAAGTGTTTCATCATCAGCCTCCTGCTCGTAAGCCCATCGTAGCCTTCCCTCAATAATCGGCAAATACTCCTCCGTAAGCTCAGCCCCCACAAACTTGTACCCGTCGAGTAGTGCAGCCTTACCTGTAGACCCTGAACCTGTGAACGGGTCTAGGACTGTCCCCCCTGGAGGTGTTACTAGTTTTATCAGGTAACGCATTAGGGTAGTTGGTTTCACGGTGGGATGGGTGTTTTTGCCTGGCTGGTTTGGTATTTCTGGGTGAGCGCCAATTTTATTGCCTGGAACTTCAAAGTTCCCGAAGAAAGACCCAACAACATTGTCCGGTAGGTCACCAAGTCCTTCGTTACGGTCACGCTTACTAGCCTTCGCACAATAAAAGAATCTTGAAGCACCGCCAGAATCCCCATAATGGTTTAGCTCGCTGTTCTGCCCACCGCCAAAAGAACCGCCTGCGCCGTCTTTGCTTCTCCCAGCGCCGCCAACTTTGCTCACCCCACTCTGCTCGTCCAGTAGCCCCGCACTGTACTCGTCAAGAATCACATTCGCAGGCCAACGACCTAACGCATTAGGCGGGTTAGCGTTCTCCCCACCGTAGCCATCTCCCATAGCGAACCCGTGTGCGTGCCCCATTCCGCTTCTCGGCTTACCCGTAGCGCTAACAAATTCAGACATGTCAGCCGCCACCCTGCTCGCGTCAATGTTCAGCCCGCCCACACCATGCTCAAGAACATTCGCCGCCACAGTCCCCACCAACGGTTTACGCCCCATGACGATAGGCTCCACCACCTGCTTAAGTCCAGTACCCCAACCTTCCCAAGCCGAACCATCCACGCCGGTTTTGTCAATCGCCTTCCGCACGTTTAGCGACTTTGGGAACGTCTTGCTACTAATCCACGCGATACTGTCCCGAATCTCAAACCCAGCATCCTCAATAGCCACCGCCATACGGTGAAAAGTCCGTGACCCCCCAAACGCCAGGACATGCCCGCCCGGTTTCAACACCCGCAAACACTCAGCCCAGACCGTCACATCATAAGCAATCCCCGTAGAATCCCACTTCTTCCCCATAAAGCCAAGCTCATAAGGTGGGTCAGTCACCACACTATCAACCGAGCAATCCGCGAGAGTTTTCAGCACGTCACGACAATCCCCAAACATTACGCGGGCATCGCCCACAACAATCTCAGTCACAATTTCCCTCATCCCTTCTTGTTCGTGACAAGCCACTTGCCAGTCGGGTCGGATACTTCCTTAAGTCTACCTTGCGACGCCAGCGCACCCACCGCTTCCTGCAAGTCACGCACCCGCCACGCCTTGAACCTACGGTTCACAATCTCAAGCTTCACCTTGTCATCCTTTGCGTGAACAAAAGCTTCCACCTCGTCGCAAGCCCGCTCAAAATCACTCGCATTGATTTGTCGAGCCACAATAAGCAGGTTACGCACCCACTCCTCGGCAGCCTCAATAGCTTTGATAACATCAATGACCTCAGTTTCCTGGCGCCCATCAGACACGGCAAGCAACGTGGCGCACTTGCGAATAGTGACACCCATACGCACCAGAGACGGGTTGATAATGTCCCAGTTAGGGTCAGAACGCTTCACCAGGTTGACCAAGTCCCACTTCACGTCGCTCATACGCTTAGCGCCGGCCTTCGTGATGCCCACAGACACTCGGCTCGAGCCACCAGAGCTACGTAGCTGTCGCTTTATCTCAGCGAACTCCGCTGCCCACTGTCGGGCCATAGGGTCGAACCCTAACTTGACCTCACTGCCGTCAGCGTCCTCCTCGAGCACAGCTTCCCTACTCAGGGTGCGGGGCTCACCCACGGTCCACATGAATCGTGCCAGGAACCCAGACTTGAACATCTCACGGCTCAGCGACCTCGCTATTTCCTCTTGCGTGCCCATAAGGTGCATCACGAATTGGGTCTTAGCTTGCTTGGCCATATCTTTCTTGCCGACCCGCAGCATAGGTGGCACGGTGCCGTCATAGAGTAGCGCCAGGTCCTCCATCATCCCGGTCGTCCAATCCTGAGTGGCCCACTGCTTGAACAACCCGTGCGCCTCATCCTTACTGAACATGGACACTTTGCCGTCACGCTCAATGAGCTTCTCACCGAGAGCGTTGGGGCTCGCGTTGCCACCAATGTTGTAGCCAGAGTCCTCGGCGAACGATTCGTCCATCACGTTACGCATCAGCTTGAGCGATTGAGACTTACCGGTCGTGGTCTCACCCAACGTAATCGTGTACAGGTTGAGACCCTCGGGCCCAGTCTTGCGGGGGATGAACGCCATGTCCGAGAACACGCACGAAAGTATTGTCCACCCGTTGATACGGTCGTAGGGAGGATTCTGCTTCGCGTGTTTGCGTCGAGTCCAATCCATGTACGTGTCTATCCATGTCTGGTGGCCACGTAAAGTTTCGCGCTCATCGCCCTTGAGTAGGTCAATGTGTCCCTCAGTGGTCTCGAGCTCTGGTGGCTCGAGCCCCTCGCCCATCTCCCACATAATTTCGGCGTAAGCTTTGTTGGCTTCGGCAATGAGCCCACTCATTCCACGCGGGTCATCTTCGCTCCACTTGCGAGAAGCGGGAGCCTTCCACGCAATAGCCAGAACCTCTTCGTGCGTCAGCACGCTGCCCAATCGGAACAGGTCGCACAGTAACTTGTAGCGAGCCTCGGAACGGTTGCCGTCCACCCCCACCTTGGGCTTGGCTAGCGCCAGGTCGAGAACCTTCTGCGGTAGCTTAGCTAGGGCCTCAGCGTAGTCAGCGGACACGTCCTCAGCTATGTCTAGCGCATCCTCGCGCCCCATAATCGGTCGGTCGATGATGACAACATCGTCATATGTGCCCTCAATGTCGAGAGCGTTATACATGAGACCGTTGTACTCCACCACAACGGACTCAGGGAATCCGTGGCTCGTGTTCACCGTGTCAGGTATGCGAAGAACTTTGTTAGCCGACCACCCGCTCGGGTCGCAACCGTCATCCTTGTGTGCGGTCGTAATCTTGTGTGCTATCTCAGCGGCGTGCTTGGCCTCAATGGGCTCATCCAGTAGCCAGTAGTCGTGGCCTCGACCGCGACTGGTAACAACGTGGACAGAGGGCTCCAGCCTAAACTTGTCGGGAGTACACAGGTCGGAGTCCATGTAGATTGTTTGCGAGCTTATGGCGTTCTCTGGCGTGCGAGATATGTTGCCACGGTCGTTCGTCTTGTCACCGTACAGCAGCGGAGACAGGTACACGTCTTCGTTCTCATACTGCTTGGCGTAGTCCGCCATTTTATCTAGCTCTGCCGGGTACTTAAACACTACGTGAATGTTGACGTTGAGTTTGCCCTTAGCGGTCTTGCCACTAGCCCTGCTAACAAAGGCATTTCCAGAGGCGGTGCCCAGAATTGTTTCGATAAATTGTTTCACTAAGTACACCTCCCTCCCCGGAGTTATTTCATTTTGAAGTAGCAGTTACTTTACTACAGTCCGGTGGCCACCCAGGATTCGAACCTGGCTCTTCTCGTAGAACTGCCGGTCATATGCCCGGAACACTTCTTTAGCGAGACGCTCTCCCTTTAAGCTAGTGGCCACAACCTATTTGGTTAGAACGGCTCGTCCCCCTGGGGGGCAGAGGGAGCCGGTGGAGCTTGAACCATTTCTCTACGGTACTTTACCACGATGGAATCAACCCACTCGGTTTGGAGAGCGCGACCGTCCGTGCCGTCCTTCTTCTTGAACTCCTTCTCGACGATGGAAGCGTGAACCTCCACGAGGTCGCCGTTCTGAATGTCCGTGTCCGCAAGGTCGCGCCACAACGTCACCTTGATTTTGGTCGTGTCACCAGTCTTGATGTACTCCCCGGTGTCCTTGTTCTTCTTCTCGTGATTGATGTACACGGGAAACTCGACGAGAGTGCTGCCACCCGCCTCTTTCCTCACCGGTTCGGCAACAACCCCGCCCGTGAATACTGCATTGACTCTACTCATTTGTCTCTCCTATTTCTTATGGTTTTGATTCTTAGCTGTGCCTGAGTGATGGTCAGTAGCCCCTTGTACGCCTCAAACATATCAGCATACTCGTCCTCCGGCATCACTTTCAGCTTGGCAAACGGTAACATTTCGTTACCATCTTTGTCCGTGTCACTCGGTCGGATATGAAGCAGGGCCCGCTGAGCATAAGGCTTGGTCCCAAACTCCTCCCAAACTCCTTCACTTGATTCCCACAACAAGGTTGTACATTCTGCGAGTGCGCTAATCTGCATCCAATGTTCGTCCCACGTATTGCGAGACGTCTTAAGGTCCATCATCGTCAAGACACCATCTATCATCCAGATGCCATCAGCAGTCCCGGCGTACCCATGCTCCTCGTTCCACAACGTAACCTCAGTATGGATAGGCACAATCTCATGCTCCGACTTGTACTTATCCCACTCTGCCACCATCTCCCAGAACTGAGAAGGCGCGTTACTCACGTCAGGGTAAGGCAAGTCCGCGTGTTCCGCAGCAACCCAATCATGCAGTTGCGTACCCAACTCGCCGGCGTCGTTCAGAACGCCATTCGAGTAGTTGCGAATGTCATCGAGGTCACCCTTGATGGGGTCACGCTTCCAGTACCAGCGCAAGAAGCCCCAGCCCATTTCCTTTGTGCGACTGAGTAGCCCGTCGATGTTTGCCACCGCGAAGGCGCTGGTATTATCGACCGCCCACTGAATCAAAGCAGGCTTATCCAACTTCTTAAGTACGGTGGTCACACCAGGGACTACCTGCCCCGTGTGTGGATGTTTATATCCGCTACCACCATGCCCCGAAGACCTAACCCTTAGTTTTGGTTGCACAGTCCGTCCTCCTTTGCTTTTACTCTGCGAATTCTCTCGCGTTTATTGTGACAGTTCCTACACACCCGGTACTCCTTATAGGTTACCCGTGTACTCGCGTCATCGTACAAGTGGCCGCTTGGGCAGTGAGTTTTTGCTACGCTGACATGGGTTTTGTGCGTAACGGAGTCCCGGATGTTCTCTTTCTGTGTTCCCCAGTATAGATTCTCCAAGTGATTATTGAGCTTGTCGCCGTTACGATGCAGACCCAACTCCTTGCCTTCTGGGGGATTGCCGAGAAACGCCATAAGCACTAAGCGATGAATCTTATAGTCACGTTTGGGCTTTCTTAGCGTAACCCTGACATAGCCAAACTTATCTACGCCACCCATGTTTCGCATACTTCCCGTGTTACGCACCCTGCCGTGGCTGCTTACTTCATAGCAGTTTTCGTATCCCACGACAGGTAGCCACTTTTCCATTACTCTACAACTCCCGCCTTGAGCTCACCGAGAACCTTGACCAGTACGGACTCGTCCTCTTTCCATACTGCCGGCTCTTTGCCACCAGAGATGCGAGTGCCAATCGCGTTCGCCACCGCGCCGGTCAGTTGAGCCTCACCCAGGAACGCTTTGATTTGATTGAACGTCTGGCCGCCGCCAGCTGCCTGAATCTTCGCGTTAGCGGCGGGCGCCTTGGCCGAAGAAACTGCGGGGTCATCGCCATCGGGGTCAGGTTCGCCAGTGTCAATGTTGAACGTCAAGATGTTAGCCATCTTCTGTCCCTGAGTTGCCGCCTTGCGTGTTGCCTTATCGCTATTGTCCCCACCTTCGGGGTACACCACGACGCGGAAGCTCGAGCCATCCACGATGGAAATGTAGTCCACCTGATACCTGACAACTGCCATCGCCACGAAACGGTCAGCTCCAATTCGACGCTCGACTGCCTGGTACTCAGACATATTGACCTGAGTGATGACACCGTTCTCGTTCATCAGCTTGACAACTGCCCTCAGAATGTCATCATTCTTTGCGTAAGGGTAGCTGCCTTGAGCGCTCGGCCCCTTGCCATTCTTGGGGATTCTCTCGACGCCCTCTTGAATTTTCGCAATAGCCTGATAGATTTTGGGAACACTTGGGCCCGATTTTGGTCGCACGGTCTCCAGTTCTTTCTCGTTTGTTTCCTCGTTCTTTGCTACCATTTTCTTCCTCCTATTTGTGTAGTAACTTGCCTTCACGCCAGGTCTGGCCACCCCATACCCCAACCTCGGGGCGCGAAGCGACTGCGAATCTATCACAGTCAACTAACACAGGGCAACCGACACACATTTTGTATGCGTTTTCTTTTGTTGGCGCGTCCTCTTCCTCATAGTCAATCCAAGGTCCAGGATTGTCAGCACACTTGGCCTTGTTGCGTAGCATCGCGGCCTGTAGCGCGTCGCTCATTCTCTCAGCCCGCTTATTGAGCTTCAAGTACATGAGTGCGTTGTCTTCCTTGCCAGTACCAATCATCTCGTCAGACTTATCCGCTGCCCTGCGTGCGGAATGGAGCGCGGACTTAGATTGGTTCCTGTCCCGTTTGTCTCTCAGGTGCTCGGCGTCGGCATCTTTCTTTGCTTGATACCTTCTTGTGCCGCCGTTCTGACACTCACGACAAGCGTAGCTAATTCCACCAGGGTTCTTCTTCTCCATAAGATTGTCGCCGATAATGACGTGACCATACCGGCAAGTGTCGCCTGGTTTCTTCCTGCTAAACGGTGGCTGATTGCATTTGGAGCACCTCACCCTTCTCTTGCCCGAGTTGTTGTAATACTGAATGTTGTCACCAGATACCTCGTGACCCTTCTTGCAGGTATCCCCAATCTCAATCGCCACGCTTCTCCTTTAGGGTCTTGTTCATCTCAATGGCTTTTGTCACTTGGGAGCTTAGTACCCCGGAGTCATACGTGTCAATGGCAATTATCTCCACAGACCGCACCGTTCTATCCTGGCCACGCCGGTGAACACGTGCCGCCACTTGCTCATTGAGAATCCTATTGTCGCTCCTATTCAGCCACAACACGTTACGAGTGCCCTGCTGCAAACCATCCACACCTTCCGCGACCGCAGCAATAACCGCAACAACATACTGGCACGAACCACTGACAAGAGCCTCCTTAGCTGCTTCCCTATCCGCATTACTCACACCGCCATGCCAAGGCAACGCCGTCTTCCCATCGTTACGCAACCTATTGACCACAACGTCAGCAAACTTACGCGAATCAGTCAATATGAGCGCCGACTCACCCTCGAACTCTTCCTCCAAAATATCAAACATCACGTCAATCTTCTGCGACTTACAATCATCATCGAAAATAATTTTGTCCTCATCATCCAGAGAAAACAAGCCCAGCGTTGCCTGCCGTAGTCGTGTCCTCAAGCTGATAGGAAACTCGACCACCAAAGGACGGTCACCTAACCACGTAACCATCTTCTCCTCAAGCTCGTTATACGCCTTACGTTGCTCCCTCGTCAATTCAATATACACTTGAGCTTCTTCCAACTCCACCTCGAGCTCAGACTCCAACCTGATATAGCACGGTAAAGAATTGAAGTACGCCCCCGGGGTGAGCTCACCCACAACCTTCTTCGCGTTTGGAGAAAAGTGGTCGTACTCGGTCGAACACCACACATCCACCCACCTCCAAAACGAATTGTCAACCTCCTTGGGCCACAACCACTTCGTTACGGCCCACGCCCCGGTGAAACTATTGCCCGTTGGCGTGCCAGACATGGCCATCTTGAAACCAGCCTTGACTTGCTTGAGTGTCTTATGAGTCTTGCTCTTACGATTCTGGGCACGATGCACTTCATCAAACAATGCAACATCGGGAACGTGAGCCCACATAGTGCTGCGGGCCTTACCATCCCAGCCGAGTCTCACAAACAACTCAACCCCCACGAAGTAAATACCTGGTAGCTGCCACGCCCAATCAGCCTTAGCCGCCGCCCCCGCCTTTGTAGAGTTTATCCACTTGAACGGGAGCGTCGAACCCTGGCCGGCGAAACGTTGCGACCACGCTAACCTCGTGTTCAAAGGGGCAATGAGCAGTATTGTTTCAGCACCCAAACCCATCGCCACCTCCACAGCCTTCAACGTCTTACCCGTGCCCATATCTGATGCGTTAAGAGCTGCCAACGTAGGCTCTGTCACCATTTTTTGGATGGCGGATAGTTGGTCCGGTGTTGGCACTAATTTCTCCGGTGGCATAATCTAAATCCCCCTCCCCATCCCAATAATCGTAATCATTATCTTCACTTTCCGTGAAACGTACCGTTTTTTTCTTACTTTGTTGCCTATTGTCTTTCATCTCTTCGGTCTCTATCGGCACAATGTGTGCAGTGAAAACGAAGATAATGGGGAACGCCATCGCTGCCGGCATCACGCCCAACAAGAACACAATAGTGAGGAAAGTTTGCAGCGTCACCAGTCGCGACCCCGCATCCACATAATTGCCTCCTCGTAGTAGAAACCTTCTTTGACCCCATCGAGCACAGCCACCACATCGTTACGTTTCGTAAAGTCACCGTTCCACAACGGGGTGATAGCCATAAACATCTTGACCCCATCATCGAACTCTTTATATTCGAACCGTGCGGAACCGTTCACCGTGAGAGGCCCATGGTTAAGGTATGTCACACTTAGCACCCCATATTCTGTTTCAAAGGTGTAGCACGAATCCAGCGGGTTAGCGCCCACAATCTGCGCGACCGCCTCCGTCCGCCCCAAAGACTTACTCACAGTATGGTAGTCACTTGTCCCCAAAGCCCTCAGAATGGCCGCCTTGGACTCGCCACTATTGTGTGCGAACCTCACCGCTATATCAATCTGAGTGTGAAGATTAGATAACTCGGACTTCATCTGGAGACGCAACCGTTGCTCCAGTGTTGTCTTAGCTATCACATATGCTTGCTTCGATTTGCTTACCGCATCTAATTCTGCGCTCACTGGTTCCACTGCCCTTCTGCTATACGTTGTGCGTCCTCGAACGCTTCGTTGTCTTTTGCCATGTCTTCCATCACTCGCTTGTCCACGTAGAACATTACCCACCGCTCGCCCAGCAGCACGCTTAGCTCACCACTTTCATACGAATAATCGTGCGTCACGCCCGCGTCCTCGAAGACACCAAACAAATCTGCCAGTAGTACATTGGATTGAATCTTGATTTCATTGACGTTACTTATTTTGCTCACGATATGCTCCTTTCCGACCACATCTCTTGATTGATTTCCACGCACGGCATACAGGTCAAGGCAATCGCCATACCAAAACCGTCATGCCCCTCTTCGAACTCGTCGCCCGGCTCAATGTCCGCCTCGCAACGGTCACAATACATCTCGGCAAGCTTGGCGCCCATCAGACTTCCTCCTCTTCCTCGTTGACAATCTGAGCCAAAACAACATTCTTCTTCTCTTCCATAGCCGCCATAAGCAACCCCAGCTGAGAATGGTACGGGAGCCCCTCATTATGCTCCACAACGTAACCGTCCGCATTGTTCATCTCCGGGTGCCGCAACGACACCGAGAGTACCCAGCCGGTAACAATCTCGCCCCCGGTCGCCTGGGCCCTAATGTACTTCTCGACACTGTCATCCATTTCTTGCCTGTTCAATGTTCCCCCCTTAGTGTGTAAAGAACAGCACGAACCATGTCGCACTTTTCTACAATCTCACGCTTATTGTGACCCAGCCGGATAATAACGTGGAGCTCCCCCGTGTGAGGGTAACGCCACACCACATCCCACCCCTTATCCTCCTTGCTAATGACCCAATCCAGCTCATAATGGGAGGCAAGGCTCTCCATGTTGTGCTGGGCGCCATTATGCCGCATATGCGACAACAACCGGTTAGCCGCAAACGCAGCATCTTGTCTAGCAGTCATCAGAACCCTCTTCCTCTTCATCTGAATGGTCGTAATACTTATTGGAACACTCGACACACATGCCAAGCTCCTCCTCGTGCACGTCAGTAGGTATCGGCTCCCCACAGTGGTCACACGGCGTCATCTCTTCACCCTCACGCTTCGACATACAAAACACCCCTAACCGACTCATAATGGGTTTCCCCACCGCCACCCTCAGATATGCACATAAAGTGAAAATTGAGCTCCGGGAACATCGCTATCATCTTGACAAACACGAGCTTAGGCTCCCTCCACGCCGTCTTGAACTCATAACGCAACTCGTGGTCACTTGACCAATAAGCTTGAACGTCGCACGCATCCCACTTAGTGTCCCAATTCCTCACATTCCAATCAAACCAATGGTTACTCTTCGAGCTGGGAATATCTGGCCGTTCTTGTGTCGTGTAATACTCCTCCAGAGCCGATATACGCGGGGCAATAAAGTTGAAGAACGACAACGACTGTTCCTGCACAGCGTCCACCCAATCATTCTGAAACTTGGCCGAATTCCACACTTGATTGCGAACCTTATGCGGGGTCCCCGCCAGTGAAGCGAAAGCCGCCAAACCTTCCTTACTGCCAGTCACATACACTGTGTTATCTGTCCACGTAGGCATACTCTCTCCCTCAGTTATCTTCCAATGGTTTATGGGAGCAGTTTCACGCCATGCTCAGGGCTTTTCCTCACCACAGGAAACCTAGTTAGCCATCTACCTCCACGTCCTCAGTGATAGTCATAACGAACGCCACGTCCTTGTAGACACTAAGCCCGCTGGACTTAGCCTTCACCGCAATCTTCTTCGCCTCCACCTCACTGCGAGCCTTCACCTCATACACGGTCGTCTCCGTATGTCTCACCTGATACTTTGGCATAATCTCTCCTCATAAAAATGTCGTGTGAAAATTGGAACTGGGGCCTATTGTTCTCCCTGATACGCGAGCCGGCCTAACTCATATTGCCTCCTCGTATTCTTCCCACGTGTTGTAATACGTGACACACGATAAGTCCTCCACCGTGCCCCGATAGACCCAGCGGCCCTTCACCGCGCTATAACGCTTCATCTCCCCACAGCGAGCGCACGACCACCAGCCCCCAGACTCGAACACCAGGTTCGCATGGTTCACCGTGAAAATACGCCCCACAGTGACACTCACAGTCCACCCTCAGCTAACCGTAACGCCGCGTGAGCCCTAATCTCCGCCGGATTATTACGCTCCAGCCGCGCCCAGTCATCAAAAGCTTTAGACTCCTCCAACTGGCAATCCACGTAAGCATCCCGCGCCGCCGCCAAGTGCGCCACAGACAACCGATAACGGGCGCCAGCGACCTCCAAAGCCAAACGTTCCTTGTCAGTAAAAATTACCACCGGACTCTCCTCACCAATCATATGCTCACCCTTCTTACTCTGTTTTCTATCCATCTCTCAACAGCTGAATCATAAACTTCGGGAGTCACGGCCGCAACAATCTCGCTCGCGGAATAACCAAGCCTAAGACCGTGAGGCAACACAATAGACACGGAAACTCTCCCCTGAGTATCCACCGTCACCTCCGCGGTCCTGTCAATCTCCCGGTCTATTAGGCACCTTTCGTGCGGCGTAGGCTCGCGACTCATCACCGCACCTCCCCGCCCATAGCCGCCAACACTTGACAGATAGCGGCACACTTGGCTAACACCACACCGTTATTGCTACCCAGCCTGGAAACGATTAGTAACGGTGAATCAGTGTCAACACGCCGCCACCCAATCGCGTAATAGTCCTCCACAATGTCCCACGTGAGCCTCCAAGGGCCCGGCTCGCGCAAGAACGCGCCCTTATCGCGCATCATGTTCACCGTCCTATTCAAAGCACTAAATACTTCATTACGTGTCGTCATTATCTTTCCCCCACTCTAATAAAAGTAAACTTGCCGGCACGAATTACCGGAACCAGCCGGCAACCCTCACAATACGTGTCACCACTGACAAACTCGTACTGTGTCGTCTCGGCGGCATGAGGCACCCCGCAACGCGAACACACAACCGTCTCACAATCTCCTGCTATGGACATAACTTTTCCCTCCATTGTCACCGTGGGGCCCAAGCGGTCGCCCAGGCCCCCAGAACCATCCCCTAACGCAACATCAGGTTAGGTTGAATGAGCACCTTTATTGTCCACTTACCTTCTGTGATGGTGGCCAACACCGGCAACGGCTTGTTACGGTTGTCGTCCGAGTGAGAAAACTCGAACCTCCACGGCCGTTCCTTAAGCATCCGGTCCATCTCAGGAAACACCACTTTCGCAATCAGGACAAACCACTTAACGTTTAGCGCAACCGTTTCCACGCCGTTAGGTGCCTCGGTGGGAAACAACTTTATTACGGGCGGGTATGAACCAAAACTGCGCTCAGAATAGAACACTGTCTCGCCCACCTCCACAAACGCTGTCTCACGTTCCCCGTCATACCCGATAGTGGCCCACACCGCCTTGGATGCTTTCACCATCGCCGCCGCTTGCTTTAGTGCCGGCTGGTCAACCCACAAAGTTTCACCCTCCAGCCAACCCGAACTATTCAGGTCCGCCGCCGCGCCCTGCAACTCGAGCAAAGCGCACACGTAACGGTTAGTTGCCACCACCGTCAAGTCCGCACCATCCACACCCGTGCGAGAAAAGTGGAGCCCTTGAATGATAGGTGAAACCTCACGCGGGTTCTCCGCAAACACAGTCAACGAATTGATACTCAATAACTCTTGAGCTCTCATCGTCAACCGTGAACTCGTGCGTGATGGTGCCATCGTGTCTGTCATCGTCATAATGCCTCCTCGTGTAGTGGTGAGCAAAGAAAAGCCTAGGAAGAAACTCCCAAACCTTCCCTCGAATACATTGACATTAGCATAAGGTTATGGTGGTGTCAAGGACCAAAAAAGAAAAGAACCAAAACCCGGAAAAGAAAAATTGATACATCCAGTAGCATCGAAACAGAATACCTAACGTGTTACTTATAAAGAATGTTATATATATATAATACTATAATCATAATATAAGGTGTGTTCTGTATAGGGCACCCAAAACGTCCTGTGAAAATTGGAAACAGTCACTATAGGAAACCGAAAAAACGTCGTGTGAAAATTGGAATGAGCGCCTATTGCAAACAGATTTTCCTCGCGAAGCTGAAAAAGCTGCCAAAAGCCCTGTACGCCCACCTAACGCCACAGAATCAGACAACCGGCCACCAGTACCCGGAACGCCCCAAAAGGTCTTAGCTGGGCGCTGATAGCTCACACGGCCATCGTGGCTGGGGTCACACACGGGGGCACCATGCCCTGAGCGGTCACTGTAGCCCGGTGGGCGCCATAAAGTAGCCCGGGCGGGTGAACACACCGGCGGGCGGGTTGCGTCGTCTCTGTGCGTCTCTGGCGGTCCCATGGTCCCCTAACGTCTCTGGCGGTCACCTGACACCCCGAAAGCCCCCGGGGGGATTATCCCGGGGGCAGACTTCGTGCAGGGTGTTAGCGGTCCAAACGGTGGTGGTAGGACCAAACCAGGAGGCCCCACGCCAAGGCGCCCAACGTGAGCAGGACCCACAGTGGCGGTTCCATAAACAGGATGAGGAACCCGGCGGACACAATGAGCCCCGTGGCCACGTTAAACGCGGTCACTCGGCAACCCCCAGCGCGTACTCTGTGCCTATGTCGCCGTAATCGCACACCCACAGCTGGGCCTGACGTTCAGTGTCAAACACGCGCACGATACGGGCCCGGGTTTCGTCCCACTCTGCCACGTAAGCGTCGCCGCTTTTGATGGTGGACGATGGCCGGCCATAATCGGCGGTCACAGCCCCGCCGCCTGACGGTCCCGAAAGTAATCGCTATACACGACCAGTTCCGCTTCCTGAGCCATCTGGCGGGCATAGCTAGCCGCCACACGGGCCAAGTGCGCCTGGTGGTGGGGGTCCCCCACATCCTGGAGTTTGCCAAGACGCTTGGCCGCGCCGTGAGCCTGGGCGCCCGTGTCATACTCGCCAAACTCTCCCACCGTATCGATGGTCATGTGGCCGTCAAGGTAGGTCACCTCACGCACACTGTAGCGGCGTTCCCCGCCCCATATGTCGCGCCCGCCCTGCTCACTCGAAACAAAATAGCGGCCACCATACACGGTGGAACTCACGCGGCTACCAAAGAATCTTAGGCTTGCCGGTTCGAACCAGTGGTTGCCACAGTCGCCCGCCATACGTCCAACGTCGCCCGTGTTCCAAAAGTACACACTGCTTTCCTTCGTGCTCATTTTGATACCCCTTCATTTTCGAAAAGCTCCAGTTGGTCTTCTATGGCCTCAGCTAGCGGGATATGAGTCGCCCGGGCCACCAGCTTCGCAATTGCCAGCGTATCCGGGTGGACATAGCGGGGGCTCATGCGTTGTGCCCAGACATGAAGTGACGCACGGCGAGACGGATACCCCACACGGGGCGGGGCGTGGCGTGGCGGCCGGTTGACAGTGTCACGGCGGGCAAGTGGCCCATCATTACTTGCCAGCGGGCGTGGCGCTTGGCGCTAGCCTTATCGCCGGCGAACTTGTGGCGGTAGTTGATGCCGCCGGGCGACTGGCCCGGGACTGTGACTGTGTAGACGTTCATTGTGTTTCCTTTCGTGGTGAGTGCCGCGCGGTGCGGCCTAGGCCCATCCTCGCACACCTTGAGATAAAAGTCCACTCCATCCCAGGTGAGTTTCATAGGGTGGTAAGCGGGCGCCCGAAACTACGCTACAATACCCGGCCCCAGCCGCCACACAACCCCATCGGCCCAAAAGCGGAACGCGCCCCCACGCGCCCGATACACCATAAAGCCCCAAAAGTCAAACTTGACAAACACGCCCCAAGCCCAAACAATTCCCGGAACCCCGAACGGCCATGTCCGGTGTACGGCCCTGTCGCGCTAATTTAGAATCTGTTTTTGGTTTTTGGAAATAGGAAATTGTTTGACTTCAACGGTGCCAAACATTCCAGCAGCCTCAGTAATGCGCTTCTCGCTAAGCAACGCATATTCAGGGTTTAGTTCTACTCCCAGGTAGTTGCGGTCATTTAGCAAGGCAACTTCACCTGTTGTGCCTGACCCGCTGAATGGGTCCAGCACAGTATCGCCAGGGGCAGAACCCGCCAGGATACAGGGCAGGATAAGCGCCGGTGGGTAGGTGGCAAAGTGGGCGCTTTTGTATGCCGCCACATTTACAGACCAAACAGAACGCCTGTTGCGGGTGAATGGCCCTGATATTTCCTTCCCCCTGTTGCCTGTTTGTTTTGTCTGACCGGGCGCGTGGTATGAGGTGCCGGTAGCATCGTGGTGGGTTTGAGCAACTGCAGGTTCTTTGATTGCCTCATGGTCGTAGTAGTAGCTGGTTTGTTTGCTAAACAAGAAAATGTATTCGTGCGATTTTGTACAACGGTCTTTCACGCTCTCCGGCATAGGGTTAGGTTTCGCCCAGATAATGTCCTGCCTCAAGTACCAGCCACGCGCCCGCATAGCAAACGCAAACATCCAAGGAATACCCACCAAGTCCTTTACCTTCACCTCGCCTTGAGCAGTTTTCCCGTAAGTGTCCCCAAGATTCACCCAGCAAGTCCCATCATCTGCCAGCACCCGCCACACCTCATCGAACACTAGGCACAAATTCTCAATAAACGCTTCAGGGGAATCCTCCAAACCAAGCTGCGCCTCCTGACCGTAATCCCGCAAACCCCAATAAGGCGGCGAAGTCACACACGTTCTCGCGGTTCCAGCCGGTAAGGTTTTCAGCGTGTCGCTGGCGTTGCCAACAATAATTTTTGCAGTGTTCATAATTTCCCCTGTCAGTCGTTCTTTTTTTTCTTTTTCAGATTTAGCGCCGCAAAGTCTTTTTTCTGCTGCATTTGTTCTGCTTCTTCGGCGTCTGCTGCGTGTTGCGCGTATCCTTTTTGGTAGCCGTCTATTTGCGATAACCCCGATTGGTAGCCAATTTCGTAGCCCGCCTGGTATCCCATTTCGTGGTTGTCGCCGTCTGACCGTCCGTCTTGGTAGCCTTCTCTGTGACCTACATCGCGCCCTTCGTACCAGGCATCGGGGATTGCATTGTCGTGTCTTTTGCTCATGGTTCCTCCTTGGTTTTTTGGGTGCTTGGTTTGTATCTCCAGTGGATACTTTTCAAGTTTTTAGTTTTTTTTAGCGAACTGTTAGTAAGCTTGCCCGGTAGTAACAGTTCGGGTTTTCCGAACAGTTGCCGGACGATTGCAGCGGTGTTGTGCGGATGATTGCTAATGTCCGCCTTCGTCGACACTAACCCCGAAACTGTGGGTAATGCGGGGATAAGCCGACATTGCGTGAAGTCGGGATATGTCCATACCGTTTACACATGGGTTAGACGTGTAAACTTTTGGCCATTTTTTTTACACGTTGGTGTTCGTTTATGTGTTGTTGGGCTTCTTGGCGGTCGCGTACTGCTTTGCCGTAGATTGTGATGAAGGGTGGCGCGAAACCGTACTTGTTGCAGTTCTCCAAGCAGACCGCTTCGTGGCTCACCGCGACGGCGAGAGTGTGTTCGAGCTCTTGGTGCGTTTTAGTTACCATCAGGCGGGCACTTTGCTGACTTGTGTTTTTTCTTCGGCGTACACAATTTCGACTAGGCGCGTAATGCCCAAGAGGACTCGCAATGCTTCCATGGCGCTATCCCTGTTTTTGAGCGCTGTCTGGTAGTAGCCTTCTTGGGCTTCGGAGAGCCCGTAGCCGCGTACTTCTGCTTCCCAGGCGAGGACCTCTTGGTTGATTTTCTTGTACTCGGAGATGAGGGCGTTTTCTTCGTGTAGTGCCCCAAAGGCTTCCACGGCGACCGATAGATAATGGTGTGTCAAGTCGCGACAGTTTCTAAGTACGGTTTCTGCGACGCTGTCGTGCGGGTGCTCGAGGGTTCTGTAGAGGGCTACGGTCATCAGGTCCAGGCTTTCTTCGTAGAGAGCCCAGGCGTCGTTTACTGCTTCTTGTTTAGTGTTCATGGCGCCAAGCTACCACAATTTGGGGCGCGCCGCTAGGGGAGTGAGTCAACTACAAACTGAGAGTTGATGGTTCGGCAAATGAGCGTGTTCGGCTGACAGCGGAACAAGGCAATTACCCGAACGTGTTGTATAGCAATAAAGCTATATTCCTGTTGTATAGCAATAAAGCTATATTTGTACCTAGTTGGGTACATATGTGACATAAGTGTCACAAACGTACCAAAATTGGTACGGTATTGGCACGTTTCGTCCACAGCTAACTTTATCGGGTACAGGAACCTAGTGGAAATGTGGAGAGTCGAACTCGGCGCGTGGAGGGTGGTAGAATGAAACTATGCCTTATGTGGAAAGAACCTGCTTAGAGTGCCTCCAGAAATACAAGCCCAGCAGCCGACATTCTAAATGTCCGGAATGCAGGAAAGAGTCCCTAAAAACTCCCTGCGTAGTATGCGGTCGTCTCAAGCAAAGAAAATCACAAGCTTGCAATGATTGCTTTTCGCGCGCTTGGGACAAGAACCCAAACTGGAAAGGCGGGCAAATCAGTCACGCAAGAGGCTACCTAATGGTCAGGATTCCCTTTGCGGATGGCAACAAATCAAAGTACAAGTTTCACCACGTTCTTGTCATGGAGGATTACTTGGGCAGAGAATTGACAAAGACAGAGAATGTGCATCACATTAATGGCGTTAAAGATGACAACCGGATAGAAAATCTGGAACTTTGGGTCAAGCCTCAGCCAACGGGAATAAGAGTCGAGGATGCTGTGGCGTGGGCAAAAGAGATTATTGAGCTTTACGACCAGCCACCTAAGTGACAGTCCGGCCTGACCCCGCGTGCGGGATTATCTTGCCGTCGAAACCGTCCATTCCCTAAAAAGAAAACCTGCCCGTACCCATTAAGGGAAGAGGGGCAGGTGTTAGTAACACAAGTGTAGCACCCCCGGACATGGGAAAACCCCCACCGCCAAGCAAACGGTGAGGGATTATCCTGCCGTCGAAACCGTCCATTCCCTAAAAACAAAACCTGCCCGGTCCGTTTGACCGGTGCTCCGGGAAGGACTACAGGGACGGTGCCGGGGCTAGCAAAGCACACGGAGTCGAACCGAAATCTATTCACACCATCGAGGATGTGATGCTCTGCCGTTGAGCTATTGCCTCATACGTACTGTAGCACAATGGTAGACTCTTTGCATGGAAGTGGAAAAAAGCTCGCTCGATAAAAAGCTACTGAGTCACGCACGGAAGTCGCCGATGGAAATTGCGGAGCTCACCGGACTGGAGCCCGGGTATGTCGCGGAACGTATTACGTATTTGCTGGACAGTAAAGACTGGTTGACGGACCGCCAAGAGGAACGTTTGCTTCTGATGGAGGCAGTGTCACTCAAGGATAAAGCCAACGATATGCTTGACCAGGTAGAGGACCCTAACGGTTTTGCTGCCGTGGCGAACGTGGTGCTGAGGTCGTTGAAGCTTATGAGTGAGAGGTTGGATTCTCGAAGGAAACTTGTTGATGATGATATCAACCGGATAACGACCGCTCACGCAAAAATTTTCGCAGAAGCCTTTGATTCGGCCCTGCAATACATTATCGTGGGGTTCAGAGCTTTTGACGGGGTGCCCGAGGATGGGGACATTGACGATTTGGTAGAAGAGGGACTGAAAAGGGCTAGGAAGATTCTTGATGCCAACCTACTTTGAGCAAGTGCTTGATGAGGCCATGAAGGAAATGCGCCACAAGTCCCGTTTGCGTTTGTACCAGGATGACCCGGCCGCGTGGCTGTGGGACGTGCTCGGCAAGAGGTGGTACTCGAAGCAGACCGAGGTGGCCCAGAGCTTTATGGACAACACTCGCACAGCGGTCAAGTCCGCTAACGGTTGTGGGAAGTCTGCGGTCGTGGCAGACCTTATTACGTGGACGGTGGCCACGAGTGTCCCGGCTGACACGTTGTGCATAGTGTCGGCGCCCACCATGTCCCAGGTGGAGAAAGTTATCTTCGCCTATCTCAAAGTCAATAAGGGTATGGCCAAAGCTCGCGGGCTCGAGCTCCCCGGTCGCATTACCGAGACGCTGGCGTGGAAGCTAGACGGACCAGAGGGCGCTGAGTTCCTTGTGTTCGGGAAGCGACCACCTGACCAAGACATTGTAAACTCGTTCCAGGGGACACGTAAGAAGAACACGAAAGTTTTTTTGGATGAGGGTGGCGGTTTGCCGGCAGCAATGTTTACGGCTTCGGAGGCGGTAGCCACTGGTGCCAATTCGGGAATTCTGGTTATTGGTAACCCGGACAATCGTGGCACCGAGTTCCACAAGATTTTCACTGACCCGAACTTGATGCAGGACTGGAACCGGCAAACTATTGGGGTGCATGACCTCCCCACATTCACCGGGGAAATTGTGTACGAGGACCCGGAGAAGCAACAAGCGATGCTTGATGGGCTTACAAGTGTGGAGTGGGTGGAGCACAAGAAAAGGGCTTGGGGTATTGAGTCCGCACGGTACAAGTCGAAGGTGCTTGGGGAGTTCCCCGATGAGGCCGACAACACATTCTTTTCGCAGAAAGCGATTGATACTGGTGTGGATACGGATATACCGGAGGATGGGGATGAGAGTATTACGTTGGGCTTGGACGTGGCGCGTTATGGTGCGGACGAGAACGTACTGTATTGCAACCAGGGTGGCCGGCTAAGAATTATTGATAGGTGGTCTAAACTGGACACTATTGAAACAGCTAGGAGAGCTCATGGACACACGCAAAGACTCATGGCCGGAATCCTCAACGTGGACGTCAATGGTGTGGGTGGTGGTGTCGTCGATGCTCTTTTGCGTTTGGATGAGTTTGATAACGCCGTTTATTCTGTTGGTTCTATTAATGGGTCAAACTCTTCGCCTGATACGGCTCGTTGGGCGAACGCTCGTGCGTGGCATTACGACACGTTCCGAGAACTCGTTACAAACGGGAGCATTGACCTAGACTTTGAGGATAAGGGTTTGCGTGAGGAGATGATTACGCAAACGTACAAGTTCAATGCTAGTGGCGCCATTCTTATGACAAGTAAGGATGATATGAAAAAGGCGGGCATTGCTTCGCCTGACTCTTTGGATGCCGCAATTCTGGCCACCATTAGCCATGTCGATTATGGTGTTTCTCCGGGGGACGTTGTGGGTACGGATGATTCCGAAGAGGAGCACGCTTTCTACACTGACACTTACTGGTAGCCCATAACTACTGGTAAGATAGCTCCATGGGTATTTTAGACACTTTTATGGGCACTTCGAAGGATTCTCAGGCTCTTTTGGAGCAGATTGATAAGCTTTCTGAGGACAATACGTTACTCACTGAGACTTATGCGGCCATGGCGAGAGCGACTTTGGCTTTTGAAGACCAAGGTTGGACTCCGCTAAACCAGTACGCTCAGAGCGGCATGTTGCTTGTTGACATAAAAAAGGCTTCCGCGAGTGCACGAAAACAGACGACTTCTAACTCTTTGCTCAAGCGGGGGGCGGCCCTTCGTGCGGGCTATGTGTTTGGTCGTGGCTTTAAGATGGCTTCCGATGGGGAACCGTTAGCGCCCCGGCACCAGGCAATTATTGATAACCCAGTGAACCGTAAAGTTTTGTTTAGCAAAGATGCTTGCAAGAAAAACGAGAAGGCTCTATTCACTGACGGAAACTTTTTTGTTGTTTACAATAAGACCACTAAACTTTTTAGCCGAATTCCTCTTGCGGAAATATCTGGTTTCGCTACGGACCCGGATGACCCTGAAACAATTCGTTATTACGAACGCGAGTACCAAAAGGGGGTTGTGGACAGTAGTGCTGCTACTGGCATTCTTTATACGCTGACTAAGGCGTGGTATCCCGTTGACCATGTTGAAAAACCTGTATCAATGATTCAGGGTATTCCGGTGCAACGAAACTCTTTTGTTATTGACATAAAAGCTAATGATGACACGGGGCAGCTTTGGGGTGTCCCCGATTCTTTGCCAGCACTTCCTTGGGCTTGGGCGTATTCGGAGTACCTCAAAGATGGTTCGAAGATGCTGAAAGCTTTGGCTTCTATTGCTTGGCAGGTGACCACCAAGAGCACTAAGGGTGGGAAAAACATTTCTGCGAAGCTGACAAAGAACAAAGATGTTGCTGCGACGGCGGTAACGGGTGCAGGGATTGAGCTTTCTTCTATGCCGAGGACGAACGCGGTGGACCTTGCGACCGGTATGCCTTTGGCCGCGATGACCGCAACTTCTCTTGAGGTCGGGGTGAAAGCGTTACTGGCTGGAAGCGAAGACACTGGTGGGGGCGGTTCTCAAGTTATTGACCAGCCCACGTTGAGTGCCGCGTACACGCGCCAGGGTAGCTGGGAAGAGTTCTTCACCCGTGTGCTCAAAATCATGGGGGTCAAAGCGCCTACTGTTACGTTCAACAACATTATTGTTGACCCGGCGTACCGCACGATTCAGTCCCTTGCGACCGCGTGGATGAGCGGGCTGTTTGACCCTGAGATTATGCAGGAAGCTTTCGCGGAGCAGATTGGTATTGAGGCTCCCGGCCTCGTGCCGGTTGGTGCCCTTGTTCCGAACAACGCATCAAGCTTTGCTAACGATGGGCAAACACTTGGTGCCGGAAACCCTAACAACAATTCAACTTCACAAGGTAACTCTGGAACTGGCGATGGTGACCTTTCGGACGGCGATAATATCATGCGGGACAGGCAAGACGACCCTAGGTAAGAATATCGTGATATTATTGTGATATGTGCCTATCTGAAAACTGCATCGGAAAACCCGTAAGTCGGGGCCATTGCTCCACTCATTACCATAAACTTTGGAAATCGGGTGCCTTCGCGAAGAACAGAGACAGGGCTCCGAAGCGTTGCTCTGTCGAGGATTGCGATTTGGCCTTCAAGAAAAGAGGGTATTGCGGAAACCATTATCAAGCGGCAAGAAACGCGGGAGAGTTTAGTGATTGTCAATGCTCAATGGAAGGATGCGTCGATGTTTTTTATGCAAAGAAACTTTGTCGCTACCACTACACCGTCGAAAGAAGGTATTCAATATCTTTAGTCGATTACCAAAAATTACTGGTGGAGCAAAACTTTTCTTGTAAAATATGTGGCAGAAAAGAAACGACAAACTTGTCCATTGACCACGACCATGTCACGCAAGAAGTAAGGGGGCTACTTTGCCGCTCTTGCAATTTGGGCATTGCAAATTTTGATGATAATGTAGACAGGCTAAAATCCGCTATCGTTTATCTATCCAATAGCTAGTGCGTGGTATCATTGACACAATGTCTAAAATTCTTATTGAGCAGTCAAGCGCACCCACTAAGGTAGGCAATCGCTGGCGAGCTGTACTCATCACCCCGGGTAGCGGCTCTACGGGTGTCTATAGCGAGTCGGTGCTGTCCAAATATGGCGCAGTGGCTTTCCCCAAGGGCACTCACTCTTACGTGGACCACCCCCGCTCCGACGAAGAATCCCGCTCTGCCAAGAACCTAATCGGCACGCTGGCGGAAGACGCTTACTACGAAAAAGGTATTGGTCTTGTTGGGGAAATTGACATCATGCCCCACTGGAAAGAGTTTGTTGAGGCAGTGGCCCCGCACACGGGCCTCTCTATCTACGCAATGGGCGAAGGCGACGAGGCTGACTCTGGAGAATTTGAAGTCACCAGTCTCCACGCTAACATTCAAAACTCAGTTGACCTGGTGTCTTACGCCGGGCGCCCGGGCTCAAAGCTCGAAGCAAAGCTTTACGAAGCCGCAGTATCGATTTCTGCGGAAAAAGAAATTTCCATCGAGGAAGAAGTTCTCGATTCGGAAACAAGTGCTACGCCTCCGATAGTCGTAGTCTCAACAATAAATGAAGAAGAAGGATACTCAGATATGGAAATCCAAGAACTGAGCGACCAGATTGCTGCTTTGCCTCAACTCATTGCAACCGCTGTCGTAGAAGCTATGGCCCCTGTCGAGGAAGTGGAAGAGAAGGAAGAGATTAATGTTGAGGCTGTTGCCGAAGCGTTGGTCGCTGCCGACCTCCCCCAGATTTCTCGTAAGGCTGTCTACGAGTCTATTCGTGCCGGTGTGGACATTACTGTAGCCATCGAAAGCCAGAAGGCTTACGTTGACTCCGTGAAAGCTCACCTCAAAGAGGAAGCAAAGTCTTCCCCCAGGGCAATCGAAGAAGCTCTCATCATCAATGGTGGAGGAAAAGGCGAGACCCTTTCCAGCATCGCAAACATTAAGGTTGGTGCCTAATGGCCCTGAACGAAGTCTACAAAGATGCTTTCTCTGTGGAGTACCAAGTCAACACCGCCGTCCGGTCGGGCATGTTCGTGCACCTTAACGGACTGCACGGTGTTGCCGAGACCGACGCAAAGGTTGGCGCTGACACGAACCACTACGCCACCATTCGTCAGATTGGTGTATTCCGTGGGACCACGGCAGACGCTACCGCAATCGGAGACGCTCTCTACATTGCAGGCGAGGCTCTCTGGGGTACTGCGTTGACCACGACTGCAACCGACAACTTCTTCGTTGGTCGCGCCGCAGCCGTCAAGGCCGGAACCGCCGGCACGGTCCTCGTCAGAATCAACAACTAAGAATAGGTGACTGACTAATGCCCAGCATTGTAAAAGTACAAGAGGCCGTAACGGCCATCGAAGAGCGCACCACGTCGCGTCAGATGGAAGCTGCAAAGCTTTTCACTGCCGCGCTCGCCGGTGACAAGCGTGCCAAACTGACTCTCCAGGAAGGTATTTCGTCCAGCGACATTCCTAGCCTGCTTGAGCCCATCGTCAACGTCACCTTCCTTGCGAAGTATGCCGCTGAGGTAAACGTGTGGGACCAGATTGCCGACGAAAGGACCGAAGATAACTTCGGGAAAATCAAGTTCGGTAACTTCAACATCGACGCTACTCACATCACCGCAGGCGGTGGAGAAGAGTTCATCGCAGGTGGCCTTCCTTCCGTAGGCGAATATGAAGAGTACCAGGCAGTTCCGTTCACCACGAGCGAGGTCGAGAAAGAGTTCGAAGGCAAAAAGGGTGTTCGCGTCCGCCTGTCGTTTGAAACTCTTCGCCGCACCGGTGACTTCAACATCATCAGTGAGATGACCACGGCGTTTGCTCGTGCCGCAGCTCGCCAGGAAGATATTTCCTTGGCCAAGTTGTTTGTCACTACGGCTGGCGCAATCGGAACAGGATTCACCGGAAAAGGAATTGCTGGAAACCCAGCTTTGTCCCTTGCCGCTCTGGATACTGCTATGACAGCATCTCGCACGGACACCGTTGACGGCGACCGCGTACTCGGAACTGACTTTAAGTTGGTTTACGGCTCGGCTCTCCGTTTGACTGTTCGCGACATGTTCGCTGTTCAGCAAATTGTTAGGACTGTAGGTGACACGGAAAGCACATTCGACCCTCGTTTGTTTACTTCTCCTTACTCGCCTATCGAGTTCAACGCCCTGGACACTGTCTCTGGCGGAACAACTGATGCGTTCTGGTTCGTTATGCCTCAGAACCTCCCCCGTCCTCACTTCTGGCAGACATTCTTGTCTGGTGCTCGCACCCCCCTTATCTCCATCAAGGACAGCGGACACTTTAGCCTCGGTGGCGGAGAGGTCCCCTTCCGTGAAGGTAGCTTCGAGGAAGACGATGTACAGACTCGTATCCGTCACATCGTGCAGGCCATCCCCATGTTCAAAGATGGGCTTCGCGTCTCGACAGGTGCCGGCTCCTAAGCACTAAAAAGAATTCCCCCCGGGCCATTGCGGTTCGGGGGGTTTTTCTTTGCTATGATGGAGCTAACAGCTTCCCTCCTGCTGTAGGATTTCGACCCGTTGAGCCTAACCCCCTTCCTGGCTCCGGGTCGAAATCTGCTTAAGTGGTGTAAAATAGAATCATGGCTAACACAGGAATTTTCCCCGCAGACTACACGAGTGACGTAGGCAAGGTTCGTGTACTAATTGGGGATACGCAAGCTGAGAGTGTTGATGCTGGTGAAGGTACGTACATGTACTTTGGCGATGACGAGATTGCTGCATTTCTCACAATGTACGGCGACAACACTAAGCTTGCGGCAGCCAGGTGTCTTGAAACTCTTGCGACCTCTCAGGCCATGCTTCTCAAGTCTTGGTCGTCTGATGACCTGACGGTAAACGGCGATAAGATTGCCGAGTCCCTACGCAAGCTTGCCGCCCAGTTGCGCGAAGAGGCGCTCCAGGATGAGTCAAACGAATACTTTGAGATGATAAAAATGTTTGTTGACGAAGACGATGATGGCACGGCGGACACTTACCCTTGGTGGAACTAGCGTGGCCATCTACAAAAACGCGGTTATCGACTTCCATAAAATTGCGGTTGAGATGCGTTCCGTTGTCGAGGGTTGGTACAACGCTCAAGTGGAAGTGATTGACACGAACCTTCGTGAGCAGACTTGGGATATGGCGACGAACACTTACGGGGCCACCACGGAAACAATCGTATGGTCCGGGAAGGCACGCATTCAGCCTGTCCGCTCTTCTTCCACACCACAGCTAGAGGTTACTCAGGGGTCCATACAGGGCGTTATGGTGCAGGTTCCTTATGACGCCACCCTGGGGCTCGTGCGTAAGGGTATGCAGGTGAGAGTCACTAGCGGGGGCGAGGACGCAGTTCTCGAGGACCTCATACTTGTTGTCCGGTCGGCAATCAATTCGTCTTACGGGTGGAATAGAACCATTGAGTGCGACGCTGATGTGAAGTCGCCCGCGTAGTGTCTTTTTCAATGCGTTTGAACGAGAAGATGAAGCAAAGGGTGAACGACAGAATTCTTGCTCTCCCTGAGTTGATTATGAAAGAGACCGAGAACCTTGCTAAGGAAATTGGTAATATTGGCGAAAAGCGCATCAAGAAGTACATTATCGAAAGCGAGACGCCTTTTAGCAGGGCCGCACAGTCCGCTGGGCTAAACAAGGGTTCTGGTAGGAGACGCACGGGGAAGATGTACAACTCGGTGAGCTACAAGACGGTTGCTTTCAAAAGCAAAACAAGGATTCTTGTGGGCTGGATTAAGTCTAGCGTTCCCAAGTATTACAGATACCAGGAGAGCGGATTCAAGAACAGGTTCAAGGCGGCGTACAGCGCCGGTGGTGCGCTAAGAGTCAAGGGTGGCAAACCCGTTTTGAGGATGCTCCCCAATGGTGAGTTCAACATGACTAAGGGAATGTTTGCTATTCGTGACACCAGGTTTGACCTGGAGAAGATGATACCAAAACTCAAAAAACAGTACATCAAAAACATTGTTCAGGAGATGAAAAGAATATGAACGGGATAGATTTAGTTTCCATTCAAGAAGAAATTGAGACACACATTGCCACCGCTTTCCCTAACTTTGCGATAAAAGAAGACCAAGTTCTCGACGATGAGGCAATCTTGCGAGTGAGCAACAAAACCAAACCATTTGTTGTTCTTCGCTGGGGCGGCTTGAACCGGAGCGAACAAAACACTTCGTTTGCTGGCGTCCGACACGATGAGTACTTCTCCAAGTTTGACATTATTTCTGTGGCGCCCAACCCAAAAATAGCCAGGCAAGTTTTGAACTACTTTTTGGATGGCCTCATCGGATGGAAAATAACCAATGGTGCATCGTTGACGCCGGAGCTCGGGGAGTCCGTTTTTCCCATCCTAGATTCGAACGCCGTGCCGCACCTATACTTGGGGATAGGCACTCTCAGCTTCCGTTTCAATTCGGATAACCCAAATTCTAATATAACCCCGTAGGTGATGGTAAACTAGATATATGGTACTTGCCCTAAACACTGTGTCCGGTCAGATTTGTGACGTGACCCCCAGGATTCTTGCCCACCCTAACTATAAAGACATTCTTGTCCCCGTTGGTTCTGACGCAAAACCGTACAATCCGGTGATGTATCAGCCAGGCACCGTGGCCGAGAAAGATGAGCAACGCTCCGGGTTGAATTTTCTTCGGAAAAGACAACTAGAGGTAGTTCAAGAGCAGGAAACCGAAACCGATATTGAGAAAGAGAACTAATGACGACTAACACTAGAGTTTATCGCGCAAACATTAAGTTCTGTCTCGCTTACCCGGAGGCTTTCGCAGACCGCACAGCCCCCACCGCAGCGGAGCTGAACGCATCGGCTCTAGTAACTAACGTTACTTGCGCCCTAAACGAAGACGGAACCACATTTACGCTTGGCGATTCAGACACCGACGATTCCGTCACTTTTTGTGACGTAGGAAACGTGTCTACGCCTACACTGTATAACCCCGAAGTTGTGTTTGAGATGTTCCGCGACGCGGACATTGATGCAACCGGAGTGTTCAACGCAGCGTTCAACCTGATGGCATTCCCCGATGTTGCTTACATCGCGGTCATGCGAGTGGGAAGCGCCAGCGATGTTGACTTCGCGACTGGGGACCGAATCAAAATGGTTGGCGTAAAAACTGACTTTGGTATCGACGCTATCGGCTCCGGCGAGAATACGCGAATGGTACAGTCCTTCCTGAACAACGATTTCACTAACTGGAACTACGAGGTGGCTTCATAATGACTGATGTAAAAGTTCCTTCAAGCGGAAACATTCGCATCTGGTGGGCTATCCCTAGCGCCTTCTCGGACTACAAGAACCCCACTGCGGCTGAAATCAACGCTTCTGTTGACATTTCGGATGCTATCTCGTGGAACGACTTGGACTTCGGGCTTCAAGCTTCTAACCAACTTGATGACCCTGCTATCACAGCTCTTGGTAAAACCGCAGACCGTGGTTACGCTAACTGGGGTGGCAACATGTCCATGTACTACCCTCAGAGCTTCGATGACGCAAACAGCGCCTACTCGTTGACTTACGACCTTATTGACACGCCCCGCACGCTGGGATACGTTGTTATGCGTATCGATGGCACGGAACCTTCCAATAAGGCTGCTGCTGACGGCAACATGGTTCACGTTCTCAAAGTAATTACTGATGGGTTTGCTGAGTCCGTTACTGGCGAAGAAGCTTTCCGCTACACGGTCTCTATGCTCCCCCAGGGTGACTATGCGGTTCGCGCAATCGTCGGCGCCGGTGATGTAGTTGTCACTCCCGACACCCTTTCCAGTGACGCTGGCGACTTCGACGTTCTTGCCGCAACTTTTGGTGGGCGTGTCTACAGCAAGGGCGTAACGTGGAGCTCAAGTGACGTGGCAGTTGCCACCGTTTCTTCGGCTGGCGTTGTCACCTCCGTAGCGTCCGGGACCGCAACAATCACTGCTACCTCCCCTGGTGCCACCACTGATACTTGTGCGGTTACTGTCGCATAGGAACTACCCGACAGGAAAAGCCCTCGCTTCGGCGGGGGTTTTTCTTTGCCCATGGTAGTATCGTGGTACAAACCACCAGGAGGAAAATTGTCTACAGAATCAGATTACGAAGAAATCCGTGAAGCGGTAGATGCTGTAAAGGCGCCAGGCGTTTTTGATATCCTTTCCGTATTGAAAGGTCGCGGATACCCCGAAACTCAGGTCCCAGTGTACATGGACGAAAACGCCATTTATGCTATCTCCGAAGTGAAAGACAAGATTGAGGAGCAAGAAAACAAAACTGGACTCAAAGGGGAGAGCGAAAAAACCAAAAAAATCATCGAGGCTCTCTACGAAGAAAAAGAATCCCTCACTAAAAAGATTACTGCTTCGGGGCTTACCGTGCACCTTGTGGGCATTGCTGAGGGCTCGAGAGAAGAAACTTACCGCAAGGCTGTGAAAAAGTATCCAATCGAATACGAAAAAGAAGACCCTATGGCTGGACTTCTCGCTGGTGGCAAAAAGAAAGAGCAGAAAGATTCGCCTCAACGCGACGACTTGTTCACCGACTTTTTGTGGCAAGAACACATTGTAAAAATAGTTGACGTTGAAGGCAACGAACAAACGGACTTCGCTTACAGTACCATCAATCAGGTACGCAATCAGTTTCCTTTGAGCGCCTCTATTGCAATCAACAAAGCTATCGAGAAGCTCCGCGACGCTACCGCATTATTCGTGATGGAAACGGGCGAAGATTTTTTAGCGAAGCCCTAACCTGGAATCAAAACAGGTTCCTGGCAACGTTCCTCAAGGCTGCCGCGAGCATAGGGCACCCACCGACGGCGGTTATTTTCAGTGACCCGTCTCACAAGAAGTGGACCTTTTGGGATTACCGTCTCATCAAAGCTCACTACCTCCTAGAGGACTGGTATCGGGACGGCGTGCCTATCTGGTGGGACGAGTCCGACCGTGTCACTTTTGACGCTAAAGGCAGAGTGTCTAAGTCTCGTGCCGCAGTCGAGAAGGCTTCCGAAATAGACGGCAAGAAGAAAACCAAGTCTCACGGCCTGTACTTTATTGCGGAGCCCCGCACAATGGACCAGGGTGCGATGCCAACAAGGCAAGAGTGGCTTGAGGAGCAAGAAGCGAAGAAGGGCCCCCAGGAACCTAGACGACGGCCCCAGGAGCCCCAAATTTTACAGGGGAAAAAGTAGCTATGCGGTAGAATATATATATGGCAAATGACCCAGAAGTGAACATTGATATCACTATTGGTCATGCCAAACTAGCTGCTTCCGCCAAAAAAGCGGTAGGAGTTATTAACGAGATTGGCCAGGCCGCAATAACGGCCAGTGGGGGCGCGAAAACTCTTGCTTCATCTTTCCGGGAGTTCGGCGACTCGGGCAAAAGCCTTCCGGCTCTTAGGTACGCACTCTATGACATAAGAAACACTCTTAGTCTTATATCGGTCGCTTTTGCCGCTGTGGCCATAGCGCCTGTGGCCCTTTCCATCAAGTATGAACGGGCTTTCGCAAACGTTATTAGAACTAACGAATTGGTGGTGGGTTCCACACAAGAGTTACGTGCAGAGCTCCAGGAGATTACCGAAAGCACCCCTATTTCTTGGGAAGACATTACGAACATCGCAGCGTTGGCTGGGCAGCTCGGCATTGCGGAAAAGTATATCGCTAGCTTTACTGAGTCGGTAGCTAAGTTTGCTGCCACCACGGACTTAACAGTGGATGCTGCCGCGACCGCGTTCGGGCGCCTTAATCAGCTCATTGACGGTGTTGATGGCCAGTTCGAGAAGCTTGGTTCCGCAATTCTGGCTGTAGGTATCAGTTCTGTGTCCACGGAATCTGAAATTGTTTCGGTGTCCACACAGATTGCTTCTATGGGTAACTTGGCGGGCCTCACTGCCCCTGAGATTATTGGACTATCTGGCGCCATGGCATCCGTAGGCATCAAGCCAGAGCTTGCACGCGGTAACGTCACACGCCTGTTTAGCAACATTGGAAAGTCCGCTGTCGAAGGCGGGCGAGGCGTCACCGAGTTTGGCCGTTTGACGGGGAGAACAGCCGAAGAGTTTGTTTCGGATTGGGGCACCCAGCCAGGCCGGGTTTTACAGGACTTCTTTAGAGGCATAAACGATGAGGGTCCCAGGGCAGAGCGCACGCTAAGGGAGCTGGGCATTACTTCCGTGCGGGACATTCCGGCTATTTTGCGTTTGGCGCAAACCTCCGACGAGGTTGCCAAGCTTATCGGGATTAGTAACGACGAGTTCCTTAGGGGCTCCAAAATCAATCAGCAGTACGGGATTATTAGCGACACTACGGCCGAACAGGTTTCTCGTCTAGGACAGAACGTGCAAACTTTGGGCGCCGCTTTTGGCGACTCGGTTGGCCCTCTTGGAGGGTTCTTGAAATACTTGAATCAAGTTGTACAGGGCCTTACGGTGTGGGCTCAGCATCCCATAGGCGAAGCTATCAGTGGTTTTATCATTATCACCTCGTTGCTTATTGCCGCTTTTACCGCATTGTTCGCGGCAGTGGCCGGAGCCGCCGCATCAATTCTTGCAATTAGGTTCGCGTTGCAGAAGCTTGGGTTTGATTCGATTGGTGCAGCCGCCAAAGTGATGATTAACAATAAGGCTATAGATGGTCTCGCTTTCAAGAGTAAGTTTGCCACGATTGCGGTTCTTGGTTTGTCTGCCGCTTTCAGGGCTCTCCTTATCAGCACGGGCATTGGCGCAGTGTTGCTCCTCATCTCCTGGGGTCTTTCTACGTTGGGGAAAAATTCTGACGCAACGAGTTCCAAGCTTAAGGACTTGTACGGTGACATGGAATCGCTTTCCACGGCGATTGATGAGGACACTGCGGCGTTCGATAAGAACACTGGGAAGATGAAAGATGGTAGTGACGCTCTTAGGGTTTACACCAGAACCATAGAAAACAAAAACGACGCCATAAAGGATAGCGTCAACATAGCGGGCGATTTTGTTCATTCTGACGAACAGATGACAGCGTCCACCGAGGACGGTACGGCCGCACTCGAAAAGCAAACAAGGGTCATAGACGAGAACACTGTCGCATATTTCAAAAATCAGCTCCTCAAAGACGAAGATATTGTTGACCTGTTTTCTGACGCCGCTTTCCAAGACGCTATGAATAAAGCGGGGGTCACGGTCAGTGAACTTATTGCCGCAAACATTGAGGGCGAAAGCTCCCCGCTTACTGACGCGATAAGTGCACAGTTAGACGCGGGCATAGAAGAACTAAAAGCCAGAAGGCAAGAAATACTTGTAACGCATGGGGACACCGGCCCGGAGTATGCTGCGGCAACAAGAGCCATCCACGCTCGCAAAGAAATGGCGGAAGAATACGAAGAGTCCCTTCTCGGGCATTTGAGGACCCAAGCAGACAGTATCGCTTTAGACAAACAAGCCACCGAAGCTCTTACGTTTGCCAACGAGGGCCAACAAGACGCGAAAACTTATATTGACCTTACTGACGCTTCTGTAAAGATTTTGATGGAAGACATTTTTGGTTTGGCTAACGCTAACAAGAAAACAACTGATTCGTTCAGAAAACTTGGGGAAGAGTTCGCTGACCTGGGGCCTGACGCTGGCGCTGCCACGGGCGCCATACAAGGGGTTATTGCGGCAGTTATAGCTGGCACCCCTGACGCCGAACAGCAAATCATAAACTTGGCACAAGCTATGCTTGTCATGGAAGCAGCCGGAGTTCTTTCCAGCAAACAAGCAGTCATATTCAACGACACCATTGAGGGTCTCGGCATCACCGCTGGAATTACAACAGCTCGAGTTTTAGAGCTTACTGCGCTTGGCGCAACGGAAGGCACCCTAGAAGGGGCGCTGGACGCCCTCATGGATGGAATGAATGGTGTGGGAGCTTCTGCAGATAAAGCTTCTGGGAAAGTCAAAACATTGGCGGAACAGTTTGAAGAACTTGTCGATGTTATGTTCGACGCAATCAACCTTGGCCGCGAAACCGAAGAAGCAATCTTTGCTCTCGGTGAAGCGTTCGGTGATACAGGCAAAAAAGCTTTGTACTCTAGCGAAGAAATGCAGGACGCCATCGGTGCCATTCTGCAACAATCCGAAAGCGCCGAAGAAGGTGTGGCTAACCTAGCTTCGCTGTTTGCCGGCCTCGCGAAAGAAGTGGGTGGCAACGCTTCCCCCTCATTGAGTATCCTCAGACAAGCCATCAGCCGGGTCGCATCCGAGTTTGGCATAACCGAAGCAGAAGCGCAAAGGTTTATTGACACTGCCGGTGATGGCATTGCCAACATCAACTTTGATAATTTCAATAGAGGAATCAAAGCAACACAGGAAAAGATTCGCACGCTGTCCGATTACGCCGGCGACCTAGAAAACGTTTTCTCTCGTGCTTTTGATTTGCGTTTCGCCAAGACTTTTGACATTGACAGGATTGCGGAAGCCTGGGACAACCTTGGCGATAACGTGGAAAGAGCAAGGCTCGAAGTTGAAGACTTGCAGGCGGCCCAGCAAGGTTTGGGGGCCGACCGGGCAATCAAAATGTACTTCTTGTCTGTCGCAGAATCTTATGGTGACATGTTGCGGGCTGCCGTGCTCCGTAAAGAGCTGTTAGAGATGGACAGAGACCAAGCCGAAAACGCTGGCAAGCTCGCTAATGCTCAAGCTATTGCAGGCGGAGACCTGACTGGGCAGGGTGTCGGGCAGAGGCAAAACAGGTCCGACCTGCTTGGCCTTGTGCGTGATTACCAGGGGTACATTGAGACTTTGGCGGAGTCGGGTGCGAGCCAGGACGAGTTGCGTAAAGCTACTGTAAGGGCGCGTCGAGAGTTTGTTGCTCAGGCTATCGAGCTTGGCTACCAGGAGTCGGTTGTCAACGAGTACGCGAAAGCGTTCGATGATGTACGCACGGCGATAGACAGGGTCCCGCGTAACATCACGGT
>Ga0208903_1000395_pt1 | contig 36967 bp, 28 predicted proteins | sample AntAceMetag02UKJ_FD_184769 | JGI IMG/M metagenome (GOLD analysis project Ga0208903, IMG submission 184769) | Saline lake microbial communities from Ace Lake, Antarctica - Antarctic Ace Lake Metagenome 02UKJ (SPAdes) (version 2) | ecosystem: Environmental > Aquatic > Non-marine Saline and...
TTTCCATGTTGTAGAGTTCCCAAGGGCCTTTGCTGCCTTTGGCGACGAGTTTCCATTTTCCATCCCGCACCGCGCGGTTGCCTTCGTGTTCGAAAAAGATTGGGCTCCCGCTGCGATCAATCGATTTGCCGGTAAGCGCTGCGGCGAGTGAAGTGCCTTCGAGGGTCGTAATCTTGACCCCATCTTTCTCCTTCGGATATTCGGCCCCGGCAAGGTCCAGCGCGGTCGCCATGATGTCGATGAGGTGCGACGGACCGTCGTGGAGGGGGCCTTCGTTAGTCGCTCGAAAGGCATCCCCCTCGCGGGCGATACCGGCAGGCCAGTGCGCGATGAGAGGGGTCGCAATGCCTCCTTCGTGAACCCAGTGCTTGTACTCACGAAACGGGGTGTTCGAAACATTCGCCCAGTTTTCCCCGTAGCCGATCTCGACCTCGGGAAAGGGGCCGGGCATGACGCCGGTTCCACGGCGGAGAGGGTAGCCGTCGCGGGATTGTACCGGGATCATTTCGGTTTGGAGTTCGTCGCGCCCCATCGCGGGGAGAGTGGGTTTGTCAGGGCGCACAAGCGGTCCGACCTCTTGATTCCGGCCGAAGACTTCGGCGCAGCCTCCGTTGTCCTGAAGATAGAGGATGAGCGTGTTCTCGAGTTCGCCGGTTTCCCGGAGCGCCTCGATGATGCGGCCGATTCCCTGATCCATGTTATCGACCATCGCGGCGTAGACTTCCATGCAGGCGGCTTCCCATTGTTTGAGCTCGACTTTGTCCCAGTCTCCGATTTGCGGAGCGACCTCCCAGTCTTCGGGAAGTAGTTTCATTTCCCTGAGACGCTTGACACGGGCTTCTCGTGTCGGCGTGTAACCGCCGTCGTATTGTCCTTCATACTTGGCGATGTCTTCGGGGAGGGCATGCATCGGCCAGTGTGCGGCGGTGTAGGCGACGTAGGTGAAAAAGGGTTTGTCAGGGTGATGTTCGGCATGGTCGTGGAGGTAGCGGACCGCGTTGTCGGAAATGGCGTTGGTGTAATACCAGGTGCCGTCCGGGGCATATTCGGGATCATTCTCCGGGGTGATGTAGCGATTGTCCCGCGTCAGGCTGTTCGGGTCGAAAAAGGAACCCGCTCCGTGGATCGTTCCGTAAAAGCGATCAAATCCGCGTTGAAGTGGCCAGTTGGCTGTGTCAGGGTTTTCGAGATTATCGGAATGGTAGGGTGTGACGTGCCATTTCCCTGACATGTAGGTGCGATACCCGGCCGGGTGAAGCGCCTCAGCGATGGTGACGCAATCGCGATTGAGGTCGCCGCGGTAGGCGGGGAATCCGCGATCTTCCATCATGTGACCGATCCCGGCCTGGTGCGGGTAGAGGCCGGTGAGGAGCGAGGCTCGAGTCGGGCAGCAGCGTCCAGTGTTGTAAAACTGGGTAAAACGAACGCCATCTTTCGCAAGCGAATCGAGATGCGGGGTTTCAATTTCGCCGCCGTAGCAGCCAATGTCCGACCAGCCCATGTCGTCTGACATGATGAGGATAATGTTAGGTCGTTCATCGGCCCTAAGGGTGCCGATCATCATAAGTGCGAAAGCGAAAGTCAGTATCTTTTTCATGGGGTTTGGAAGGGATGAGGGTGAATCATGGACAAGGCAAAATCCAGCACGTAAACGTGGGAATTGGAGTGCTGTGTTTGCTTTGGCGGGAGCTAGACTGCGCCATGAAGTATTTTCTCCTGAGTCTTCTTCTAGTGTTTCCACCTGCCGGCATGGCCGGAGATAAGCCTGTTGAAATAGTTGAACGGTTTGATGAATCATTCGATCCATCCCGTTTCATCACGAGCCTGCCTAACAAAAATACCGAGGTCCGGGAAGGTGTTCTCTGGACCCGCGGATCCAGTGGAGGGAAGTATCCGCCCATGGTCTATCTTGCGGTCGAGGGTAAGGATATGGAGATTTCATTCCGTTATCGTCATCTCGGCGACGGAGGCTTTATCTGGTTTTTTGTCGATGGCGATGACGGCTTCGGATCGATTGATCACATGTTGCGGGTGAAGTTTCGGAGAGACGGGGTGCAGTTACAGGTTGATTCCCACTCGATGGATGAGAATCACCCTCAGCGACAAAATACGGGGCGATCGGCGGATCCTGTCAGTGGTGCCTATCGTCTCAACGAGCGACTGCCGCTTCAGCCTCTTGATCTCAGGGGAAATGAATGGAGAGAAGTAGTGATCAAATTCGAGGGGCCTGAAGTAGCCCTTTCCATTGATGGAACCGAGTGGAAGGAATTTCTCAATCGACCCTGTTTCGATGCGCCTAAGCGAAAGCTTCTCTGGATGCAGAATGGAGGAGAGAAAGGCGTTGAGATCGATGACGTCGTCGTAAAGCGATCCGGGGTGACTTCTCTGGAATGAGTCTTCTACACGTATTTTCAACGGGAAAGAGGCTTTCCATTTGGTGATCTTTTTCTACGATGTGCCCATGCTTGAGAGCCAACCTGATCGCCGACAATTCCTGAAATCCAGTGCCGCCGCCGGAGCCACGGCTTTGTTTGGTAAATCTGCTTTTGCTAATTTTGGGGAGCCAGCTCTCGTCGATGATTTTCAGCGGGCTGATTCCCTCTATCACGGAGTGCGCTGGGAAACGCAGAATCCGGGATACTGGCAGATCAAGGATAACGCGCTGCGTCGTCGTCTCAGTAATATGGGGGATCGTGCGCGCAAGACGGGTTTTCCTTATCATTCTTCGGTCGATTCCGATCCGCGGAGTTCCGGGAAGATGGAAACCGAATACGATCCATCCCTGCCGGTTGGCCTTCTTTGGTGGCGGGATAAGAAAGTGAAGGATGCCTATGTCGTCGAAATGTCAGGAACTTTTCATGGAGGGCGACCGGATGAGATTCCGGAAGGGGACGATGCCTCGTGGCAGATGTATTCCGCCGGTTTCGGAGTGATCGGAATCGCTTTTGGAGCCGACAGTGTTTTCCAGAGCTATCAAAAAGTAGGGAAGGCGTTGATTGCAGGGTGGTCAGATCAGGAGCCTGGCTCTCAATTCAGCACGAGCTATGCAGACCCGCGAAAGAACGGTTCGAGAAAGCCCTCCGAGGTGGCAGTGAGCGGGTTGAAGCCCGGTGATTCGTTTTTGATTCGGGTGGAAGTGGTCCCGACCGATGAAGGCCGCGCGATCGTGAAGTCTTCCTTTTCGAGCGGCGGGGTCACGAGCGAAGCACCTCTGTTTCATACTGATTTATCGGATTGTGAGGGTTTTGTTGGAGTCGCCGCGAGAGGCTTGATCGATTTTGAAGTGAATGATTTTCAAGTGAGTTCTTCTGAATCAGAAATCTCTCAGGTCGGCCACTGCGAGTGTCTCGGCTGCTGGGCGCTTGGAGATTCCCTGAAGGAAGTGGATGGGGAATGGGTCGTGCGTTTTGTGAGCCTCTTCGCATCGGACGGGGAGACTGCGGAGCTACGAATTTCCACCGAGGAGAACCCGGATCGCGGGTGGGAGAACGTTCCTGTCGCCGGAACTGCGAAGATCGTCAGCCATGAGTGGCGGCGAAACACGTCAACGATCGAGGCGACCCTCCCGGTGAATCCCGGCACGGTGGATCTTTTCTACACGGTCTGGAAAGATGGGGTGAACGTCACCGCCGATGATCGTATCGGCACCGCTGCGGTCGGGCCTGGCACAGGATTCGTTGGCGATGTGCCTTCGTCAGGTTCTTACGTGGGGCGGCTCCCTCGGCTGCAGGCACCGTATCGACTCGGTGGCTTTAGTTGTCACGCTATCAGTGGTGGGCTTCAGAAAAAGACGGACGAAGGATTCGAGTTGGTGGGACGAAACGCTGAGTGGGAGTTTCGGGATCAACCGAGTGAGGGCTGCTACGAGGCTTTTGAGGACTACGAACTGCAGATCCTCGTTTGGGAAGACGATGTTTGGTATCTGGAGTTGGAACTCTACCCGCCGAGCACTGATGACGCTTACAAGGTCATCGCGAACTCGATCTGCGGGCCGACGAGTCGCTGGCAGATGATGCGACACTGGAATGTCATCAATCCGGGGGATCACGACTACGGAATGGATGACGTGAAAGGGCCTGAGCAAATCGCGATCCGGAAGCATGAGGGACTCGGTCAAGATCCGGAATACATGCGGCGGAATTTTCAAATCGTTCATCATCTCGTGACTGGGGACGAGGAGGTCGATTCACTCGCGAATCCGAAGAAGTGGCGGGCCTGGAAGATGCCGAATCGGGACTTCACTCTTGTGATCTGTGACTCGCGCCTCTGGAGGAGCTCTCAGGACACCGACATCTGGGATGACGCGGGCTGGGATGCTTTCAAGAATTTGTATGATCGGACGGACCCGACGCGAAGCCTCCTCGGCGAGGAGCAATTTGGATGGCTCCAGGAAGTGATTGCGACTGACTCGTCTCCGCTCATGGCCCTGACCGGGGTGAATGGCTTGCACACGATCTGGACGGGGCGGAACTGGGGAGATGAAGGTTTCAAGGAATTCGATCAGCGCGACCGGGTCACGGCGGATTATGCCGGGTGGGTCAAGGCCGGGGCTGATCGTGTTTTGGAGTTGTTAGGGGCACGCAGTGGCGTCGTCACTGTCTACGGAGATGTTCACAACGGATGCATCATGACGAACCACGAGCATCGCGTCGTTGAGGCGTGCTTCGGTCCAATCGGGCGCTCGGGAGGGCGGGGCGTCATCACTGGTTTCGGGCCGGAGATGAAAGACTTTGACGGTCGTGAAATTTCCGTGCATGCCCTCTATCACAAAGATTTTGCCGACGCCGAGTTGAGCCCGCATGGGAAGAATGATCCTTTCTACTGGAATTTTCTCGAGATGGTTTTTGATCCGCGGGCTGAGGATCCCGAGATCGAGATGCGGATTCGAAATTTGATCGATGGCCCTGACGAAGTAACAAGGGGAGGGGACGATTTTGTCACGGTGGCGAGCGCTACCGGCCGGGAGAACCGTTGCGTTCTGCCGGAAATCAAAACTCTGCCCAATGCAGATGTCAGGTTAATCGAGGCTGATTCGGGCAAAACGATCCGTGGAGTTCGCAGTCGCGCCGATGGTTCCGTCGCTCTTGCGGGGTTGCCCGATATCGAGCCGGGGACTCAGTTGCTGGTGACGGCGTTTGATGGGGAAGAGTCGCACTCGGAAGTGATCGTGACTTTGTGATGCGTCGTCGGAGCGAATCAGGCGGGGTCTGAATTCCACCGAATCCAGCTACGTTCAGGCAGCGTGCGCGCAGCCGGTTATGGTTGATTGTGCGGCTATTGCCCGATTCGTTTGAAAGGAGGGCGATTCTCTTTCATTTCGGCCTGTTTCCTGCACCGTTCGCCCGCGATGGTGATGGAACGATTGGCTGGCCTGACTCGATGCTGCGTTGTTGCGGCGGGGTCGACTGTTGCCTTTTCGTATGGAGGTGTGATCGAACGTGAGCCGGCTCCGGCGCACTGGTTTGATCAATTTAAGGAGAGCATGGTCGTCTTCGAGGACCCGTCGGCGAAGGGGATCCAGCGGTTCGCGATCACGGGGCGTTTGCAGTATGACTTTGCCTACCTTGAGGATGATTCCGAAGAGATTTCGTTGAACCGCTTCCGGCGTTCCCGTCTCGGATTTACCTCGGAACTGTTCGATGAGTTTCGGGTCGATTTTCAGGCTGACTTTGAGCTCAATCGAGCGGACCCCGCCTATGCCGGTTTGTCCTACGGCTTTGTCCAGTGGCAGCCTAATCCTGATCTCCGCTTCCGATTGGGTAAACAATTCGCGAGCTTCACCCTTGATGGAACGACCTCAAGTGCGCGGCTCCTCACGATGGAGGCCAACGATCTTTCGCGCAACGTATGGGGGCCGGAGGTCTTCGTTCCCGGCTTCTCGATGCGATGGAAGCCCTCCGATTTTTGGATCGATTCCGGCATCTATTCGGGCGGCAGCAGTTCGGACGAATTTGGAAATTTCGACGGCAGCTTCGGGATCATTCAGAAGTTTGGCTACGACATGTCAGAGCACTTCGGAGTGGAAGAGGCGAGCATGGAGCTGGACTATTTTTATCAGGAACCGGATCTGAACAACGACTTCATCCGACCTTTTCAGCACGTCGGTTCGATTCAATTTCGCTACGATGACACCCGCTGGGGTTTTCGCTCTGATCTCGTCGGCGCGCGGGGGAAGCTTGGACAAAGCGATAAAGGCGGTGTGGTTATCATGCCCTTTTATCGATTCACGGAAAATCTGGAATGGGTCAACCGCGTCACCTGGATGAAGAGTAAAAACGAGAACGGGATTCGGCTCGGGAATTACGAAAATCGCATCGCGAGGGGAAGAGGAAACGAATATCTCGAACTGTATTCCGGTCTCAACGTCTATCTACGTGGGCATGATTTGAAATGGCAGTTCGGCTTTCGCCATATCGATCTCGTCGATGAAGCGGATGACGGAGGAGCTTACGATGGCTGGAGCGTTTCGACGGGGATCCGGATCAATTGGTGAATTTCGAGACGTCGCTGAATGGGGAACAATTCAGACGGGATGGATGTGCTGGTCGATCGGAGACAGAATTCTCCCGAATCCCGCTACTTTCCGTTAAACTTCACGGTGAGGGATTCGAAGCCGTTCACGCGGCTGTATTTTTCTTCGTGCTCGATGTGAGGTTTCGCTTCGATCACTTCGATGGCCGAAATTTTGGAAACGAGCGCTTCGAGGAGCGTCCTCACGACAAGGCGGGCATGAGGGGCGCCAAGACAGAGGTGGGTGCCGAAGCCAAACGAAACATGCGGGTTCGGTTTCCGGTCGAGTTGAATCGTGTCAGGGTCGGTGAAGACCGTTTCATCGTGATTCGCTGAGTTCCAACAAAGCGAGACGCGGCCGTCGGCGGGGACGGTCACTCCCTGCACCTCCGTTTCGACGGGGCAGACGCGACCAATGTGAGTCAGGGGCATGAAAACGCGGAAGAACTCCTCGGAGGCGAGCTTGATTCGCTTCGGGTCTTCGCGAAGGAAATCGAGCTTTTCCGGGTTGTCCCCGAAGTAGGCAATGATCGACGAGATGCTGTGGATGATGGTGTCCCGCCCGCCTGCGAAGGTCAGGTTTCCGAATCCCATCATTTCTTCGCGGGTTAGTTTTCGCCCCTGAAATTCTGACTGTGTCAGGGCACTGAAAAAGTCTTCACCGGGATTCGCCTCAGCGAGGGCGAACCGGGCTTGGAGATAATCCTCAAGTTGATTGCCTTTTTTAAAGGTGCCGCCGGTGACTTTAAAAACATGCATGCCCCAACTGATCCAGGTGTCGGCTTCGGATTCGGGAACGTTGAGCAGGTAAGTCAGGCCCCGCGATTGAATCGGCAGCGCGAAGTCGTTCACAATTTCGAGCGAGTCTTCCTGAATAGCCGCGGTCAGCATTCCATCGATGAGAGCTTCGACCTGAGCGATCATTTCAGGCTTTTTGGCTCGTTGGAAAAAGGGTTCTGCGAGAGCGCGATATTCCCCGTGGAGCGGAGGATCGACTTCGATGGGAAGTTGGCGCATCGTCCGCACTTCCTCCTCGGACGGAATGGGCACTCGAAAAGGCGCGTCGGAGCTGTAGGTCTTCCAGTCTTTGGCCGCTTCACGCACATCCGCATGACGAAGAATCATCGGGACGTCCTCGCCTTGAAAAGGGCACTTCAAGACCCCTGCTTCCTTGCGGGCTTCTTTGAAAGGATCGGAAAGGGCTTGGGATGAGTCGCTCATGATGCAGGACTATATTGGCCCTGCTCCGTGCCGTCCAGCCACGCTTTCCAGCGCTGACTACCCAATCCAGGAAAGGAGGAGTCGGCACCAGAAAGTCGCGAGTGGCACCGCGATGAGTCCGATGATCGCTCCCGGAATGAGGAAGTCTTTTGAACGTATCTGGCCGCTCGCGTAGGCAATTGCATTCGGTGGCGTCGAGATAGGAAGACACATCGCGGCGGAGGCGCAGAGGGCCATGGGCACGGCAAAGGCCGCTGCTTCGACACCGCCACCACTTGCCGCTCCGGCCGCAATACCGATCGGGATGAGAATGTTCGAGGCTGCCGTATTACTCATGAAATTCGAGAGGAGGAGGGTCAGCATCCCAAAAATCATGCCCATCGCCCAGGGAGAAACATCGAGGCTGCTCAGTTGGCCGGCGATCCATTGTGCGAGTCCGCTTTCAGAGACGCCGACCCCGAGCGATAGCCCGCCCGCGAGAAGGATGAGAATGTCCCAGTCGAGCGTGCGAATGTCCTGCGCCCGGATCACTCCCGTGATGGAGAAAAGCACGATGGGAATAAAGGAAACCACCGCCGTGGGAATTCCGTGCCAACTGCCGGAAAGCCACAATCCGATCGTGACGACGAAAATGGCGAGGACCGTCCAACGCTGCCAGCGGGGGGCGTGATCCGTTCGCGCATCGGGCCGAGTTGCGTTTTGATCTTCTTCTGAGTCTTGCAGTTGAAAAGAGGCCAGTCGCACCTGTTTGGAGAGCACCCACCAGAGCCCGATCATGAGAATGATGGCAGGAGGCAGGCCGAAGAGCATCCAGGTCAGAAAGTCGATGTTGTAGACGTCACTGAGGAGCCCGGAGGCGATCGCGTTCGGTGGCGTGCCGATGATGGTTCCCATGCCGCCGAGATTTGCGGAAAAGGCGACCCCGAGGATCATCGCTTTGGCTGCTCCGACGGCTTTCATGCTGCCGAGCATGGGCCCGAGGATCGCCAGCATCATCGCGGCGGTCGCGGTGTTCGAGAGAAACATCGAGAAGACAAAAGTTGTCCCCATCGCGACGAGGAGGACGCGCTCCGGTTTAGCCCCGGCAAGCCTCAGCAGATTGCCGGCGAGAGAACGATCCAGCCCTGTGCGTGAGGAGGCTTTCGCAAGAATGAAGCCGCCGAAGAAAAGCCACATCGATGGACTTGCCCAGGGTTGCACGAACTTTTGCCAGGCCGAGGAATCGCCTTCCGGATTCATGACGCCGCCGGGTTGGCCGAGAATCATGATCTGGAGACCGATCGCGAGCAAGGCAACGGCGAAAGCAGGGATCGCTTCGGTCATCCAGAGTAGACCGCAGAAGAGGACAATCCCAAGAGTCCACCGGGCCGCAGGTTCGAGGCCGATGTAGTTGGGTAAAAAGGCAATCCCGGTGGCTGCGGCAAGGCAGAGAATAAATTTTAGGAGCGCGAGACCGGAGTGAAATTCAAGGTGCCCGAGGATACGACGATACTCCGCTCTCGTGTCAGCCCTCGAAATGAGATGAGGAACCGGGAAACGGAATCCGAGCGAATGCCGGGATTCGCCTGGGGCATGTTCTTCTTCCTGCTCGGGCATGATGGGCGGTTGCGTGAGAAGAGATTGCATGATGCGTGCCGAGTCCAGTCGGATTGTTTAACGTGAAGAGAAGCTGGGGGCGCGGAGTCGCTTGCCCATGGCACAATTTTTGCTATTTCGACTCGACTAATGCTGACTCTCCTCAAAGACCAATTTCCGGTGCGGCTCGACCTTCTAACCGGTGCCTCCTGCTCGATCCGTCCCATTGCGGTGGAAGACGAAGGGGCTTTTCGCGGATTTCATGAAGTCATCCCGGAAGAAGAACAGTTGTTCATCCGCTCGCAGATCAAGGACGGGAGTCTCTTTCGCGAATGGATTGAGGATACGGGAAATATTCAGCACTTTGCACTCCTCGCTTTTGTTGATGGAAAGCTCGTCGCGATGGGCTCGCTACATCAACGTCCCGGGGGCTGGAAACGACATATTGGACGTGTTTATTTTTTAACTCACCCCGACTTCCGGGGCCTCGGAATTCTCGATCAGTTGCTGGAAATTCTCGTAAAAATATCGACGCAGATTGGCCTCACGAAACTGGAGTCTGAATTCAATGGGGAGCGGAAGGTCGCGATTGATTCGATGGGAGCAATCGGCTTCCGGGAGCTCGTTCGGCTTCCAAATTACATCCGCGACATGAAAGCGGAGTCTCACGATTATGTCCTTATGGGGATGAATCTCTTCGCTGATTTTGAGAATCTCGGGGCGGGCGATTGAAGTTCTGAGCGCGTGAGGTGGTTCGTGGCTTGCCTGGGTAGCGAATTCCTTGTTACACTTTTCCGGAAAGTGTTGAACAAGGATGGCCTTCGGAACTCAATGGATAACTCATGTCGCTACCGTCCTCGTGGCGTTGGCTTTGCTTTCCTGCAAGAAGCCGCAACTGAAAACCGATGCGGAAGAGGCATCGTTAGAGGAGATGGAGGCGGTCGCGGCCGTAGATCCAGATTCGGTCGAAGGAAAGCGAAAGGCAGTCATCGGTCGTGCTTTCGAATCGCTCACCCTAGGGTCCCGTCGGTTCACCGCAGTAGAAATTCGAGATATCACCGATGAAGGGATTGTGGTCGCTCATGCCGGTGGAGTCGATGACGTTTCCTGGGACGAGGTTCCGGAAAATGTTCGCGAGGAGTGGGGATATGATCCAGCTTCCAAGTCGAAGAAAGAAAGCTTGGCTGAGAGGCTTTCCGGATCGGGCCTGCTCGAGAAACCTGAAATGTTGAATGAACCGGCCCCTATCGCGACGGTTGAGGCACCGAAGAAAACTCCACAGCTTAGCGCCGCTGACCGGGCTCGCAGGCTCTCGCAAATGGGCCAGAGGTTGGAGGCGCAGCGAGTCGGGATGCAAAGCCTGGAGTCGGATTTATCGAGGCACTCTATCCAGCTAAAGACTTTGCGGGCTGAGTACCAGTCCGTTCGGGCGCTGCAGTCCACCCAGCGTTCCGGCGGTGTCCGCGTTGAGAGGATTGGTGGAGAGTCGACGGTCGTGGATCGGAGGAAGCAGGCCGGAGAGTTACAGGCGAGAATCCAGGTTGAAGAGCAAATGGTGGCGCAGCTCACCAAGTCACTACAAGCCGCGCGACAGCAGTATCAGGCAATCAATGCTGAACTGATTCAGCTTCGTCAGCAGTGAGGGGTAATCGTGATAGAAAGGCCTCGCTCACGCCGTGAAAAGTTCTTTCAACTCGCCTTTCGAATCACCGTGCGACTCGGTCGCGATTCCCGATCCATTGAGTAAACTCACCCACAGATTACAGAGTGGCGTCTTCGGCTCGGCCACAATATGCCGACCATGCTTGATCCCCGCCCCGCCGCCGGTCACGATCGTGGGGCAGTTCGTGAGGTGGTGAATTGAGTGAATGTTAGACCCGAGTGTCATCGTCGTGTGATCGAAGAGTGAGGACCCATCGGTTTCCTTGATGCTCTTGAGGCGGTCGATGAAATGGGCAAACATTTCCGACTGCTTCAAGTCGCGCTGCTGCGAGACATCCATGCGGTCGCCGGGTTGGTAGTGGCTCATGTTGTGCGCCGTGATCGTCGCACCCATGCTCCGAATCATCGTGTCGAGAGGCTGACGATAGCTGAAAACCCGGGTCGCATCGACCTGGAGCGCAGCGGCCATGAGGTCGTACATCACTTTGATTTCCTCAACGCCTTCGAGGCTATTTTCAGGCTCGACCGGAGCGGGGTCCGGCGTCCGCTTCGGCACTTCAAGCCACTCGCGTTCCTTCGCGAGGCGCACCTCGATTTCGCGGATCGACTGGAAGTATTCGTCGAGTTTGTCCTGGTCCGATTTCGTGAGGCCGCGTTGCGTTGTCTTCGCATCTTCGAGGACGGTGTCGAGGACGCTTTTCTGCTTCAGCAAGTCAGCTTGCCGCTGCTCCAGCGGGGTGCTGTCGTCTGAGAAGAGTTTGTGAAAGGCCGTCACCGGAGTCGTCAGCGCGGAAACCGGCTTGCCCTGACGATTCCAGGCGAGGGAAAGACCCGGGCCGTGGCCGGAGTTGTCACCGCCCTTGTAGCTGAGCTGCACCGAGGAAAAACGCGTTTCCTGGCCCAGTGATTCCGCCGCGACCTGATCGACCGAAACGGTGTTGTGAAAACTTTGACCGGGCTCGGCGTAGCGGTTCGCTCCCGTGAGCCAGAAGGTGCTGCCCCAATGCGCTTCGTTATTATATTGGTTCGCGAGGTTCTGGACGATCGTCATGTCGTCGCGATGCCTCGCGAGCGGAGCGAGACCTTCCGGAAGCGTGTAATCAGCGCCGACATCTTTCTGATCCGGATACCAGGATTCTTTGGTCACGCCGAATCCCATCCCGAGAAAGACAAAGCGCTTTGGTGGCGTTGCCACCAAAGCCGCCGAGGCAAAGCGTCGAAACCCGAGCGACTCGAGCGCGGGAAGGGCGATCAGAGCCGAGCTGCTGCGGAGAAATCCGCGGCGCGAGGGAGGGGAGAGGGGAGACGTCATTTCTTCAGTTGGAAAGGTTTCGATTCGACGAAGGCGAGGACAAGTTCGCGCATGGAGCCGTCCTTTGCATTAGCGCGTTTCAGCAATCGTTCGCGGAGGCTTTCGTCGGAAAATCCATAAGGACGACCGAGGCCATACTCGATTAGTGCCTCGAGGAATCCCTTTGTGAAAGCGGTCTCGTGCTCTGCAACGCGGTCACGGAGTCCGAAGTAGTCGTCAAAGGTGGCACCGTCGGGGAGCGCCCCGCTGGCATCAATCGGCAGCTCTTTTTTCGCGACGATCCGCTTGTTTTTTCGGGTCTCAAGATAAAGAACCTCACGCCATTGACCGGTGGGATCAAAGTTTTCCATCCCGTAGCCAATGGGGTCGATGCGCTGGTGGCATTGGGCGCACTGTGCCTCCTCCATGTGGGCGGCGAGTTCTTCGCGGGGCGAGAGGAGCTTGCCCTGGACCCGGCTGAGCTGCGGAACATTCGGCGGTGCGGGGGGAGGGGAATCATTGAGGAGGTAGCGGGCAATCCAGACGCCGCGCTCGACGAGTGAGGCGTGGTTGCCGTCGGACCCCATCGCATGAATCGCCGCCATCCCTAACAAACCACCACGCGGCGATTTTTCATCGACGGGAACGGCGCGGAAATGACCGCCCTCGACGGGAGTGAGACCGTAGTAGTCGGCAAGAAGGTCGTTCACGACGACGTAATCGGCTTTGAGCAAATCGGCGGGCGGTCGCTTTTCGGTGATGACGTGTCGCAGCGTTTCAAACACCTCGGAGCGGGATGACTCTTTGACGCTGTCATCGAATTCGGGGAACGCGTTGGCGTCGAACTGGAAAAAATCGAGGCGGTCCATGTGAAGCCACTGATGGGCGAGCGAGGAGATGAAAGCATCGGACTGACGATCCGCGAGGAGACGATCCGCATGACTTCGCAACACTCCCGGCTTGCGTAACTCTCCTGCTTTAACCGCCGCGAGCAGTTTCTGATCGGGCGGGGCCGACCAGAGAAAGTAGCTCAATCGGATCGCCAGCTCCATCTCTGAGAGCGGCTCGCTTTTGCCCTCGTTCTCCGGCTTCACCGGCTCGGCCAAATAGAGGAAACCGGGGGAGGCGAGGACGATTGCGAGCGGTTCCCGGATTGCTTCGCTAAACTTTTTCCCCGCCGCCGTTTCCGCTTCGTAGAGCGCATGGAGTCGATCCAGAAAGGCCGTGCCCGGCTTGCGGGTGCGAAAGGCGCGGCTCGCGAAGCGCTCGATCACCTCCCTGGCGTAAACTGATTCGTCCGCCTGCTTCCACCACATCCCTTTGAAGGAAATTTCAGAAACTGCCCGTGGGGGCCAGGTTTCGTGATGCGGTCCCGTGATTTCGACCCGCTCGATCATGAGTTTCGGAAGAGGACCGAATCCCTCCTTCGTCTGACTGCGGATGAAAGCCGCCCGCGCCGCATCGCGGCTGTTGTGCTGACGATGCCGGATCACGATTTCGCGCCTCCCTGATTTCGCGACGGGCAGGGTCAGGGTCACCGGTGTCTCCGCGTCTTGCTTTGCCGCGACCCTGACATAACCCAGTCGCTCGATCTCTCCGGAACGCGCGCCGGGGTAGCCGTATTCGAGATAGGTGTCGCCGCGTTTCGCCCCTTTGAGCGGCTTCGCATAAACTGCGATCTCATAATCTCCCGGGGGCGCTTTCGGAGGGATCGTGACTTTCACAAAACTCGTTCCGTTGAAGAGCGGTTGTAAAAGGACACCCTCCTCAGAGCGGGGATCATCGAGATAGCGGCGGTAGGTTGCGTATTGCTGATTATAGATTCGCTCGACGAAGCGGACCTCGAACTCGTCAAGAATCCCAAAGGCGCTCGGCGGCTGACTGCCGTCAGAGTTCCGCCATTCCTGAGCTTTATCGAAATCGACTTTCAGTTTCGTGGACACTTTGTCGTAGAAAGCATTGATCGACTTTTCCGGCTCCAACACCTGTGTAGTTGGTCCCGGTTTTTCGGGGCCGAGAAGAAGGGCCTCGTCGAGCGCGGTGCGGGCCACTTTGAGATATTGCTCGAACTGATCTGCCGAGAAAAAGAGGGCCGAACCATTCGTGTCGAAGCCGCCGGAGTTCGTGTCGTCGGGGAGATCCCCGGCCTCGATGCTGACCCCGAGAAGCGATTCGATTGTGTTTTCGTATTCCCGCTTGTTGAGTCGGCGCATCGTCGTCACCCCACCGGTGTCGCTGAGGAGCTCCCGCGCGACGACGAGCTGGTCGGAAAGGTCGCGAAGAAAGGCGATCTTCTCATCGCTTGTCAGCTGGGGTTCATCCTCCGGCGGCATCTCACCGGAGTTGAGAACATTGAGCACCTTTTGCCACGTCTCTGCCGATTCGACCGAGTTGAGTTCGTAGGAAAGCGCCTCCAAATCGATTCCCCCTTTTTCACTGAGCGAGTCATGACATTCGAAGCAATGGTCTGCGAAAATTTGACCATGGATTTCAGGCACACTCGCGAACTCAATCGCGGCGAGACGATTACTTGAAACGAAGGCAGCACAAAGGCCTGCTAAAAATAGGAGAGATCGGGACACGCGGGAAAGATGCGCGGAAGAGCGGGGGTGAAAAGACGCCTGATCGCGCTGGACAAGCATTTAAAAGAGCCCTGGCCTTCAATCTATTCCTTGAGTGAGGCATCGGTAGAGATCTTGAGACTCTAGCAACCCCTATCCGAATCCATGAAATCTCTGTTCCACCCGTTAAAATCCATGCATGGATTTTTTGGATTTCATGGATTAGCGAATCTAGCTGAGCTTTTGCTGCGCTCTCATCTCTTGTTTCGCCATTATTGAGCTAAACCAAACCAGACAATGAACCCCATCCCCAAAGAACAATCGATCCGGGGCGCCTTTTTCGGTGCCATCGTCGCCGACGCCCTCTGCCTCGGGAGTCATTACGAATATGACGCCGTCAAAATTCACGAAGCCTACGGAAGCCGCCCGATTGAGAAATTCATGTCCCCTGGAGAACTCATGGGCGGTCAGACTCACGGGATCGGATGGGGCGAGCGAAATTATCATCCCGGCAAAAAGGCGGGCGGGACCACTGACTACGGCGATTACAACATCCTCATCCTCGAACATCTGGCCGCGACCGCAGATCCAGCGAGACCCTTCAGCGTGGCCGACCTGATCCCGCATTGGATGAACCGTCTCGAAAACGATTGGGGCTCCTGGATTTGCACGATGACCAAGGAGACTTACGCTCAGATCAAACATGGGTTCCCTGTCGAACAACTCGGCGGCATTTCCAATGCGATGGCGATTCGCCACGTCGCCGCCCATGCCTATTACGAAAGCGAAGAGGAACTCGTCGAGGTCGCGAGGAAAGCGATGTTTACTCATCAGAATGCCGAAGCTCTCGGCGGCGGTGAGTTTTTCGCCCGCGTTACCAGCCGGGTCATCAATGGGGTGAAACCGGCCGTCGCGATCCAAGACGTCGCCACAGAGATGGGTGGCTTTTTTGAAGCCAAGACTGCGCAAGCCATCGCCAAGGTCGAGGAGGAAGCGGATCCCAATTCCGCTCTTTCAAAAGAAGCCTTCAGTGATGACTTCGCCCTCACGAGCATGGCGAGACTCTGGGACGTTGGACGCTCTGAACCGATCAAAGTCGGAAAAGCGAGTCCGACGGAAGGAACCTTGCCGGGAGCGATCTACTTCATTCTGAAATACGCCGATCAGGAAGAGGGCCTCAAGAAAGCGTTTCAGGCCAACACCATGGTGGGAGGAGATAACGCCTCCCGCGCGATTGCCATCGGCATGGTCATGGGAGCCTACCGCGGCGTCGATGCGATCCCGAAAGAGTGGCGGGAGACGCTGGATCAATGGGAGTATTGTGAGGAATTGTTGAGTCAGCTGCCGTTGTTGAGGACTTAGGCCGTTTTCAGTTTTCAGTGGGAGAGCGAAACCCGAAACTGGAGGGGCAAGTTCCACCTTGTCCGCTGTGCCTGAGCCCGATCATGATGCCCCTGTTTCCGCGTCTTCAGTGTTTTCCGTGGTTGATCAAATCGCGGTGCTTCTGAATTTTGAACCTCGGAATACGAAGAACACACAGAAGGCTCGTGGCATGGTGGCGGAGTCTCTGATGATCCAATAGGCGCGGGATCCATTCCGCTTTTGGTTGGCTTCTCGTATTGGCGATTAATTCGAACGCAAAAGGCGTGAAGGGTCACAGATGATGTCAAATGCGGAGCATATGCTTCTGCCGCTTTTTGGGTAGCGCCTAAAACCGGAGTGTCACGGCTTCGATTGTTGTTTGATGAGTTTCTCCAGCAATTGAGTGACCTTCTCAGGATGATCGGCGGCGATGTTGTTGGTTTCGCCGATGTCTTCCCGCAAGTTAAAGAGAAGGGGAGGGTCGTGTTGCTTGCGCGGTGTGTTTTTCCTCGTCTCCGGGTTCGTCGGAAAGTGGGTTGTCGTGACGAGTTTAAAATCACCGGAGCGAATTGCTCCGCCTCCATAGAACCACTCTGTTCGCGGGCTGGGTTGATCGTCAAAGAGTGCGGGAGTCAGGTCCGTCGACATCCAGCCCGGCTTGTCGGTTGGGAGGTCCTTCGCTCCGGTGAGAGCAGCGAAGGTTGCATAGAGATCGAGATTCACGCCGATGCCCTCGACGACGCCGGGAGCAATCCGATCGGGCCAATGAAAAATACCGGGAACTCGTGAGCCGCCTTCCCAGGAAGTCGATTTCTCACCACGCAGGGGAGCGGCGGTTCCCCCATGAGGTCCGAAGACGCTCCAGGGACCGTTGTCGCTCGTGAAAATGACGAGCGTGTCTTTTTCGAGTTCATGGGCTTCGAGTGCTTTCATGACTTCTCCGACCGACCAGTCGATTTCTTCAACGACGTCACCATAAGTTCCGCCCGCGCTCTTGCCTGTAAATTCCTCTGAGGGGAAAATCGGCACGTGGGGCATGTTGTGTGCGAGGTAGAGAAAGAATGGGTCGTCCTTCTTTTCGCCAATCCACTTTACCGCCTCTTCTGTGTATCGCTTCGTGTAGAGATCCTGGCGCGAAGGACTTTCCACCAGTTCGCGCCCGCGAATGAGCGGGATCGTCCAGGTCGCGAAGGTTGCGTTGTCGAAGGCTTCGCGGGTCTGGACCGGCGGCCCCGGCGCGTCATTACTGCCGGGCGTGCCGAAGTGATAGTCGAATCCACATTCGAGCGGATGCATCGGAGCGGTCGTGAAGTCATCAGGGTAACCGGCGAGGTGCCATTTCCCGAGGATCGCCGTCGCGTAGCCCTGACGTTGCAACATCGCGGCCATGAGCGCTTCGCGGTCGCTTTTGAGCGGCTCCTTACCCAGCAGTGCGGGATGGCGTCCGCTCATGAGTCCTTTGCGGCTCGGAACACAGGTTGTCCCGGCCGCATAGAAACTCGTCCAGCGTTGCCCTTCGGCGGCGAGCTTGTCGATGTTTGGTGTTTTGATGACCTCATTGCCGTAGCAGCCAAGATCGCCGTAGCCAAGGTCATCGACGAAGATGAGAATGATGTTAGGAGGATCCGCCGACGAAGCAGGTCCCGCTGCCAGGAAAAGAGCGACGGTGAGGAAGAGGGGGGAGAAAAATGGGCGCATGATCTAAAACTCGGTTATCTTTTCAATCTCAGCTTCGGGTCTTAGAGGGGATTCTGGAAAGTAGATTCCGGCACGTGATTCAGGACCGTAGTCTGAATTCGAGTTCATTGCCTGCGATGCGACTCGCTTACGCCGAATGAAAGGAGACATGCCGAGGTGATGGGCGCGGTTTAGAGCCTTCATCGCTTCCCCTGTGTTTTCAAAGTCGGCGCAGTAGATGAGGGCTCCCTTCTCCGCGGCTACGATTTCGTCAGCGAGATCTTCATTGGTGAATTCTCGAGCGAAGTCCTCCTCCCTTTGGTTTCTCGAATTTCAAATTCCAAGAAACAGACCATAGAAAGTCACTGTCGGGCCCTAATCAGATTTCCCGGGCAGTTTTTATTTATTGTCCGCGGGGAAATTCGTCGTCGAACTCGCCTGTCTTGCCGAGCGGGCGTGGAGCGGGGTCCTCCTTTTTCTGAAGGGCGCGACGCAGCTTCTTGAGTGCGATGTTCTGGAGCTGGCGGATACGCTCGCGAGTGACGCCAAATTCCTGGCCCACTTCTTCGAGCGTTTTAGGCTTTTCACCAGCAAGGCCGAATCTGGCATCGACGATTTTCCGCTCACGCTCGTCGAGAACCTCAAGGAGGTCGTCGAGTTGCATGTGCATATTCTTGTGGCTCAGGAGTTCGAGAGGAGTCTGCGCCTTCTCGTCGCCGATGATCTCGCCGAATTGGGTGCTGTCGTCGTCCCCGATAGGGGCATCAAGAGATGCCGGGCGCTGAGCAGCAGCCTTAAGATGTGAAAGCTTGGCGCGGTCGATTCCGATCTCTTCAGAAAGTTCTTCATCGGTCGGTTCGCGGCCCAGCTCTTCGCTCAGCACCATCGCAACACGGCGCATCTTCGAAATTTTGTCCACCATGTGGACGGGGAGACGGATTGTTTTGCTCTGATTCGCCAACGCTCGCTTGATGGACTGCTTGATCCACCACGCGGCATAGGTGGAGAGTTTCCCCCCCTTGTTGGGGTCGAAGCGCTCAACCGCTTTCATCAGGCCGATATTGCCCTCAGAAATGAGGTCTAGTAAAGGTAGCCCGTAGTTCGCGTAGTCCTGTGCGATCTTCACGACGAGGCGAAGGTTTGCCTTAATCATATGAGCACGGGCTTCCATATCGCCATTTTTTATGCGATCAGCAAGCTCCACCTCTTCTTCGCGAGTGAGTAGTGCGGTTTTCCCGATCTCCCGAAGGTAGATCTTGATCCCGCCGTCCATTTCAAAATTTGCCATATTTGTCGAATGTGTTCCCAGCGGCAATTTTGCGATCGCGCTTGCTCTTTCTTGGCCCAAACGCGAAAATAGTGCCCTTATCGGGGGGGTCTGGGGACAGAAGGAGGATGTTAGCTTTGGTCCACCTCTTGATCAATCCCGATAATTCATCTTTAGCGCTTAAAAAGGGGCGATTGACTGTTCCAAGTCACGGCACAAATTGGTCATTTCCCCTGCGACGCCCGGGAAAACCGCCGCATAGCAAAGAGATGAAAAATGTCGCAGCAGGGATCATAGAACCTGATGAACGGTTCGTTCTTTCTTTTTGACGCCAGATCACGATACCTCGAAATTCGAGAAATTCAAGGGACAGAGAAATTCGAGGGACAGGTAAATTATTTGGGTAAATTATTTGACGGTGACAAATAGTCAAAATCGATAAGCTGTCCGTACTAAGCGCGGTCGAGCTATTACCGCGGCTGACGAAACCCTCACCGACGTGATGCATACAGCCCGCGTCTGGGAGAAAGTGAACCATGCGCCCGTCAATGAACGTCGGCGCAAGATGATCAACAAGCTCTTCGACGGCTTCGAAAGAAAGCTCACTTCGTCAAAACATGCCAAAATCGCCAAGTGTTCCGAAGATACCGCCTCGCGTGATATTCGCGCCTTGATCAAGCAAGAGTTTCGCGTTGGCGGGAAGAGGTCCCTACAAAACCTCTGCGTAGGATGGACTGCCTAGTCCGTCTCTTCTCAACCCCACTCAGACGGCCCGCCGTCGCACCTTCCCCGTAGCAGCGAGTGTGAACGAGCAGTCCCCGAACCCACGCGCTAACCATCAACCACCCTCAGCCCAAATACCTTTTCGCCTCAGCGATCACTTCATCGAGACAGCCTTTACTGAAAGGTGAATTCAAGCCCGCTGATTTCAACAAGCCGGTGTAGTCGAGGCTGCCGCCCAGTTCACAGAGCTCCTCGTAGGCCGTCATCGTGCCGTCGAAATCCGTGCGCGACTTGGACCAGTATTGGAGTGCTCCGGTCAGGGCTAAACAGTAATCGATGTAATAAAAGGGGCTGTTGTAAACGTGCTGCTTCTGCTGCCAACGGCGCCCACTCGCTTGGTGCGGAAGATCCCCATAGTGATGCCACGGGAGATAAGTCGCCTCGACCTCCTGCCACATTTCATTCCGCTCCGCCGGTGTCGCCTCCGGTCTTTCATAAACGAGATGCTGGAAATGATCGATCGCGACGCCGTAGGGTAGAAATTGAAGGCTGTTCGTGAGATGAATCCGGCGAAGCTCCCCGGCGGCGTCTTCTCCATAGAACTTGTCCATCTGCGGCCAGCTCAGGAATTCGAGCGCCATCGAATGAATCTCGCAGGCCTCGGTCGTTGGCCAGATTAAATCACTCATGACCTGATTCCGGCTGCGGTAACTTTGAAAGGCATGACCCATCTCGTGGGTGAAGACATCGACATCTCCCCGCGTTCCGTTGAAGTTCGCAAAGATAAAAGGGAATCCGAATTTAGGCAGGTATTCGCAAAAGCCGCCGCCCGCTTTCCCTTCCCGGGATTTCAAATCCATCGCGCCCCGTGCTTTCATTTCTTCGAAAAAGCCGTCGAGGCCATGGCCCATTTCGGCAAACATCTCCGTGGCGCGGTCCACCATCCAGTCATGGTCTCCGCGGGGAGCCGGATTTCCCGCGAGGGAATAGACGCTCGTGTCCCAGAACATGAGCTCCTCAACGCCGATGTCCTTCGGTTGCTGCGCGGCGAGCTCCATCGCGAGCGGCACGACCTGGTCGCGGACTTCGTCGCGAAAGGTCGCCACTTCCTCCGGACCATAGCCGATCCGGGTCATGCGTTGGTAACCCAGCTCGGTAAACCTTTCGTAGCCCAGCTTCCCGGCCATTGCGTGCCGGACTTTGACCTGCTCATTGTAAATCCGGTCCAACTCCGGGGCGTTATCGGCAAACCAGTTCGAATGAGCGAGGTAAGAAGCCTTTCGAATCTCGCGGTCGGCATCGTCGAAAAATTGGTTCATCTCCGGGATCGAGAATTCCCCGCCCTGAAACGAGATTTTCGCTCCGGCAGTCAGGGAGGTGTATTCCGATTCGAGAGCGGACTCTCTGATCAGATCCTCTTCAATCGCGGATGAAAAACTCCGCGTGTGACACTGCCACTTTTCGAACAACTGCGATCCCGTCGCAGCCTCGATTTCGCCCCGGAAGGGAGAGTCGAGAAAGGCTTTTTTCAAGGTGGTCTCCAAGTCAGTGAACTTCGGCGAAATCCCATCGAGCCGGTCTTTGGCCGCCTTGTATTCGACGTTCCTCGTGTCCTGATGAAACCGGATTTCCGTGAGGTTGCCCCACTCTTTGAATTCGCAAAGCACTCCGTCCCAGTCGGCAATCAGCGCAAGGCAATCGTCAGCACTTTCGGCGGCGGCAAGACGGCGGTGGAACTCAGCGTACTGTTTTTCGGTGAGCTCCAGATTGGGTTCGGGGAAGGAGTAGTCGGGAAAGCGGGTCGGCATGGTTTATGGTGGCGGGCTTTCCGGGGGATTCAAGGTTTGGGGCTGGGGTTTTGAGAGAGGGGAGCGGGAGTTGGGCAGTTTTTAGAAATTTTCATCAGCCGGTCCTATCCCGATACAAGTGCTCTTGAAAACCGATGAAGGTCTCCCGGATCTGCTGAATCGCTCCCAGTTCCGTCTTAGCGTCGTCGATCGCTCCGTAGTTCAATTTGAGAAGATCTCCCAGCTTGGCTTCATCGAGTTCGGTGACGCCTTCTTTGACATATTGAGAGAGCACGAAGTTGAGGAAGGCCTGCTGCTTCGGATCGTAGTCTTGGATCTGGATCTTCGCCTGACCTGCCCGGTCGAGGCGGGGCACGAGATCCTTCTGGTAGGCGACGTAGTTGAGGACGTCGAAGAGGTCGCTGTCTTCACCGTGGACGAGGCGGCGCAAGTCTTCGAGTTGTGGCTCGGTGTAGCCTTTTTCGCTCAGTTCTTCGAGGAGCTTTCTCCGGGTCCCGGGGAGGCTCCAGAGTTGGCGCAGCTCGTCTTCATTTCTGAAAAATCCGGGGAGATCACCGAAGAGCTGTTGGATGAATTCTTCCGCCGAAAGCATCGTGCCATCAGGACTCCAGAAGGTGGTCTTGATCATCGAGTCGATCTCGAGCGCTTTGTTTTTGGATAGTTCGACGACGATGATCGTCTGCGGGCCTCCCTCGCAGGTGCAGGGGAAATTGCCACACTCAGGGCAGGGATCCGGATCGGGCTTTTCGCAGAGGCAGGGACGTTCGCCGCATTCCTTGCAGGGAGGTTTCTCACCTCCGCCTTCTCCATCGCCGCCCTCGGGCGGGAGGGGATCGCCGTCCCACTCGGGATCTTTGAAGTGTTTGTGGGCCTCGACGAAATCATAGACCGTGAAGTAGTCCTTCCCCTCGAAGAGTCGCGTGCCACGACCGACGATCTGTTTGAATTCGACCATCGACTTGACGGGCCGCATCAGAATGATGTTGCGGATCTCGGGCGCATCGACGCCGGTGCTGAGCTTTTGCGAGGTCGTCAGAATCGTGGGGACGCTCTTCTCGTTGTCCTGAAAGTCCCGCAGGTGCGCTTCGCCGATCCCGCCATCGTCGGCGGTGACGCGGTGGCAGTAGTTCGGGCTCTTGCTCTCGCTGTGCTGGTTGATGAGATCCCGGACGACGGCGGCGTGGCGCTGGGTCGCGCAAAAGACGAGCGACTTGTGGTTTTGGTTGATCTCGCTGAGGAAAAGTTTCACCCGGTATTCCTCGCGGGCTTTGATCTCGATGATGCGGTTGATCTCCGCTTCGGTGTATTCCTTGTTCGGGTCGATATCACCGCCTTTGATCAGGTCTGCTTTCGTGAAGGTGTAAGTGTCGATCGTGGTGCTGATCTGCTTCACTTTGAAGGGAGTGAGGAAGCCATCGTTGATCCCGTCCTTGAGCTTGTAGGTGTAGATCGGTTCCCCGAAATAGTCGTAAGTGTCAGCGTTGACATCCCGCTTCGGAGTCGCGGTGAGTCCGAGCTGCACGGCGGGTGAAAAGTGATCGAGAATTCCGCGCCAGCTGCTCTCGTCGTTCGCACCGCCGCGGTGGCACTCGTCGATGATGATGAAATCGAAGAAATCCGGCTCGTAGCGTCCGAAATAGGATTCGGCCTCCTTCGGTGGATCGCTTTTGATGCGATAAGCCACGGCCTCCTCAGCGACCATCGGGATTTCCGCCGTAAAGTTTCCCGCCTCCTCCGCTTCCCGTTCTTCTTCCGCCTCGCTCTGGTCGCTCGCCATGAACGACTGAAAAATCGTGAAGAAAACGCTGCCGTTAGTCGGGACTTGGCCCTTCTTTTTGATGTCCTTCGGCGTGATCCTGACCAGCGCATCGTCCTCGAACTCGCCAAAGGCGTTGAAAGCCTGATCAGCAAGGAGGTTGCGATCTGCCAAAAACAAAATCCTCGGGGTACGAATCCCATCACGCTTCAGGTTCCAGCGGGCGTGAAAAAGCTTCCAGCAAATGTGAAAAGCCGTCGCCGTTTTGCCGGTGCCGGTCGCCATCGTGAGGAGAATCCGCGTTTGCTTTGCGGCGATGGCATCGAGGGTTTTCTCAATCGCGACGTGCTGGAAGTAGCGGGGGAGATACTGTCCTTTGAACAGCGCAAACGGCACCGCTTCGAAACGGACCTTCCAGTCTGCGATCTCCACCTTGTAGGGCTCGATCGGCTTGGGAAACGTCATCTCCCAGAGTTCGTCCGGAGTCGGGTAGCGGTCGACATCGCCCTCGGTTCCCTCCTCCATGTCGATCCCGTAAATCTGGAGCCCATTCGTTGCGTAGGTGAAGCGAATGTCGAGCCGCTCCGCGTAGTCCTTCGCCTGGCCGACGCCTGTCGTGTAGTGGAGATCACGAGCTTTCGCCTCGACCACGGCGAGGCGTTTGTTCCGGTATTCGAGAATGTAATCGGCGAGGAGCGGTTTTTTGCGCCGTCCCTGACCGATGAGACGCCCCTCCGTGATCGGGAATTCCACTCGAATCCGGGCACCTTCGACCTCACCCCAGCCCGCCGCCTTGAGAGCGGGGTCGATGTAGTCGAGGCGAGTTTGGGATTCGTTCACTGGATTAATGGATAGGTAAAGGTAGCAGGATGGCAATACCTAACCAGTAAAACTGTCATCACCGAGCTGGTATTTGCCGGATTTACGGGTGCCAACCCGGATTACAATTCCGGCAGCGAGGAGAGGGTTGAGCAGCTTGAGCGCGCCCTGCTTTGAGATGTCCAGTGCTTCCCATATTTCGGAGGGACGCATCCCGTCGCCTTCTCTGAGAAAACCGATGAGCTTTTCCTGAGTGGGGGTCAGGGTCAGTTTGGCAGTCTCCTTCTGCTGGAAGCTGCGGATGCGAGCCCAGACTCTTTCGAGGGTTTCATGTAGTCCGCGGGCGGAGTAGTCGAGCCACTCCGACAGATCATCGCCCGCGAGACGGACCTGACCGAGAGCGGCGTAGTAAGCGGGGCGATCCTCCCAGTAGTATTCGTCGACTGAGAAGATATGATGAGTATCGAACCCTCTCCGGTAGAGTTCCCAGAGCGCGAGGGCGCGACCGCTACGGCCATTGCCATCGGCAAAGGGGTGGATGTCTTCAAAGCGATAGTGGAGAATCGCAGAGCTCAGAATCGGAGAAATTTTTGGAGCCTCTTCATTCCACCACGTGAGAAGTTCGAACATGAGCGGAGAGACATCCTCATGAGCCGGGGGGAAGTGATCGCCGACCCGCACATTGATCGAACGGTAGCTCCCCGCTTCGCCTTGGTCCATAACGTTGCCTCCGGCGAGGATGAGGTGGAGCGCGAAGAGATCTTCGTGGCGGAGGGGCGACTTTGTGGCGCGTTTCTCGATGTAGCGGAGACCCGCGAAATAGTTCGTCACCTCGCGCTTGGACCGCTCGCTCGTGTCGTCGAGAGTTTTTCCCTCTTCGAGGGCGCGCACCTCGGCGAGAGTGAGAGGATTGCCCTCGATCGCGGTCGAGGCGTGTACGTTTCTCGTCCGGGTGTCTTTCTGCAAAGCGGGAATCCAGCTCAGGTCGATCGACGCTCCCTGGATTTTTTCACGGAGCGAGGAGATCCCCTCAACGAGGGAGAGGAGCTTTGTGCTGATCGTGAATTGCGGTTCGTAGGCCATTTCAGACCTTGAATAACATCAGGTCAACCGTAAGTCAACTGTAAGTGAACTCTTAGACAACCTGCAGGGAGCTGGGCTGATCGCCATCAGGGCTTTTACTGCCTTACCGCCGATTCAACCCTGTTAGGCGTGCGACCCGACAGGGTTGAATCGGAAGAATTCGACGATGCTGCCTATGTAAGACAACTATGAGTGAACAGTAAGGCAACTGGAGACCCTGTAATTTCAGGTCAATTCTCCCGCAAAGGCTTTTTGGAGGAGGGATTTTTTGAGCTCTTCGAGGGAGGTGAGTTTGGTTTGGTAGTGGGATTCGAGGGCTCGGGTTTGGGCGGAAAGAGTGTCGAGGTGCTGGACGATGGTTTTTTGCTCGGGGAGAGGTGGTAGGGGGATTAAGAAACTGCTTAGAGATTTGTTACTCAGGTTTTTCATCGTAGCTCCTCCTGCTATCTGATCGAGTTTTTCTCGGTAGACGGTTGAACGAAGAAGGTTCACCAAATATTGCGGATCGCTCGTTTCAGATGGTTTAATAAAAAAGCTGCCTGTGCCACAGAGCCATCCGACTTCTCGGTTTGTAACGACAGCACATCTTCCCATTTCACCTCGTCGAGCGATAACAATGTCGCCCTTTCCGAGTTGGTAGTTCGACAAGCGATCAGCGGTCTCACTTGTCACTGTTTTATTTTGTGCTGGCTCAATCCCCGTGTCAGTTATGTGTGCTGGATTGATCAACGGAATACCATTTTCAATATAGTCCTTTTTATGAAGGAGGGATCCGAACGGTCCCGTTGAAACTCCGCCTGTAGCTGATCCAAGCGACGTCTCAACCCATCCAGCGCCTTTTTGGGAGAAGATTTGGTTGAGTTTGGATTGGAAGAGTTCTTTGGCGTTGGCGATGTTTTGTTCGAGGTTCGCCTTGGCTTGGTCGATGGCGGCAAAGGCCTTGTCCAAGACCTCCACAATCTCCTCCTGCTCGGTGAGTGGTGGGACGGGAACCAATTCTCCGTGAATGTGATTGCGGTTTAATGTTGGAACTCCAGACCCGCTAGCAAACCGTTTCGGCTCAAGGAAATTTAAGAGTTGGAATATATATCTTGGATGATTTCCATGGAAATTTTTGATATAAAGAACCGTGTTTAGGGGCCAGAAATCATCCGTTACATAGAAAACGGCTCCAACACTTCCGCTTCGGCCAGTAACAACCCCCGGCCCTCGGACTTTAGCAACATTGTGTGTGTCGATTCGTCCGCTGGAACTCATCAGGGGATGGATACCAGTCACCCTTGACCTTTTGGGTAAATCAAATCCACGCTGTAAGGTTGCGACATCTTCCAGCCTTTTTATTTCCCACCCCGCCTTCATACCAACTCCCCAATCTCCTTCAACAACCCCGCCGTCTCCGCATCCAACTTCACCATTTCCGCCAAAATCACCTCCGGCTCCCGCAAGGGCGCTTCCTCCGGCGTGTTCGGATTCTTCACACTCAAATCACAGGTCTTCTCATCCAAATCCGCGACTTTGAGATTCCATGACTGCTCGCTTTCCGGCTTCGTCTTTTGCAACTCGACAAACTCGGCCATGTCCTTGTCGTTGAGCGGATTGGTTTTCCCCATATTCCGGCCCGGGTCGAGCTGATAGAACCAGATCTTCTTGGTCGGTTCTCCTTTTTGGAAAAAGAGGACCACGGTTTTGACTCCGGCCCCCGTGAAGGTGCCTCCGGGCATGTCGAGGACGGTGTGCAGGTCGCAGCTTTCCAACAACAGTTTCCGCAGGGCGACCGAGGCGTTGTCGGTATTGCTGAGCACGGTGTTCTTGATGACGATGGCAGCGCGGCCTCCGGCCTTGAGCGACTTGATGAAGTGCTGCATGAAGAGAAACGCCGTCTCGCCCGTCTTGATATCGAAATTCTGCTGCACCTCGGGACGCTCCTTGCCTCCGAAAGGTGGGTTCGCGAGAATGACGTGGTAGCGATCCTTTTCCTGAATGTCGCGGATGCTCTCACCGAGGGTGTTCGTGTGGATGATGTTCGGTGCCTCGATCCCGTGGAGGATCATGTTCATGATCCCGATGACGTAGGCGAGGTTCTTCTTCTCTTTGCCGTAGAAGGTTTTTTCCTGAAGCGTTTTCAGGTTCTTCGTGCTCTGCTCCATTCGTTCGAGCATGTAGTCGTAGGCTTCGCAGAGGAAACCGCCGGAACCGGCCGCGCCATCGTAAACCGTCTCGCCAATCTGAGGATTGGTCACCTCGACCATCGCGCGAATGAGCGGGCGCGGCGTGTAATACTGGCCGCCGTTGCGACCGGCGTTGCCCATGTTCTTGATCTTCGTTTCGTAGAGATGGGAAAGCTCGTGCTTGTCCTTGCTCGAACGGAACGGCAATTCGTCGGCGTAGTCGAGGATCTCGCGGAGGTTGTAACCGCTCTTGATCTTGTTCCCGAGTTCGGAAAAGATTTCGCCGATTTTGTATTCCAGCGTTTGCGGGTCATCGGTCGCGGCTTTGAATCCAGCGAGGTAGGGGAAAAGCTCCCCATCGACAAAGGCGATCAGATCGGGCCCCGTCATCGCGACATGGTGATCGATTTTGCCGTCGTCGCCCTTGGGCATCGCCCAGCTCGGCCAGCGGAATTTTTCCTCGATGATGAACTCGTATTCCCGGCCCTCCAGCTCCGCCTCATCAGCCTTATCCTGCTCCAGCTCATCGAGGTAGCGGAGGAACAGAATCCACGAGGTCTGGCCGATGTAATCCAGCTCGCTGTCGGCCCCGGAATCCTTGTAAAGGATGTCGTCGATGTTTTTGAAAGTCTGCTCGAACATGTGTCGTCGATCTTCGATGCTTCCCCCTTGCTTGAAAAGCGGGAATGGCAGGGAATTGCGGGAGAGGAGGGCGCTTCAGGCTGACTCGAGTCCGATCCGGTTCAGTCCTCGATCTGGCTACCCCTGGAACGGACAACCCTCAGAATCCCCGTGTTCTTGCAAAAAAGGAGGGGCAAGTTCCACCTTGCCCGTGCCCGGCTGCGATGGCCCTGTCAATTCAACTGCCTGAAGAATCGGCAGGGGTGCCGCGAAGTTTCGGGCGGGAACTCCCGCAGTGCTTGGATTTCCGGGCATTTGAGAGCACGGCGATCTGAAGTAGGCTTGCAAAATGCGCACTGCCGAGGAGGCGATTCATCATCAGATGCGGAATCTGTTTGCCTTGATGGATTTGCGTATTTCCGGGGCGAAGTTCAATGAGAAAGGTTGGAACTTTCGCTATTTTTCCGAGTCGATACTGTGTTAAAATAATGCATGGCCGATTTTCTCATTTCAATTCCCGAGGACGCGCTGGCGGGTGCTCGAATTTCCCGCGATAGGCTTGAGCCTGAGCTTCGCAAAGAATTGGCGTTGCAACTGTATCGCGAAGGAATCGTTAGTGGTGCAGGTGCATGCCGAATGGCAGGGATGGGAAAAGCCGAATTTCAGTTCTTGCTGGGAGAGAGGGGCATTGCCCAACAGCTTCGCCGACAGGATCTGGCGAAGGATATGGAAAATGCCGGTAAATGGAACGAAAGCTGAGGGATGCTAAGGGGAGTAAATGATTGGAGGTACCAGGTAAATTATCTGCCGTTGAAGAATGATCAAAATCGATAACCTGTCCGTAAGCGAATCCGTGTTGCCTGGGTCGGATGGTGAGAGGTCCGCAGAGGAACTGGCTAACTCGCCGAGAGACACGATTTGCCTGGAGGGGAAGAGGTGTGGGCGGATTGCGCTCTGCGAGTGAGTGATTTTAGGATTTTGATTAATCGATGGGGTTGATCGTGAACGTTTTGCCATCACCTGGTGAGATATTTGTAACAAAAATATTTAATTGTAACATTTTATTGTTACGGTATATTTTAAAAGTTACAAAGCGATGGATACAGCTCAAGATGGTTCTCTGATCAATGCGCTCCGGCAGGTTTTCGAGACGGAGCTTTTCCTGCTTGTTGATCCGCAACTGATCGTGTCTCCGGCTGGGCTTTCCGTCGGGGTGCGGAATCGGTTCGCGTTTTATGAGGGTGATTTGAACGGGGAAACCTTCACCTTTGTTCTGCCGAAAGAGCCGCTGGATGAAGCGCCTACTCGATTTCTTAAGATGTGGGAGCAGATTCAAGCCAGTATTGCTCCGCAGGTGCCGGTTTACGTCTCGGATCGAATTTCTCTGGCGAGTCGACGGAGGCTCGTGGCAAAAGGAGTGTCCTTTGTGGTGCCGGGAAAACAGATTTATCTGAAACCGCTTCGTGTCCATTTCAAGGAGGACAATCTCTGGGATCCGATCCGGTCGCGTCCCGATGAAGAGCTTGCCCCGACAGCCCGCCACATTCTCGCGACATTGCTTCAGTGTGAGGGACTCTCTCCTCTTCAATCAGAATACGATGAAATTTTCGGCGTCAGCCGGATGACGATTTCGCGCATTGTTCGGGATTTCGAGGTTCGAGGCTGGATTCGTTTAAAGAAGGCAGGGCGCAGCAACCTGATTTCACTGAGGAAGGACCCAAAGGAAGTCTGGCAGGAAGCGAAGCTTTCCTTTCCCTCCCCGGTAGTCGCGACTCACCTTCTGGAAGAAAAGCTGCCGATTCTGCAGACCTGCGGAATGCGGGGAGGTTATTCCTTTCTCGCTGATCACACGATTCTCGCCGACAACCCATGGCCGACGGTCGTGATCGAGCGGAAAGTATTCCACGAGTATCGAAATCAAATTCAAGAGATTGAGACGATAAGCGACAGTCCGGCGATGCAGGTGGAGACATGGGCTTACCCACCCTATCTCCCGGTAAGGGCGATTCCAAATCCGGAGAGAGGGAGCCGTGAACTGAAACCAGATATCCTTTCGGTCTTGCGCAGCTTCAGTGAGCCGGTCGATGAACGCACCGCCGAAGCGTTAGAGCAACTGGAAGGGAGGGTGACATGGTCGCAGGCTTAGATATTTTCAAAGACCGGCTCGAAGCCCATTCGGATGGCTATGTGATGATTGGTGGAGCGGCGTGTAGCGTGCTGATGGAGCGGGAAGGGATCCCTTTCCGCGCGACACGCGATCTCGATATGGTGGTCGTGGTCGAGCGGATGACATCGGAGTTTGCCGCAGATTTCTGGGCATTTTTGCGGGAAGGTGCCTATCGAAACTTACAGCAAGGTGCGGGAAAAGGTGGTGTGCAACTCTATCGTTTCGATCAACCGGAAACAGAAGGATTTCCCGTGATGCTGGAGCTTTTCTGCCGTGCCCCCTTGATGATGACCGTTGAGGACGGGGCGATGATCGTGCCGCTTCCGTTGGACGGAGAGTTGTCCAGTTTGTCGGCGATTCTTTTGGATCCTGAGGCCTACGAATTTGTCATCGGCGGGAGCGAGGTGGTGGATGGAATCCGTGTGCTGAATGCAACTCATTTAATCGCGCTAAAGGCGCAGGCCTGGGCCGACCTGAAGCGTCGGAAAGAGGCGGGTGAGAAAGTCGATTCAAGGGCGGTCAAGAAGCACCCGAAGGACATCGCCCGACTCGCCGCCCTCTTGCTCCCGGAGTCAAGAATTGAGCTTCCAAAGAGTCTGGCGAAAGACTTGGCGACCTTTACCTCTGCCAATCACAGACTGGAAGGGGAACCACTAAAAGCAGCCGCGCTTACCGAGCCTGAGCTTCACGCGCTACTGCGCGAAGTCTTTCGAATTCGGTAGGAGATCAAAATCGACAACCTGTCCCCAAGCGAATCGGACCTTGGAATTTGTGATGCCTCGATCAATACTGAATAAGAAAACAAGACGGCGTCTCGCCAATTCCAATCAGGCTTATGAAACAATCCTTCTTTTCATTACTAGTCGCTCTCTGCTTGATCTCCGGGACGCTCTTGCAGGGGCAGGGTCAGGTGCCGACGACCCCGGGCGCTGAATGGCAGAAGGCTCCCTCGGATTTTCTTCGAGCCCGCTGGGACACTGATGCGCTCATCGAGATGGCGCGGCAGTGGAGCGGTTACCGCGATGCCAGGCAATCGTCGGCTTTGATGATCGTTGATTCGGGATATTCGATCCTGGAATTGGGCGAGGTGAATCGCCCTCTCAAATGCGCCTCGGTCCGGAAGAGTTTTCTCAATGCGCTCTACGGTCGACTCGATGCCGAGGGGAAGCTGGATCTCGACCAGACCTTGAAAGACTTCATGGTGCGAGACCTGACGATGCCTAATGCGACGGAATTAGAGGCGACTCTCCTCAATGTCTTGAGTTGCCGATCCGGAGTCTATCTCCCTGCGGAGTCCGAAACTTCGAAGATGAAGGACAAGAAACCGAAACGAGGCAGCCACGCACCGGGCACCTCCTACTATTACAACAACTGGGACTTTAATGTCGCGGGATGGATCTATGAAAGGCTCGCGCGAAGATCGATTTTTGAAGCGTTCGAAAACGAAATCGCGAATCCGATCGGGATGCAGGATTTTAATTATCGCGAGGATACCTGGTATCAGCACGACGACAGAGAAAAGATGAAGTCCCTCTACCCGGCGTATCATTTTCGCATGAGCACTCGTGATCGCGCCCGCTTTGGCCTTCTTTATTTGCAATCGGGAAAGTGGGGGACGAAACAGGTCATTCCTCAAAGCTGGATCAAGAAGTCGGTGCATCCGTGGTCGACTCACGAGACCGATCCTGAACAGCTTTCGAGTGGCTCTTCCTACGGGCTGCTTTGGTGGGTCAGCGATACGGGCTGGCTGATGGGTAACAAAATTAATTCCCCGGCCTATTCCGCGCGCGGACACGGCGGACAATTCATCGTCGTGTTGCCGGGGGAAGATCTCATCATTGCTCATGCAAACGACACCTCGCGACCGGATTGGGAAGACCTCGGTGAGAATCGGAAGAAGCTCATCCGTGCGATTCTTTCGGCGAAGCGGTAGAAGGGGCGGTGAATTCCAAGGGGCAAATTTTGCGCGTACTTCCGTGGTCGATCAAATCCAAGCGTCTCCCAGTTTTGGACCAAAGAAGACTCTGGCTGCACAGAGAGCCGGAGGCATTGTTGCGGAGTCTCTGCGGACACGGGGGACCGCGTTCCTCCAGCTTGGGGCGACGCGCGGAGTGGTGCGTCAAAATTGATTGGCAAGTTCCGCCGTGCCTGTGTCCGACGGCGATGGTCTTGTCACCTCGATCCGATCAATCCCGACAAGGTAGTGATCTAAAATTCGGGAGAATTTGGACGGATAGGTAGATTATTTGCCCCTGAATGACGGGCGGACAGACTCACTCCCGCATTCACCCGGACGACTTCGCGTTCGCATTCCCGGCGCTGCCGCCATAGCGTGCGGCCTTCCCCCCATGCCTGCGCCGACTTCGCTCCCGATCTGGAAAATTCACGACGATATCTTGCGAACACTGCGCGCAGGCAATCGTCTCGTCCTCGTAATGATCAAAATCGTATCCTGTCCCTAAGCAAATCATGTTTGGACTTCTCGTTCCAATGAATTTTTTCGAGGGAGAATGGAGCGCGCAGCATGTATTCGGCGAATTGGCGGCGTGCATTGCGATCAAAAGGCAGAGTAGGTGAGTCACCGGCATCAAGGGTAAAGCCACTGGTTTTCCAGGTGAGGAGTTGATCGGCCTTCTTCTGAGAAAGGAGTTTTTCATCCACAAGGGTTTTGATGAATAGATTTCGAAAAATCTCACTGAGTGAGGCAATGCTTTCGTTCTCATCCAACGGGTGGAAGCGGTTCTGCGCATCGATCAAACCGTTAGCGGCGAGGATGTGCATGTGAGGATGGAATCCCAGGTAGTCGCCAAAGGTGTGGACGACGGCGATCGCGGCGATTTGCCCATGAGGTAATCCGAGGGTGGTTTGCATCCAGAGTTTGAGGGCTTCGATGGATTGCTGGAAGAGGTGAGTCAGGAGTTTGCGGCGCTTTCGGAAGATGGCTCGAAGGACTTTGGGAATGGTGAAGACATACATGCGGTGGGGGACATTGAAGGTGATGTCTTTGGCAATCCAATCGGCGGTTTCAAGCGCACGGCGCTGATGGCATGAGGGGCAGTAGCCACGGGTTTTGCAGGTAAAGGCGAGCAGTTTTTCGTGACCACAGTCGGCGCAGTGGAGCCGGGTGAAGCCTTGAGCGAGATCGCCACAGCGATAGAATTTCTCAACGACTTCGACTGTGTCGGACCGGAGAGGTCCGTGAACTTTCCGGGAAGAAGCTTCGTATTGAGCCTGGAAATCATCCCATCCGTGATGGATGATCTGCCAAAGCGGCGAGGCACGTGGGCGGCGAGGTCGATAGACAGATTGCATAAGTGTCTATCTGAACACTTATTCAACCCGTTGAACAATGCTGTTCACATACGCAGTTGAGGTGGCTCGTAAGTCATGAAATCTTTCCTAAAATCCTGACTTTTAAAAGATATGAACCGGGTTCCAAAAAACCTTCATTTTGTGACCGGGCCTCCAACCCGAAAGAGATTGGCCCGATCCCACGTTCAACCTTATCAGAAACTCGTTCCAGAAATCAAAGTGCCAAAAATCTCCGCTGAGATGAGTTTGTGACACTGAATATCGAGGGGCAATGGGTTTGCACCCCCTCAATCCCAGCAGGACCGACGCGCCGATAAGCAACCCTTGAAAAAGCGAATTCCTGTCAGTTGCACCCCCTCAATCCCAGCAGGACCGACGCGCCGATAAGCAACCCTTGAAAAAGCGAATTCCTGTCAGTAACCTCCGCCGACCGGGCGTTGAAAAAGTGGAGTCTTCCCGGGCTTGATGCTCTCGGCGTCTCCGGGGAGCAGTCAGATATCGTTTCCGCGCTCGCGTTCACTCCCAATTCGAATGAGGTGACGGTGTCCCGGCTCGACGGCTCGGTCCAGTCTTTCGGGATGACTGCGGTCAAGGTGGCTTCCTCGTCGACTGCGAAAGTGGGCGCGGCGACGGCTCCGTTGCGGGAGAAGACGAACGGGGAAACAACGATGATCAGTGAAGTGGAGGAGGGTCCGGCCCCTGAGATCGCAATCGGGACGACGGCGAAAGGCGTCATTGGAAAACGTGGCGACTTTGATGATTTCACGTTTGAGGCGAAGGAGGGGGAAACCTGGATTTTCGAAGTGAACGCCAGTCGGGCAAAGTCAAAGCTGGATTCACATCTCGCGATTCTTGATGCCGAAGAGAAGCCGGTCGAGCGGGTCGTTCTGCAGGCAACCCGGGATTCATGGCTCACCTTCCGCGGGAAGGACTCAATCGCGGCGACGGATTTTCGCGTCCACAACTGGATGGAGATGGAATTGAATGAATATCTCTACCTGAACGGCGAGGTCGTGAAGTTGTGGCACTATCCGCGCGGCCCCGACTCCGGTTTTCTGGTCTATCCCGGTTTCGGAGAACGTCACAACTATTTTGAAACGACCGCGCTTTCGCACCCTCTCGGACAACCTTGTTATATTGTCAGGGCTTTTCCGGCAGGCACCGAGCCGAGCCCGAATGGACTTCCCGTTTATCGCCTTTTCTACGAAAATGATGATGAGGCCGGTCGCAGTCTTGGCAAGGACTCGAGGATCACCTTTCGTGCTCCCGCTGACGGTAGCTACCGCGTCCGCGTTCGGGACGTCAGCAATGCAGGTGGCGAAGGATTCCACTACGATCTCAAGGCTCGTCTTCCTGCTCCCGATTTCACGATGAAACCACTTCCGGGTAAAAAGACGGTCAGTGCCGGCGGTGGATTGGAGCTCGCTTTCATGGCAACCCGTGAGGACGGGTTTAAAGGTCCCATCAAAATCCGGGCGAGTGGCCTTCCGGAGAATCTCTCGCTTCCCGAAAACGTGATCATTGAAGAAAACCAGTATCGGGCGTTCACGGTCTTGAAGGCAGGTGCGGATTTTGCAGGGCTCCTCGGCGGGGCCGCGGAACAGGTTGAGTTGATCGCGACGGCGACGATCAACGGGAAGCCTGTCCGGAAATCGCTCGGAAGTCTCGGTGATATCACCGTGGTCGAGGAGCCGAAGGTGTTTGTCAGGATCGAGCCGGATGCAGCCTCCGGGAAGGTCGCCGCAGACGGGACACTTGAACTCCTTCTTCATCCGGGGGAAACGATCACCGCGAAGATCATCGCGGATCGGCTCGGAATGAAGGACCGGATTGAATTCGGGAAAGAGGACTCGGGGCGCAATCTCCCTCATGGCGTTTATGTCGACAATATCGGCCTGAGTGGATTGATGATTCCTGAGGGCAAATCAGAGCAGCATTTTTTCATCACCGCCGCGCCGTGGGTGCCGGAGACAGTCCGCGAGTTTCATGTCCGAACGACAGGCAAAGAAAAGCAGGCTTCGCAATCGGTTCGCTTGATCGTGCGGGAGAAAGACGCTCTCGCGGGGGCGAAGTGACGGGTGTGAACCGGCGGTAATGCGGGTCGGTATTATCCCGAAATCACTCGGTCTCGCGTCGCGGGAGAAAAAAATCGGAGATCACGATGCGGTGATCCGATTCGGGGATTCGCCGGGTCGTTGTTTGAAACGGCACAAGATTCGGGGAACTCCAGATCTGATCGAACCGCAGCGCCGGGTATTAATTGATAGGAATTTGCTTTTTCAAGGTTTTATTCCGGGGCGTTGGTCCGGCCGGGTTTGAGGGGGTTCAACTGCCTACGGCAGCACATCTTCTTATGGCATGACCGCTCTCGGATGGGCGGCCCGATCCATCGTTCAGCCACCTCTTAAAACGAGGATAGCGGAGGCGGGAGTGGGCGACTTCAAAAAACACTACGCCGCTAGGCGCTGACAGGCCGGCCCACCGCCCAGCCCCGCCGCAGCGCACGAGGGATGGAGCTGCGGGGGATGCGACTAGCAGACCAAAGAGCAGCGGAAGACCGGACCCACTCGCCGCGAAGGGCGTGGCGCCGAGGTCGAAGGCGAAGTGGCGAGGCGTCAGCCAGCCACCAGCTCGACCGATGGTGACGCGACCGCCCTCCGAATCAGGGCGCAGGTCCCTTGCTCTTTGACTGGTGGCCCCCAACTCACCGACAGGGCTTGATCGCCGAGCTTCGACTAACATTGAGTTAATCAAGAATTTTTACCTGACCCCGTTTCCGCGCTTCTCTTCCTGGAGGAGGTAGTCCTTTGTAATAAATTCTGTGCCATGCAAAGTTTTTTTCTGCATCATCTAGCACCGTTTGAAGCTCAGATACTGTTTTTGGATAGGGTGTGTTATTGGGAATTTTAATTAATCCCTTACCTTCAACAAAACAATTATCTCGATGTATTTTTAGCTCTGCGTAATCTTCGTTGTATTTTGCAGAATAGAGAAACCCACCTTCTTCATAGTCGTGAGAAAAAGAAAACTTTAATTTGAAATTAGAGTTTCTCCAGTCGATGTGTTCGTGTCTAAAAATTTTGCCATTTCTGTCGAGCACTACGAAAGTGTACAAAGGGACATTAATGTCTTCTTTGCAAACTAGAAACATCGCTTTTTTCAGATCGCCTTCTCTGAGTTCAACTTTGTTAAGTGGTTTACAGCTAAGTTGTTTACAGCCAACAAGCACAAGCGCCAGGGCTCCGATTTTGGTCCATATATGTATTTTCATGTAATTTAACTGATAGGAATTTGCTTTTTCAAGGTTTTATTCCGGGGCGTTGGTCCGGCCGGGTTTGAGGGGGTTCAGGGGGAGAAAGGGTGAAAAATTTGATTTTGGCCTCA
>Ga0208903_1000396_pt1 | contig 36947 bp, 57 predicted proteins | sample AntAceMetag02UKJ_FD_184769 | JGI IMG/M metagenome (GOLD analysis project Ga0208903, IMG submission 184769) | Saline lake microbial communities from Ace Lake, Antarctica - Antarctic Ace Lake Metagenome 02UKJ (SPAdes) (version 2) | ecosystem: Environmental > Aquatic > Non-marine Saline and...
ACACTATGCAACACCCTCTCTACATCGCTCCGAAACTTACAGTGGTTACTATGGAATTGAATCACGACGACCTTCCGTCTGTCGCAAACGCACAGCTACCTGCGAGCTATGAGAATGCAAAAACGGCGTTAGCCAATTGCAGCAGCATGGACGAGTGCAAAGACTGGGCAGATAAAGCAAAGGCCCTTGCGAGCTATGCCCGTCAGTCTCAAGATGAGTCTTTACGCAAGATGGCAATGCGAATACAGGCCCGCGCAATCCGTAGGGCTGGTGAGCTACTGAAGCAGATCATGCCGAAGAAAGGCGCTAGAACGGACTTGGAACATAGTGCCGGTGCCCCCACTATTTTAACCCGAAAGCTGGCCGCTGAGGATGCCGGGTTTTCTCCTCGCCAACGCAATGACGCACTCCGAGTCGCTACGCTGGGAGAGGATGAATTTACTCAGCAAGTAGAGTCTGATAACCCGCCAACAGTCACTAAGTTGGCAGAGCAGGGGACGAGGAAGCAATTAATAGACCTAAAAGGGCGTGACCCAAAAGAGTTTAACCAGGCGCTGCACTTTATTGCGTTATTTGAAAGGCATCTAAAGTCAGCAAAAGGGCAGGACACTGGCAGGATACTTGGCACTCTTACCAGTGAGGAGCGCGATAGTTTGCGTTCGCTTATCAGCCAGATAGATAACATTCACGATCACATTATCACGAGGATTTAACTATGACGTTTCAAGATATAAAAGATATACGCTCACTAATTTCATCGCTTGTGGCTGATAAAATCGACGCAGGAAAGGTGGTCAACCAGCAATGGACTGTGACGGAAATACTGAACAGTTACGACGATATAGAGGGTGACGATAAGGATTTCTATCTCGTTACCGCTCGGCACTGGATCGGAGGCGAGGTAAAGTCTGCCATCGGGAAATATGAGCCGCATTTAGGGAATGATGGATTTGGGTATCTACAGAAAGGCTATCCAGTGCTGCGCGGAACAGTTCGCCAGCTAGTCCCTACCGACCAGATTACAGATGAAGAGTGGGATATTAAAGAGCGCGAATACGAAAAGATGGGTGATGGCTGTTATGCCCATGCCGCTGAAATACGGATGTACAGGAATAGTCGCCAGCAGACAGCGTAGGTAAAACCAGTCGCGCCTGGAAAAATTGAGCAGTGCTCGCTGCTCAATTATGTTATAGTTATGTCTGGCTGTGATAAGCCGAACCAAACGGGGGGAGTACGCAGTATTCCTCGATAACGCTCCTCGGAGCTGTAGTCCGACCGTCAAGGTCAACTCCCGGCAGCAATTATCACCCGAGGAGCGTTTTCAAGGAGTATTGATTTGAGTACTAAATATCTATTTGCCGCCATGAAGGCGCGCACCGATAACCCGGCAACGAAGCTGGTTTTGATTTATCTCGCAGATTCAGCCAACGATAAGGGTAAATGCTGGCCGTCTATTAGCACCATTGCCAAGGGTTGCGAGTGCAGTGCAAGGACAGTCAGTAGGAAGCTGGAAGAATTAATCGTGATGGGATTTATTGACTGGGAAAACCGCTCTAACAAAGGGTTTAAAACCAGCAATATGTACCAACTTTTAGACCCTGAAGACATTGAATCCAATGGCAAGCCCAAGATATGCCAATCTGGCACAACGATATGCCAATCTGACACAACAGTTTTGACAGGTTGTCATATAGAACCTATCAGTAACCTACCTAAGAAGAAGATATATACATGGGTGCCGCCTACGGTTAGTGAAGTGAGGGTATATACTCAATCAAGACAAGTGCAAATTGACGCTGATAAGTTCTGTGATTTCTACGAATCTAAAGGGTGGATGGTGGGCAAAAATAATATGAAGTCGTGGCAGGCAGCCGTTAGGAATTGGGAACGAAATAACCTGGCTAGGGTAATCGACTCTCCAAAGCAGACAACCAGGCAGACTAGCATTCGGGACGATTTAACAGACACGTCATGGGCAAGATAATAATGAGCCACAGAACGATACAGCAGTACATCCGAGGGATGATCGAATACACTTCCGGCCAGTGCTTTGGCGCGAAAGAAGTGCGGTATTTAGGCGCAGCAAAGTACACTTGCAGCTCTGTCAACGCGGCACTGCGCGGCATGGCGACTGATGGCGAGCTGGTGCGCTCAGGTGACGGCTATTGCCACGAGGTACTAGCAAAGCGCTACGCGCATATCGCATGGCGCAAGCGCAGCAATGAGGCGCTTAATCTGGACGAATCGATGGTATTCGGGCGATGAACTCTTCAGTATTAGTTAACAGTTCGCCAAGTGCCCGGAAGGAAGCGCTTTTCAAATGATAACCGAAAAACAGAAAATGCAGTGGGGCTTAACCGATGCCGAAATCAGGTGCGAAGGGGCGGGACTCACTGATTCCGAGTTCAGAATCATCTATAAAGCCTCCGAGGGAGTACGCAAAGGAAGCGTTTTTGGCCCGTCGATCGCATGGCCTGGAAGCTGCGCGGGTGATACTGGACGAGTGCCCAAAACACTTGCAGGGACTGGCAAAGACGATGGCGGGCATTTGGTGGGAATTACATTTATGGGAGAAGCGGAATGACAACGCCAGCAATGCGCGGAGCACTCCACCTTTGGCTCGATCAAGTCTCCGCAATACTGAATGACCGAGGGGTCGATCAAACTGTCGTTATTGCCAAACTAACGGCGCGAGGGGTATCAACCCGCTGGACAGGGAAGGGGATGAAAGAAACGGTTTTCAAACCTATCTACGCTCAAGTGGCTGGCAAGAAAAGCACCGAGGCAGCGGAGGCAGGAGACTTGGACATAGTTGTCCAGGGGCTAACAAAATGGCTAGCGCAGGAATTTGAGGTAACGGTGCCTCCATTCCCGTCAATTCAATCACAGATGGAAGAAGCACTGGGGAGAACGCGAGCATGACAGGAAAAGAATCAGCAATCGAGCTAACGGCCTTTATTGCTTTGCTTTTTGTCGTGTACGTCATGGCGGAGTGGCTGCTGTGACCCAAGCCGAGCGTACCACGGTCGCTCTGGAATCAATCGCCGCGAGCCTAGCCGCATTGGTTGCTGCCATTTTAGCAGAGCAGGAGCAGCGCAGTGGCACTGCCTAAACTGCGAGATTGTGCTACATGCAACAGAGAGTTTCAGCCGCAGAGATTCGGGCAGAAAACTTGCAGACTGGAATGCGCGCTAGCACACGGGCGCGATACGGCGCACAAGAAAAAGATTAGGGCTTTCAGCGCTGAAACGGCCAAGCGAAAGAGTGCGATTAAAACCCGCTCGAAGTGGATGAAGGAGGCGCAGGTAGAGTTTAACAAGTTCATTCGAACGAGAGACAGGCATCGGCCTTGCGTGTCGTGTGGTACTGTAGAGGGTGATTTAAACAGCCATTTAACAGGGGGCGCGTTTGACTGTGGGCATTACCTGGGCACGGGCAGTCACCCTGAACTGCGTTTTTTTGAATTTAACGCCGCGAAGCAATGCAAAAAATGTAACCGTCAGCTTTCGGGAAATCACGGCCCTTATCGAGTTGAGCTAATTAAGCGCGTAGGGCAATCAATGGTTAATTTTCTGGAGGGCCCACACGAGCCATGCAAGTACACGATTGAAGACTTGCAGCACATAAAAGTACACTTCCGAGACAAGGCTAAACTGGCTCAAAAAGCCGCTGAGGAGCAGTATGAGTGACGCAACAGCGCAGCAATTATCACGACTGACAGCGAAGGGCTGTCAGATAACGGGCGCAGGACACGGCGGCATAGCCGAGCTGACCCAATCGGACATTGCGGCGGGGCTGGCCGGGCTCCGCGACCCAGTGTACTGGTACATGCGGATCAAGTTTTGCGGTGATGAGTCGTTGATTCCTAATTTACGCGCTGCGATTGTTTATAAAATGCTGCGGGACTCAGTCAGGGGCGACTTTGATTTATCTATGCGTACTGCGAGAGGGCTAGCTTTAACCGCCGTGATACAGGCCACCATCGGGCCGCTATGCCACTGCTGCCGAGGGACGGGCATTATGATAACGACCAACAGCGCAAGCGACTGCGGAGCGTGCAAGGGCACTGGCCGGGTGCCCATGACCCAGGCGAGGGCGGCAGAGCTGGCGGGAGTCCATCGAAACACTTACGCAAAAAAATATGAGCGGATTGTGAACCGGTACGTTTCGGAGCTGGAGTCTTACGAAAGTCAGGGTTTCAGCCATATTAGAAGGCGGTTATTTGGGGCCGATGGATAAATAAACAAAATAATGCTTGGTGGGTCAAAGAGGCGCTAAACGAGGCAGCAAAGCCGGAGAAATAACCCTTGCACAACGATTGTGCATCGTGATAGCATTTATTCCTATAGTGGAAAACTGACAAAGTTATTATCAAAGCTGCCTTCGGGTGGCTTTTTTTGTGCCCAGAATTCGGGCAAGACTGCGCCAAAAAGGTGGCCAACTGAGGCCGATGTCCAGTCCTCTGCCTGCCCCTTTTGCCCCGTTTATACCGCTGCGGGGCTTTTTTTATTGGAATCACTATGCCGCCAGAACACGCGCCAACCTACGAGCAGGGTGTAGCAGATGGAAAGCTGCGGGCATTGGAGAATGTCATGCACATACACTCAACGCGGATAGATAGGGTTGAAGGTAAAATTTCAACGCTTGAGAGAGTCGCATACACGCTACTCGGCGCGGTCGCCATCATTCAGTTGGCCCCATCGCTCAAGCTTTTTATTAGTTAATCAGGGCCGAAATTGAGCGCATATCAGGACAACGTAGCGGGCATCACAACCTCTACGGGCCTTTCTACGCTTATTGTAAACGCCGCAGACCCGCGATTTAAGTCCTTTTCAGGCCTCCCTACAGGCACAGGATACTGTTTCCGAATTGAAATGCTGGCCGATAACAGTGTTTGGCAGACCGGGCGCTTTTCGTGGAATTCTGCAACTAGCACCGCAACGATCACATCCACAAAAACATCAAGCAACGGCGGCAGCGCTATAAACTGGCCCGCTGGCCAAAAGCTTTTTATGCTTACGGCGGATGCGGAGCTGCTGCGCGACATGGCTGAAATGGTCGAGTCTACGGACGCGCTGATACTGACCGCAGCCGAAAGAGATAAGCTGGCCACTGCGGGATTTGGTGTTGACGGATCGGATGGTGCAGATGGTGCCCCTGGCGATGCTGGGGCAGACGGCTCAAACGGAGCTGACGGAGCTGACGGAGCTGACGGTGCAGATGGAAGCACTGGCGCACAGGGCATTCAAGGTATTCAGGGCATTCAGGGCATTCAGGGCGTGACAGGGGACACGGGGCCGCAAGGCGATGGCGGTGCTACTGGATCGGCTGGTGCTGCTGGCGCAGATGGATCTGATGGCGCAGATGGAGGCACTGGTGCTACTGGAGCGCAAGGCGTCAAAGGCGATGACGGTGATCAGGGCATCCAAGGGATACAAGGCGTAAAGGGCGATGATGGCGATCAGGGCATACAAGGCATACAAGGCGTTAAAGGGGACGATGGCGATACAGGTGCTACCGGCCCCGCTGGCGATGACTCTCCGCCTCAAACTGATGCGCAAATTAAAACGGCATACGAAAACAACGCTGACACAAACGTTTTTGATGATGCGGCAGTTGCGGCGGTTATAGCCAACACTGCAAAAGTGGGCGTCACCGACGAAATATCTAACGTGGTCGAAGACACCACCCCACAGCTTGGAGGAGACTTAGATGCTGTAAGGAAAAATATAACAAACATCCGAAGACTAAGTGTTGTCGGACAACCCACAGTATATTCTGTAAATCCCGGCCCGTTTATAGAGATTGCTGGAAGTCATTCGTATAGCCATGTTTATTTCGTTGGCACACTGCTTCCACCTGCTGTCTATTTTGGCGGGATACATACACTTGATATTTTGGGCTTCCCCTTTGGAATGGGCCAGCTATTTTTAACAAATGCAACTATCAAAAATAACCCGGCAGTGGTTGCTAATTTCTCAAAATTTGTAACATTACAGGCATCAATGACCTATCAGGCTGACACTCAATCAATATCTATGAGCGCAGGCAATGATGCCGTATTTTCGCCTATTTTTTCGGCTATAAACGGAGGCAGTCTAGCGGCGGCAGATTACTCTCATACTCAGGCCGAGATAACATTAAACACAGGCACTACGATGGTAAGTCGCGTAGGCCACCGCATTAAAGACGCTACAGGCGCGGGTGCTTTGACATCACAGGTGGGGATAGTTGTCGAGCCGCTGACTAAAGGCGTCAACAACACGGGAATTCTGATCGGGACTGCCATACCACCCTCTGGCAATTTCGGCGTTTATCAACAAGACACTAATCCTAGTCGGTGGAACGGCGGTCAGCGGTTCAGGACGCGCCAGGCCAGTACTACGGCGGTTACAGTCACAGCCTCTGATGGCACTGTGGAAATGTCGAACACAGGGACGGTTACTTGCACACTACCCAGCGCAACCACATGCGAAGGTCTGCTGTTAACGCTGATTAAAACAGGTGCAAGCGGCACTCTGAACATCGCATCAGTATCAGGCCAAACGTCAAAAGGGACTAACCGTACTGCAACGCCTTGGGTATTCACCGCTCAGTGGACGGTGCTACAGATCCAGAGCAATGGTACAAACTGGACAACGCTTATCAACGAGGTGCCCGCATAGTGACCGATACCCTGCAAGAGATCGCAGCTACTGTACGCCTGATACATGCCACGATGGAAATACCGATCAGCATCTCCATCCATTTTGATAAAGGGGCGGCGCGTATAGGCATTAACATCGCCTCAGAGCAAAACATTACCCATGAATTCTCCGACCCCGTGGTGTTGCTGGCATGGCTTAAAGCAATATCTCTTGACTCAAATGCGCTACATGAGGGCATTCAGTATAAAAACAAAGAGATGCTAATAAAGCGGCAGGCAGAGGACAAGGCCGCGCTTGAGGCGATAGAGCAGGCAACAGCTACTGATAGTGCTCAAGCTAAAACGTAATGATTGCAACACGACCAATAGCCAGCGCACCAATCACGGCGACACGCTACCTATCTGACGCAGTTATAAGACAGTTACTATCGGGCGACCTGATGATGTATTCGCTGATCAGCGCTGGCCGTAAAGCCTATCCTGTGATCGGATCGGGGCTTTCGGTGATGGCTCTGGTAGACGCAAGAGCATCCACACTGCCCGCCCTAGAAGGCCAACTGGGAGCCATTGATGCTTAATATCTATCTAGGCAATGACACGGTTATTGAGCTATCAAATGTCAAAAACACAACGACTCAGGTCATTGACACTGGCGCGGCGGTTGCTGTCACATTAGAGGATATGCAGGGCGATGATGTGACGGGCCAAACATGGCCGCTTGCCATGCCGCATGTTGCTGCCGGGCTGTATCGAGCCACTATCAGCGCCAGCATAGGCATCGATGCTAACGCGCAATACAAGGCTATCGTAACCGCTACGGGTACAGATAACGAGGTCGGCCTGTGGGAGTACGGTGTAATCGCGCAAACACGCACCGGTGAGTGCTAATGAGCTGCGGCTGTGCAGAGCGCCGGATAGCGATCAAGAAAGAGTGGCAGAAACTGCAGGAGTTGGCCCGTGTCAGATCAGCAAAGATATTCAGCCGAAACTCTGGCGATACTGCAATCAATCAACGAGAACACCAAGGCAGTGACCCAGCTAGCCCAGGCGACCGCGCAACTGATTAGCTACATGGCTGATGAGGATGAGGGAGAGCAACCCGAGCCACTGCAGTATATGGATGGCAGCAGGATCAAGTGAGGCGTTTTGATGAGCACAAGACCCGCATACGCGGGAGGAAGTGGATGCGCATCATAAAAGAGATCGGCGTCAGGGACAGCTACACATGCAGAGCTTGTAATGTAGTCACGACACAAGGAGAGGTGGATCACCTCGTCCCATTGTTCAAGGATGGCAGCAACGATCTAAATAACCTGCAGTGGCTCTGTATTCCCTGTCACTCAACAAAGACGATTAAAGAGACAGGAGGCACGCCAAAGGCAACCATCGGCGTTGATGGCTATCCAGTATCGTAGGGTGGGGGTGAAAACTGGAAGGCGCTCGGTTAATCACCGAACGTATTGAGGGTCTAATTCTTGCGGCTCTGTATTCCCTGTCTCTCAACATGATTGTGGAATACCGTCGGTACTCCACAGGAAAGGAAATATTTGGTTCATGCGGTAGCCTCCCCCACCATCTCGGCGCGGCTGGCGTCAAGCCATTCGTCAATATCGGTTATGCGGTAAAGCACGCGACGACCAGCGCGAACAAAGCAAGGGCCTTTGCGCAATTCGCGCCAGCGAATCATTGTGCGGGGTGAGACATAGAGGCGGGCGGCTGCCACCGAGGTGGGCACTAACGGCGGTTCTATTTGTAGTTTCTGCACTTGATTACTCCTTTTGTCAGGAGCCGTGACTGTACTCATGGATTCTTTATAGCCCGGCCATCGGGCAGGCGGGGGGGGGTAGTGAAAACGTTAAAAGCGGCCCCAACGGAAACCGCGCCCAATCTCAATCTTTTCCGTTTGCATATTGATGTTTGAAAAAAAGGAATGCCGATTATGGCCATCAGAGGAGCAAAACCGAAGGCGGCGGCTCTGCGCGTGGTCGACGGGACTACTAATGTAACCCGCCACGGCCCCGAGTCTGAGCAGCGCGAGAAAGCAGAGAAGTCCCGCGAGTCATTCGGCGGGCTGACTAAGCCGACTAACTTGAGAGGCAGCGCCGCAAAAGCCTGGAAGAAATATATCGAGCCAGCTTCATGGCTGGACGCATCGAGGGAGCCATCTGCAATCAGATTCTGCCAACTATGGGATGAGTCTCAAGCCGCACCGCAGATGTTTACCGCTGCTAAAGATGGACAGATGCGAGCCTACATGAGTGAGCTGGGCTTAACGGATGAGCGCAACAGAGCAGGCCAGAAAGAAGAAGCAAAAGACGAATTCTTTGACTGATCGCGCAACCGCTTACGCCCAGTCAGTTATTGACGGCAAGATCTTAGCGGGGCCGCACGTTCGCAACGCTTGCCGTAGGCACATAGATGATCTGAAGCGCGATGATATTATTTTCAATGTCGCCCTGGCTGATCGCGCCATCCGTTTCTTTGAGACAAAGCTGCGGCTTAGCGAAGGGCAATTTGAGGGCAAGCCCTTTAAGTCGCACCCGGCGCAAGACTTTATTATCGGCTCACTGTTCGGATGGGTGCGCCCTAACGGCTTTCGTCGATTCAGGCGGGCCTACATTGAGCAGGGAAAGGGGAACGGAAAGTCTCCGCTGGCTGGAGGCATTGGGCTTTATGGTCTGATGGCTGATGGCGAGGCGGGCGCAGAGATATACAGCGCCGGCGCCACTAAAGAGCAGGCCGGGATCTTGTTCCGCGATGCTGTAAAGATGGTTGGGCAGTCACCTGATTTAGAAAAACGGTTGAAGCCAAGCGGAGGTCCGGGGCGAGAATACAATCTTGCATACCTGGAGCGCGGCTCATTTTTCCGCCCTGTATCGAGAGAGACGAAAAAAACAGGATCTGGTCCAAGGCCGCATTTTGCTTTAGTCGACGAGCTGCACGAGCATCCAGACGGTGGCATCATCGAGATGCTGGAGCGGGGCTTTAAGTTTCGCCGTCAGCCGCTGCTGCTGATGATTACCAACTCTGGCAGCGACCGTAACTCAGTGTGCTGGAGTGAGCACGAGTGGGCCATCAAGGTTGCCGCCGGTAACGATGAGGCGGTGCTGGATTCCACCTACATCGGCAGAGTGCTGGACGATACAACTTTCAGTTATGTCTGCGCGCTCGATGAGGGTGATGACCCGCTCAACGATCCGAGCTGCTGGCCTAAAGCCAACCCGCTTCTGGGCACGACGATAACGGAGGAATATCTGGCGGGCGTTGTCGCCCAGGCCAAGAACATCATATCAAAGCAAAACGGTATTCTGCGCCTGCACTTTTGCGTATGGACAGACGCTGATGCTGCGTGGATGAGCCGCGAGGTGGTCGAGCCGCTCATGCATGACTTTGACGAGACGCAGCACTTTGGTGCCGACATGTATGTTGGTTTGGATTTATCCCAAAACCGCGACATTACGGCAGCAGCCTTTGTCGTTAAGACGGGTGATCTTGAGGTCAGCGGCGTCGATAAAGATGGCAATATTGTTATCAGTAGCAAGCCAACCTATGACGCGTGGATTGAGGCGTGGACGCCAGGTGACACGCTCATGGCGCGCAAGGATCAAGACAAAATCCCCTATGACTTATGGCGGGATGGGGGCTTTATTCACGCGCCAGACGGCAAGAATATTAGCTACCGGCACGTAGCGCAGACACTAGTTGATTACTCTCGCAACTACAGCATTCAAATGGTCGCCTATGACCGCTATGCGTTCCGTAGATTTGAAGAAGACGCCGCAGAGCTGGGGCTCGATCTTCCGTTTGTTGAGCATCCTCAGGGCGGGACAAAAAAGGGCAAGCCCACCGAGGACATGGCTGAAAATGCGCGCAGGGACGGCACGCACGCTGAAGGGCTTTGGTTCCCTGGCTCGTTGCGCATTTTAGAGGATGCCATGCTTGATGGACGCATCCGTTTTAAGCGCAACCCTGTGTTAATCGGGGCGATGATGTCAGCAGTCACAGAAGAGGACCGCTGGGATAACCGCTGGCTGGCAAAGCAGAAGTCTATCAACAAAATTGACGCTGCAGTTGCAATGGTGATGGCGGTGGGTGCTGCAAGTTCCAGCAGCAACGATGTGGATATAAACGATTTTTTGGCCAGCCCGCTGGTGCTATGAGGCGACCAATAATGACAAGCAACCGATTACAGGTGAACTGATGGGACTATTTTCTGGAGTGCGGCGCATATTCGGCACCGCTGGCGCTCCGCCCGTCGAGAATGGAATCCAGTACGGATCGCCAGCCTATACAGCGTCATCAGCGGCAGAAGTCACGCTCGATAGTGCGATGCAGGTATCTGCGGTGTGGGCCGCTGTGCGGATTTTGTCTGAGACGATCGGGTCTTTGCCGTTTGGCCTTTATGAAATCAAAGACGGAAACAAAGTCGTATCACAGGATGACCTGCAAAAAATATTGACTCAAAATCCTAATCAGTATCAGACGACCGTAGAGTTCTGGGAGTCGATGGCGCTGAATCTTGTGCTCAGCGGCAACGCCTACGCTATAAAACAGAAGACCGAGACAGGAAGAATTATCGGCCTGTTGCCTGTTTCGTCATCGCAAGTGCAGACTGAGCTGCTAACCGATGGGACGCTGATTCACACGTACACCACAGGCGCAAATGTCAAGGTCTACACCAACGCCACGATGTGGCATGTAAAGCTGTTCGGCAATGGACTTGTGGGGATGTCCCCGCTGTCTTACGCCAGAAATAGCATAGGCGTGGCCATCGCCGCCGATAACCGCGTTGGAAAAATCTACAGTAATGGAGCTAAGCCCTCAGGCGTGCTGACGATTGATCGAACACTAAAGCCCGAACAGCGTGAGCAGATCAGAACTGCATTCAGGGAGTTAGAAGAAGGCAATCAAGATCGCCTCTTTGTGCTTGAGGCTGGAATGCAATATCAGCAAGTGAGTATGTCGCCGCAAGACATTGAATTACTGGATAGCCGGCGCTTTCAGATAGAGGATATTGGCCGCTTTTTTGGTGTTCCAAGCATTCTATTAAACCAGACATTTGGCCAGTCCAGTCTGGGCTCAAATGTCTACGAGATCATGGCGGCATTTTACAAGTTGAACCTGCGGCCTTACCTTGAAAAGTTTGAAGCCTCTGTATTGCGTTGGCTGATAGACCCGAAAACAGGCGTGGAATATGTCGCGGAGTTTGATTTCGACGCACTTCTGCGGGCAGACACTTCTACGCGGTTGACTGGCTATGGAGTTGCTATCAACTCAGGGCAGTTAACGCCCAATGAAGCCCGCAAGAATGAAGGTCGACCCGCGCTCGTAGGCGGCGATCAATTACTTATCCAGGGCGCAATGGTGCCCATCCAAATGGCTGGCACAAAGCCAGCGGGAGTGCCTAATGCAACACAAGAGCCTTAATCTATCATGTGCTGATTTTAAGTTTAGCAGTGAAGCTGGTGCGCGTAAGTTCAGCGGCTATGCGTCCGTATTTGGTGGCGTTGATAGTTATGGCGACACAGTGATGCCTGGCGCATACACCAATACTCTTGCGGATCGTGATCGACCGATCCAGATGCGCTGGAATCATTACGGGCCAGTGATTGGAAAATGGACTGAGATCCGCGAGGATGAGAAGGGCTTGTATGTTGAGGGTGAACTAACACCCGGCCATTCTGCCGCTGAAGACGTTTATGCCTCACTAAAGCATGGCTCTGTCACCGGCCTATCTATTGGCTACCGCGTTGTTCAATCCAAAGAAGTGGAAGCCGGGAAGCGTGAGCTGATAGAGATGGAGCTGGTAGAGATTAGCCCTGTTGAGGCCCCCGCTGACAACGCCGCGCATGTCGGCAGCGTGAAAAGCGTTATCGATGAGGCCAAGAGTTTAAAAGATTACGAGAGAATCCTGCGCGATGCTGGATTGTCTCGGGCAGATGCCACCGCACTGGTAAGTGGCATGAAAGCCCTGTTTCTGAGTGAGTCAGAAGCAAAAGACGAAACCGCAGAGATTGCGGGCATCTTCCAGAGCTTTAACCTTAAAACGTAGCAGAAACGCAACTCAATATACCGGCCATTGAGTCGGTTTTTTTATGCCTGAAATATGGCAGGAGAATTATTATGTCCGAAGAAATCAAAGCGGCCCTTGAGGCCGGACTCACTGGGCTGGCTACTCAGCTCAAAACTGCAACCGATGCTTATAATGTCGAGCTGGAAAAGCATGGCAAGGTTGGCACTGAATTGACTGGCAAGATCGATGAATTGTCAGGGCATTACAAAGAACTGCGTGACGAGTTCACCGCCCTTGCGCGGCTCAATACCCCTGCAAGCGGCGCGGGTCCGTCTGAATCCGCCGGTCAGGAGTTCGTCAAGTCTGACGCCTACGCTCTTCTGGCGAAAGGCGAGCGCGAGAAAGTGCGTTTCGAAGTGAAAAACACTGTCGGATCACTGGATAACACTGTTCAGCCCCAGCAGATGCCTGGCATTATCCCCGGCAGTTTTGCTCCGCGCACCGTGCGTCAGCAGATGCCGACCATTCTTGTTGCCAGTAATTCTGTTAACTCGCTGCGTGAAAACGTGTGGACAAATGACGCGGCAGAAGTTGCAGAAAAGGCCGCAAAGCCTGAGTCTGATATCACCTTCTCGCCTTACAACGTCATCATCGAAACCATTGCCCATTGGATTAAGATTTCTAAGCAGTTGATGGACGATGCCCCGGCGGTTGCGTCATACATCGACACGCGACTGCGTGACGGGCTTGCGCAGCGTGTTGAGCGTCAGTTGATTCTCGGCAACGGCACCACTCCGCAGATCTCTGGCTTGACCGATGCGGGCAACTTCACCGCTTTCACTCCTACTTCCGGCGCCAACCTTGTTGAGTCAATCAATAAGGCGAAGTACAACCGCTGGGCAGTCGGTGAGGTGGTGGATACCGTCATTGTTAACCCCGCTGACTGGGCGGCAATTGAGGTACTGCGCGAAGGTGCAGGTAGTGGAATGTACTTGTACGGCGCGCCCGGAACGATGGCCGGCACTTCGCCTTTCGGCGTTGATGTTGTGATGTCACAGTACATGACTGCAGGTTCGTTTGTGATCGGATCTCTGCGTAGCTCGGCGGTGATTTATCAGCGTCAAGGTGCAGTGGTTGAGATGGGTTACGTTGATGACGACTTCACTAAGAACCTGGTGACCATCCGCGCTGAAGAGCGTCTTGGCTTGGGTGTTGAGCGTCCTGTTGGCATCATGTTTGGCGACATCACTGCTGCCTAATCTGGTAGTTAAATAGATAAGCCCGCTGTAACAGGCGGGCTTTTTCTTGAGGTGTCCATGAAAATTCGAGCGAACAAGAATTTATTACACGATGAGCTTGGTTCTATACAGAAGGGCCAGGAACTGAATGTTACCGAGAATCAATTATCTGGCATCAGGCGTTTTGTTGAGGTGCTGTACGAAAAAAAGCCCGAGGCAAAGAAGTTGTCTGTATCGCCAGCGGCCCCAGTCTCACAAAAGAAGACTGCGCGGCGGTTAAAGTCTGGCGCGACCAATCGCAAAATCGACGAGTGATCGTCACAAACACTACGCATGAGTTATGCCCCTGGGCGGATTTCCTTTTTGCGATGGACTCCGCGTGGTGGCGGCTGAACATTGCGGCGGTGCTGCTTACATTTAGAGGCGAGCGCGTGACGCGCCACAGGCGCATCGAGGACGTCAGTTATGTCGAGTTTTCCAAACCCAGGCACTCTGGGGATGGCGCTATCAGGCTCGCAGCACACTACGGGGCCACGAAAATCATATTGATAGGCTATGACTGCCAGCATACAGGCGGCAAAAAACACTGGCACGGCGATCATCCGAGAGGATTAGGCAACGCAAATACCGTGGGGAATTGGGTGCAGCACTATCAACAGCTAGCGGCAGAGATAGCTGGGGTTGAGATTATCAACGCAACACGAGAAACGGCACTACACCAGTGGCCGAAAATGGCACTTGAGGACGCATTGCAATGAGTTTTATACCGCTGTCTGAAGTTAAAGCATTTTTGAAAGTGATACACCATTTTGATGACGCTGAGATACTGGCTCTGCTTAATGGTGCCGAGGATGAGGCACTGCAGTTCATGGGGAGAGCTGCGTTTGCAGAATTCACAACGTCCAGTTTTGAGGGCATCCCGGACAGCGTTAGAACAGCAATCTATCTGCTACTGCAGGCCAGCTATCAAGCTAAACCGGAAGAGATTAGCACTTATCGTCACGCGGCAGAGGTCAAGCTAATGCCCTACCGTATAGGCATGGGGATCTAATGCTTTCGTATCGGCTGCGTCACCGCGTGCAAATACAGTCAGTGACGCGCACACAGGATGCTGTGACAGGCGAAATGGCGACTGCGTGGGCTGATCTAACGATATGCGGCAGTGATGGCGTGCCTGCGGAGGTGTTATTAGGCCCCGGAAAAGAGTTTCCAGGTTCTGGCACCACGCAGGCACAGATTGACGCCCGCATCAATATGCGCTGGTTTCCCGAACTGACGCAGGAGATGCGCATCAAGTGGGATGGCCGCACGTTCAACATTGAGAGCATGGAAACAGATCTCACAGGGCGGCAAGAGTGGCGCTTGAAGTGCAGCTCAGGGGTGAATTATGACTGACGGTATCAAGTTCACACTTGAAGGAGCGCAGGCGCTAAGTATAAAAATGAAAGGCTTATCCAATGATCTGCAATACAAGGGAGGCAGATCCGCACTGAGAAAAGCCGCAAACATCATACGCAATACAGCAATCGAAAATGCAGCGCAAATAGATGATTCCAGCACGGCTGAGGAGATAGGAAAAAACATCGTTGTTCGCTGGTCTACAAAAACATTCAAGCAAACAGGCGATCTAGCATTCCGCATTGGCGTTTTGGGCGGCGCACGACAATCGTCACAGAAATACAAAGACATTGGCGTTTTCTCGGGCAAGGGAAAAGCCAACCCCGGAGGAGACACGTTCTACTGGCGTTTTCTTGAGTTTGGGACTGAAACCGCGCCCGCAAAACCATTCATGCGCAAGGCGCTTTCGAGCAAGGTGCAGGAAGTGCAGAGAGAGTTTATACAGCAATACAGCAAGGCAATTGATCGCTATTTAGCGAAGGCAGCAAAATCAAAATGATGTACCCACCGATATTTGCTGTCTGCTCTTCTAATCCTGGCGTGCAGGCCGCGTTGGGTTCAAGCCCATGCCGTGTGTTTATGTTCGGCCATGCGCCACAGGGGACGACAAAGCCCTATGCCGTCTGGCAATTAATCGGCGGGAGTCCAGAGAACTATCTTGCAACGCGCCCGGATGCCGATAATTGGTCGCTGCAGATAGATGTCTATGCCACTACCGGAGAGCTAGCCCGCAGCGCAGCGCAATCCATACGCGATGCAATAGAGCCGGTTTCCTACGTCATCGGCTGGCGAGGAGAGAGCAGGGATACAGAGACCAAAAATTACCGCGTCTCGTTTGATGTCGACTGGATAACGAACCGCTAACAAGTTTAAACCCCACGAACCCGCCTAGTGCGGGTTTTTTTATGCCCGTAAAAAAAGGAAATCCCCATGAGCGTACTTGCGCAAGGCACACAGATTTACTTCATAGACCCGACTGGCCCGTCAGTAACAGTAATTGAGTGTGCAACCACATTCTCCCCAGGTGGATCTCCCGCTGATCAGATAGAGGACACATGCCTCGAAGATACTGCGCGATCTTATAAGCCCGGACTCAGAACCCCAGGGCAGGCATCAATGGGCATCAATGCCGACCCTGATAATGCTAGTCATTTGCGGTTACACGCGCTATCAGAAACAGATCCAAGTCCGGTTATGCAGTTCGCTGTAGGTTGGTCAGATGGAACTGCGCCACCGACTTTGGATGTTTCCGACGATATTGTGCTGCCTGCTACGCGCACATGGTTTGTGTTCACTGGTTATGTCTCTGACTTTCCTTTTGATTTTGCGCAAAATACTGTCGTAACATCAACAGTGTCAATTCAGCGTTCCGGTGGATCGAGCTGGGTGCCTAAAGCGTGAAGCTAACGCTTGAGTCGCTGAGCGAGATGGGTGCGTTTACGGGCGCTCCTGTTGAGCGTGACATCACTTGGAAGCAGGGCGATGTTGACCTTACTGCTACGGTTTATGTCAGGCGACTGTCCTACAGATCTGTGCGATCTGACATTGATGCGAGCAACTCCAAAGCGGATGTGCTGGCTGCGCGGATTGCGGCCAGTATCTGTGACGAAACCGGCGACCCCGTGTTTACCACTGAAGATATTACCGGCGATGCCGAACCTGATAGAGGGCCGCTTGACGGCAATCTGACAGTGGCACTGCTGAATGTCATCGGTGAGGTCAACGGCATGGGAAAGACAGAGAGCTAACCGATGAGGACGAGCTTTGGCATGAGCTTGTTTTGAATGGAGTGGGGGGTAATACCGTCACTGCGGCGCAGCTCTGTATGCCGTATGTTGAATTCCTTTCGTGGCTTGCCTATCGGCGCAAGCGTGGCAGCTTCAATGTTGGTATGCGTATAGAGGAGTCTTTTGGCTTTTTTTCTGCAATGTACGCCAACAGCAAGACTAAAAACGGCGGGTTTACTCGGTGGGATTTTATGGCCCACGACGAACCGCCTCCAGTTAGCTTGGATCAAGCAAAGGAAGATTGGACCTAAACATGGCAAGTAAATCGCTGGGAACATTAACGCTCGATCTTGTCGCAAAAACAGGCGGGTTCGTGGGCGGGCTTAACAAGTCCGAGCGCGAAATGGAAAAGTGGCGAAAAAATATCAGTGCCAAAGCGAGTAGAGCGGGCAAGGCTATTGGGGTTGGTTTGGCCCTCGGCGCGACCGCTGCTGTTGCTGGGTTGAGCGTGCTAGTTAGATCATCTCTGGAGTCTATCGACGCACAGGCAAAACTTGCACAGCGATTGCGAACTTCATTTGATTCACTTTCAAACCTGGCTCGGGCGGGAGATTTGGCGGGCGTTTCGATGCAGCAGATTGAGGTCGCCAGCCGGTCTCTTGAGGTCAATCTTGGCAAAGCAGCACAGGGTGCAACAGCTCAGGTTGAAGCCCTTGATCGGCTAAAACTAAGCGCGGAGGCAGTATCTAAACTACCGCTTGATGAGCGCATCAAGGCGATCAATACCGCGCTTAAAGAAAACGTGTCTGTTACCGAGCGCGCAGCAGTGGCCGCTGATCTTTTTGGATCTCGCGGCGCTCTGGCCATTCAGATGCTGAACCCGGCCACGATTGAGGAGGCAGCGCGGCAGGTTGCCATTTTTGGTATCAACCTATCGGATATTGATGCGGCAAAAATCGAGCAAGCAAATGATGCAATGAGCACCTTTGGGCTGCTTTCTGAGGGCATTGGTAAGCAGCTTACTGTTGAGCTGGCACCTATCCTGAAAGCTGTTGGGGATGAATTTCTGCGATCTGCTGATGCCGCTGGCGGTCTTGGTACGGTCGTGCAGGATACAACGCGAGATGTTATTCGCTCTATAGGGTTTATCGTAAATGCCGCAGATGGTGTCGGGCGGGCTTTTGAGCTTGCAGCGGATTCCGCGATTGTTGCTATTAGTGCTCTTGCGGCAGGCGCTGCAGAGAATGTAGCAGACCTTCTATCGCTAATCAGTGTTTTGCCGGGGGTGGACTATAGCGAGGCTGAGGCCGATGTCAGGCGCTTTGCTGCTATCCAGAAGGGCGTATTTTCTGAAGCGACAAAGAACATACAGGCAACGCTATTGTCTCCGCTGGCGGGGGATGAACTGGTTGCTTTTTACGATAAAGCACAGGCAGCAGGACAGGCAGCGGCAGAGTCTGCTGTCGCAGCTCGGGCAGAGAGTGGCAAATACAACGAGGCGCTAGAAAGCACTACAAAAGAACTAGAAAAAATCAGCGTTACTGCCAAAAAAATGACGCTATCGAAGGACATACAGGAAACCATAAAGGCACAGGAAGCCTATGCCGCGCTGGTCGCGGAACTGCGCACCGATGAGGAAAAGCTGAACGACACTCTCACCGAGAGGCTGGCTATCCTGCAGGCAGTTGGGCAAGTGAACAGCGAGACAGGCGGGCGGGTTGCTGCATCAGCTTTTGCAGCGGCTCCAGAGTTTGCAGGCTTGGCCCCTGAAATCGGGGGTGCTTTTGGTGAGCTTGGCAAGATCAACGAGGCCGAAAAGGCGCTTGATGATTGGTATTCTACGCAGCTTGATATGCTCGCGGAGTATCGAGCCAGCAAGTCAGAGCTGAGTGCTCAGTGGGATGAACAAGAGGCCGCACTGAATCAGGAGCACCAGGACAGGCTGGCGCAAATAGAGGGTGCGCGTTACCAAGCATCGCTAGTCGCGGCTTCCGATCTTTTCGGTAACCTGGCGGATCTGACCGGGCAGTTTGCTGGTGAACAGTCAGATGCATATAAGATTATGTTTGCTGCGCAGAAGGCCGCAGCGATTGCACAATCAATTATCGCTATACAGGCAGGCATTGCGCAGGCTGCGGCTAATCCGTTTCCGGCCAACCTTGCAGCGATGGCATCAGTGGCCGCTGCTACCGCCTCGATTATTGGCAACATCACATCAACCAGCATTCAGGGCCAAGCGCACGATGGCATGGATTCGATACCTGCTACCGGCACATGGAATTTGCAAAAAGGCGAGCGCGTAACGACTCAGAAAACGTCTGCGAAGCTCGACCGCACACTATCTGACGTGCAGAGCAATATGCGTGAGGGTGGCGGGTCATCGCAAAACATCCGTATCGTAAACTCCTATGACAGCGACGAAATGGTAGGCGGCTACATGGGCAGCAAGGCGGGAGAAAAAGCCATCTTGAACATCATGCGCAAGAATCGGCGCACTATACAAGCGCTGACTGTATGACTGCAGTCGTCTGGCCATTCCCGCCACGCGAGGAGATGATAGAGGAGCTGCAATTCTCCACGGATGTCATGCGGGCAAAAGCGGGGGAGCAGCGTATATCTATGCGCACGTCTCCGCGCCGCACGTTCCAGCTCGCGCACTCATTCACTGACCTTAAATACTCACATGCCCGTTCGCTTATTCGTGATGCGCAGGGTGCTGACGGCTTTCTGGTGCCGGACTGGGGGCAACTTGTAACACTAGGGGCAGTATCTGCAGGCAGTTCTGTGGCGGTTACTGTCGACGTTTCAATAATTCATGCGCCTGTGCTTTTCGGGCATTTTTTGATGCTGCTGTGGGAGTCTCCCAGCAAGTTTGAGATTGTGCTTTTGACGTTTGCGGGCACCAGTCTCGCTGTGGTAGCTGGCAGCTATACTCATGCCAGATTAATGCCGCTGTGGGGCGCAAAAGCTCCTGAATCGTTGAGTAATAACCGTAGTGCGGGGCGGATAAATGACGCCAGCATAGCGATGGAGGTAGATAGTAGCGATGACCTATCAGCAACACCGCCGGGAGCCACTTATCGCAGCCTCGATGTGCTAGATGAGTGCCCTGTAGTTGGGGGCGGGTCTTTTGACGAATCTATCGCGTGGACTGTCAGTGCATTTGGGACGAGCAGCAGCATTGCGCACTACATCCGCAACCGCACTATCCCAGACATGACTTACGCGATGCGCTGGCAATTATTCACCCGCACCGATCAATTTGCGCTTAAGCAGTGGCTACATTATCGACGTGGCAGGCAGAAGGCGTTTTGGATGAGTTCTCGCGGCAAGGATTTAGAGCCATCGGCAACAGCATCAGGAACTACGGTAAAGGTGTTTGCGTTTTTCGGGTTGACGGGACTGGGCCGCAATGATCCGTTTGACATCGAAATCAAGACGGCGACAACCAGCTACTACCGTCTCGTCACATCAATTACAGCCGGTACGCTCACAGACGGCAGAGCCACTATCAACATGACGCTAGGCACAACGCTTGGCGTATCGCTCACCACGGCGCAAATAGAGCGCATCAGCTACCTGCGATGTACCAGGCTCAACAGCGATAGGGTGGAGCTTCTGCACTCTGCGGGGGCGGGCATGTCAGTGCAAGTTCCACTGATTGAGATCCCCACACCGTGAGCTATAACGCGCAAGAGCAAAGCAATCAGGACGGCAGACCAAAATATAGAGTGCTTTTTGCTGTCGGATTAACCGAATATAGCTACTCAAATGATGAAAAAATTGTCGCTGATTCGAGCTATACCTGGACGCCTGCAGCGATAGGATTTAGTGAGTTCAGCCAGACAAACGAGATGGCTAAAGATCCGCTCAGAATTACCTTGCCCCGCGACAATCCTTTCGCGGCGCTATTTCTCGGTGGCGTCCCGGAGCAGGTGGCAAGCGTTACCGTTTTTCGCCTGCATACGAACGATGCTGCAGAAGAATTTAGATTCTACTGGAAAGGCCGAGTTGCTGGCTCATCAAGCGATGCAGAGGCGGTAAAACTGGACTGCGAGAATGTATTTACGTCACTGCGAAGACCCGGCTTGCGCGAGAAATACCAGACAGGTTGCAGGCATGTGCTTTACGGTCGCGGCTGTGGTTTAGATAAAGATGATTTTGCGGTAGCAGCAACCGCCTCAGCGGCTAGCGGTGTTGGCGTCACTGTCAGTTACTCAGACTCAAACGCGACAATCAACTATTTTAGGGGCGGCATGATCAAAACCTCAGACGGTTTTTACCGCGACATAATTGAACACGGCGATACCGCCATTACGTTGTTAAGCTCCTTGCCTTCCTTGATCGCTGCTATTACTGCAAGCGGCCCGCAATCTGTAACGCTCTATCCTGGCTGTGCACACGATTTAGTAACCTGTAAAAACCGATTTAATAACATCGAAAACTACGGCGGATGCCCGTGGATACCTAATAAAAACCCGTTTGGTAACGATGTAACCGGGAGCATTGTCTAATGTGGGTTTTTTTCGCCGCTTTTGTAATTGGCCTTGCAGCCAGCTATGCGTTTGCGCCTAAGCCACAATCACAGCCATCACCAACAATGGACGACATACAGGTGCCCACTGCTGAGGTAGGCAAAGATATCCCCGTACTATTTGGATGCCGTGAGATGCGTGGACCCAATGTGCTGTGGTATGGCGATCTGCGAACGATTCCAATCAAGTCAGAAGGCGGTAAAAAATGATTATTAAAATGCGTGATCTGCGTGCTGCTGGCGTTTGCCCGAAGGCCCGAGAGTGGGCTCATAAAAACGGTTTTGACTGGCGCGACTTTGTGAAAAACGGCATTGACGCAGAAAAATTGATAGCAGTCGGTGATGCGCAGGCGCTGAGAGTGGTTGAGGTGGCGCGTGGGTAAAAAAGTAACGGTAGGCTATAAATACCTTCTGGGGCTGCACCTCGGTCTGTGGAAAGGGCCGATAGATAGCATAAAAAAAATCAGCGTTGATGGCCGCACGGCATGGACAGGCAACAACATCGGCGATGTCCCGATTGAGCTACCCTTTGGCGCGATTGAATTATTTGGCGGTGACGAACGGGAAGGCGGTGTTAGCGGAAAAATTGATATTGATATGGGATTCCCATCTCAAGCCGTAAATGACTACCTAGACGCTCAAATTTCTGGGGATATTCCAGCATATCGGGGAATGACATCTGCAGTTTTTCGTCAGGTTTATACGGGGAACAATCCGTATCTAAAGCCGTGGGCTTTTGTTGGTGAGAGGATACATACGCGGCAAAATGGTATTCCTCAGTGGTACGACGAGAAGGCAGAAATACCGAGTGTTAACTCGTATGCTGACATCGCTCAAGGGGATTACTTTGTAAATTGCCGGACACCTGATTTAGAGTATTACGATAATGTAAATTATAATTTTTTGGGTAATGCCAACAGGGAAAGCGTTAATGCGGCGCTTTTAGGGGCAACGTATGAAAATGTCAATGCTCCCAATCCAATTAGCATAACCGGAGCAAACACTAGTGACCTTTTCGTTGTCAGAAAGACAGTTGTAGCTGAGGATAATGTAGAGGCGCGGGCTTACGTTATGGGGAGTTTTCCCGTTAACCCAGACGTTGGGGTATACCCAGTAGAGGCGGTTACAAACCGTTTCGCAGTCACAACGCCAAACAATGTTAGCAGTCTTTACTGGCCTGATACTTTCACGACAACCCTTGCTGCATACAACTATGCGATTAACCAACCCGATGTATATTTAACAGGACACACCGGGTACAGGCTATGGACTGTTGACACAATTGACGTTGGCGGCGGTTTATCTGGAGGCCGAACGGGTGAGGGCCGATGGGCTATCCACATATATAAAGCAGACATAGAAAGCAGTACTTGCTATACCCCGTTTGACTGCAGCGACATGAACCCAGCGCACATTATACGCGAGTGCTTAACTGATCCCGACTGGGGCATGGGGTACAGTGATTCAGATATTGACGATACAGCATTCCAGTTTGCTGCTGATGCGTTGTGGCTTGAGCTGCTGGGTTTAAGCGTCACATGGTCGCGTGAAGCTCCGCTGATAGATTTCGTCACAGAGATACTGAGGCACATTGATGCCGTTTTGTATGTATCACGGGAAACTGGTAAATTTACTCTCAAGTTAATTCGAGATGATTACTCATTATCCGATCTGATCACGCTGAACGAAACCAATGTAATGGGTGTGATTGATGCTAATCGCCCAGCAGTGGGCGAGCTGGTTGCTAGCGTTACTGTTAATTACTACGACAGAGCAACGGGAGAGCAGGGCAGCGTTACAAAACACAACCAGTCTCTGCATCAAATTCAGCTAGGCGGCGGTAGCGCAACAACGGTTTCCTACCCTGCAGTGACATCCGGCCCGCTGGCGGCGCGATTGTGTATGCGCGATCTAATAAGCCTGTCGACTCCTTTACTGAGTTGCCGCGTTGAAGTTGGGCGTATTGCCGAAAGTCTCAACGTAGGCGATGCGTTTATTCTTGACTGGCCAGATGAGAGTATTAATTCTGTTGTGATGCGGGTGCAGCAGATGACACTCGGTGACAGCGAAAAGCAGACGATTAACATCGAGGCACTAGAAGATGTTTTTTCTTTGCCGACACCGATCGCAGCGGGCGGCAATGGACAGGCAGGGATATGGACAGATCCATCTGCTGCTGAGGTTCTCCCCGCGCTGCCCCGTACTGTGACAGAGGTGCCCTATTACGAGCTGGTGCGAGAGCTGGGCGTGGCGTTTGTTGATGGCGTGCTGGCATCAGATCCTGACGCAGGGTATTTGCTCGCAGCGGGCGGCAGGCAGGGCACCGAAACTAACGCCCAGATCGCAGTCGATGCTGGTGCTGGTTACGCAAACGCCGAAGTGATGGACTTTTGCCCGGTCGCTTCCCCTACGGAAGATGTTTGGTATACAGACACCTCGATATATATTACTAATTTTCGTGATCTCGATTTAGTAGAGCCAGGGAGTATTGCACAGTTTGGGAATGAGTTGCTGCGCGTTGATTCTGTGGGCGAGGATTCTACAGGTTTATTTATTACAGTCGGGCGTGGCGTTTTGGATACTACCCCGGCAAGGCATCAACTTGTTGATGAGGAGTCTATTGTATTTTGGGGGTACGACTTTTCAGGCAGTGCAGTGCAGTACACCGCGAGCGATGATCTGGATGTAGTGATGCGCACATCGCTGGGAGCCAGTGTTTTACCGCTTGCTAGTGCGCCTGTAGATTCTATCGTGATGAATTCAAGACTCGTGCGCCCATACCCTCCCGGCGATTTTCGCGTTGACGCTATTCGCTATTCCGAGATAGCTGCTATTGAGTGGGACGGTGCTAATTTAGTCACATGGAAGCATCGAGACAGGCTGGCGCAAACTGATGATTTTCTTTACGACTACACAGCAACGGACATAGGCCCAGAAGCAGGCACCGAATATTTAGTGCGATGCGATGCTATTCTGATTAATGAATCAGTGATTGCGGATTTTATTGAAGTCAACGTGGGCAGCGCAACTACCTACACTTTTGGCAGCAGTAATGCGGCTGCACCGTTAAATACCGCCTTTGTTAGAATAAAAATATTTGCTTTGCGTGATGCATACGAATCTTGGCAGGCCGCAACGATAACTATCCCCGTACCCCCAGTATCAAGTGAGGAAGATCTCGTGCTAATACAGACTATTACAAATGCAGTGGCTGGAGAGTTTGATTTCGATACCATCCCCAGCGGTTACAGCAGAATAATTATTAAAGGGCGCTTGAGGTCATCCGCTGCGAATACCAGTGACGCCATTTTCCTGTTTTTCAACGGGGACACAACTGTAGCCAACTATCAAAGGCAGCTGTCTGCAGCTGTAAATGGCGCTGCAACGGTAACGGAGGCCGCAAATTCTACCATTGGAGCTTCTACTGGCGCGACATCTCCAGCGGGCTCATACGCAACGGTTAGCATTGTAATCGAAGGGTACGACAGTGCCGTCTATGTAAAAACAGCACTTGGCAACTCGGAATCATTCTATGAGGTTGGGCAACAGTGGGTTGGGCAAAGCGGTGTAGCAAACCCCTCAATGACGGCGGCAATTACTCGCCTAAGATTCCGCACAGACAACCATCCCACCGACGGTCTGCTGGGGACGCTGCGCCTGTACGGTGAGAGTTAATGATCCTACACGGCAGGCAGGCGGTTGACGCTGTAGAGAAACAGTTAGGGCGCTTACTCAACGACATAGAGCATCGTGTTGTTATGGTCGAGGGATGCAGCACAAAAGAGTATTTTTGCTCGGCGGGCGTGCTGACTAATGGCGTAGGGCAGACGGGGGTATGGCTGAATAAGACGTTCCCGCAAGCCCTAGAGTACCATATTCAGCGGGTGCGCAATCGGCTTCCGGCGTATGACAGCTATCCCGAATATCTTAAGCGCGAGCTGGTGCAGTCGGAGTACCGGGGCGACTTGGGACTATCCCCCAAAGCCATGAGATTAGTTCGCGGCGGCATGTACGATCAAGCGGCTATTGAGTTCCTCGACCACAAAGAGTACCGAGAGACTGAATCCGAAGGGATACGAAAGCGCATTGAAGCCGTATCTCACGCGCTCAACCTGTACCACTGCGAGTTACACTGATATGAACTGGAAAGACGTAGGCGGATGGCTGAAGGAGAACGCAGGCTCTGGCACTGCACTTGTTGGCTCGCTACTGACAGGCAACGTGCCGGGCGCTGTTGCTGCGGGCGTTGCGCTTGTGTCCAGTGCAACGGGCAGCACTAATCCTAATGATGCACTGGCGGCGCTACAGGGCGATCCTACGACAATGATACGGCTGAAAGAGCTGGCGATTCAGGATGAAGCCAGTATTCGGGCGCATCTTGAAACAATGACGCGCATGGAGCTTGAAGATCAGCAGGCTTCGCACGCGACAACACAGGCCACTATCCAGAGCGGCGACAACGCAGAGGATAAGTTTGTGCGCCGCACGCGCCCTGGGCAGAGCTGGCTGAGTTTGGCCGCAGCAATCGCCTACGTTTTTGCTCTGCCAGACCCGTCGATTGAAATCCTCGCCGCGCTGCTGGCGCTGCCGCTTGCGTATGCTGGCCTCAGGCAGATTGGCAAAGGCTTTGATTCTGTTGGGCGAACAATCGTGGGCAAGATAAAATGAAATACTTCGTTGCACTCGCTGCTCTTTAGTTATCCGCGATATTGCGGTTTGAATTTGTCGGTAAAGTGGCAAGGTCAGGGCCGACCGGGAGAATCCCAATCCGCATAACCCCTTCCTCGCCATAAATCACTCATAAATCACCCCCTCAATCCTGCACACTAATAGGATTGTATAAAATGGCCTGTAAGCGACCCTGCACTATCTGCAACTGTGCGCGGCTCATATCGACAAAACACCCGCATCGGCCGTTTGTACGCATTCCTCGACCGTTATCATTGACTATGCACGAGCCGTTAGAGCAGCCCGTAAAGCCGTGAAAAAGAGTCTCTCTCAAGTTTTTTCTTTGCTCCAGCTCCTCGATGCTATTCTTAAAAATCCACGAGCGCATTTGTTTCCACAGGTGATCTGGTTTGCTTGTCTCGCCAAATCCATCGTCATTCATCAGCATTATCTCTAGCACAACCGCCTCGCGTATGAGCCGATTTCCTGGCATCGCGTCTAGCGCCGAAAGCATGTCGCGCAGAAACAACTGCCCCCTTTTGCCCCTGATAGACGAGGACAAGGGGCCACGCCAGCGAATCAGCGCCCAAGAATCGCAGTCGTCTGAATATCCCGCTCTGCTCATAAATTACTCTCCTGCTCTATGTCGGGACCAAACGTATCACTCATAACCCACTCTCCAGCGCTGTTTTTAGCCTCGCCTGAACCATAAATAGATTTGCCACCAAGTATGCCTGAGAATGAGACCTCGCCAGACTCGTTAATAGCAAAAGAGAATACGTCTTGGGGCGAATTACTCCACTCCAGTTCTATGTACCCGTCCTCCGTGTATTCTGCGCTGTATTCCCAAAGGCTGGCACTCCCCGCCTCAAGCTCCTCGATGCGCTCTGCCGCTTCGATCATCAGGGCCGTGTCGCTGCCCCAGGCAATGCGCTCGCCAAGGGAAATGCTATCCGCTTTCGATTTCAGTCGGTCTTTTAGGTCACTCATAAATCACTCTCCTGCCTAGTTTGCTATCTCGACGACACAGATGTCGTCGACATCATTCTGTATTCCCAGTAATAGGGTGGTGAGGCCGCTGCGATCATCCGCACAAATGGCACTTGATTGTCACGCAGAAGCCTCGCCATAAATCGTGCCAAAGAATGTCGGTGTTTGTGTCGGTGAGCTGTCGATACATGGGCAATCAGACACCGACAGACGCTGTAAGCTGCTGATAAATAACGACACAGATCGACAGGGGACACTAAGCCACGGGTTCGAGTTATGCGACCCATCAACATGGACCGGCGTCATAACGGTTGGCCCGCGCTCTGCAGTGCCGTCGTAGTAGTAGCCACAACTTGTGGTGGTCGTTTAGGTCGCATAGTTTATTTTTCATGCAGCAGTCTTCCCAGGCTTTTCGGCAGTAACCGCTTCCCTGATTTTTTCAGATGCCTCACACGCATCAGCAACCCACTCCGGAGGCTCTCGCTTGCTATCTCGAAGGGTCTCAAGCATCCATCGTTCGGTGCTGGTCCACTTGTCATCTTTGAGTAAGTTGATGACCTTTTTCAAAACGCGAAAGCACAGCGCGTCATAGCAGCCATTGCTGATATCCATGCCCAGCCTTTCCTGCCAATAATCCCGCTGCCAGGCAGCTGGCAACACGCGATTTATGTAATATCTTTCTGGTAGGTGCGGCATCGATGCGTGCGACCAGATCAGGTCACCAGAGATAAAGAGGTATTCGCCACTGCAGTCCAGGTTTCCACTGCAGTCCAGGTTGCCACGGCAGTCCAGGTTGCCACGGCAGTCCAGGTTGCCACGGCAGTCCAGGTTGCCACTGCAGTACAGGCTGCCACGGCAGTCCAGGTAGCCACGGCAGTACAGGTTGCCACGGCAGTCCAGGTTGCCACTGCAGTCCAGGTTTCCACTGCAGTTCAGGTAGCCACGGCAGTCCAGGTAGCCACGGCAGTCCAGGTTGCCACGGCAGTCCAGGTTGCCACTGCAGTACAGGCTGCCACGGCAGTCCAGGTAGCCACGGCAGTCCAGGTAGCCACTGCAGTACAGGTTGCCACTACAGTACAGGTAGCCACCGCAGTACAGGTAGCCTCCAACGACAATGCCTGCGATTTCTTTGCCAGCGGAGTAAGGCACGTCGCATTGGATGCGCAAGTCACCTTCAATTCGAATGACGCCGTCTTTGCTGCGAAGCGCCAGAAGTTCGTCTGTGGTTTTAACAATCTTTTCCATTTTATGACCCTTGGGTTTCGGTGATCGATAGGTCGGGCAGATCGAATGCGTCGATCCGCATGCCATGTTTGAATTCAAACAAACCAATCCCGTACCAGCGATACCATGCGCGCTCTACGCTCGATATGCTGTACCCCGTTGCTCGCGCTACAATCCCAGCATAGGGCTTACGCTGTACAATAAGGGCATCACAGCGGCGCTTACGCTCGGCATCGCGCAGAGCCGAATAGGTGGTTCCCTCATTCCGCAGCATTCGGCACATATCATTTTGCCGCATAGATAGAGCCTCCGCCGTTGCTGCCAGCGTTGCGTTTTCAAGCGGCACGGCGCTCAGGTAGTGCTGTATCGTTTCTGTTGTTTTCATCAGTATTTAATCCAAAAAGCGGGGACTTTGTTTTCTGCAATTGCAATAACAACGGCCTTAGCCTGGGACTCACTTATCTTTGCGTGCTCTATTAAGGCAGCCATTGCCGCACGATTTATTTTTACTTTGTGCGCCCGGTTAGCCATGCGCTTTTCAGTTTCTGCGTGCTCTGCTGCCTCCTTATCCCGCTGCGCCTTTTCTGCTGCTTCGGTGGCAGCGACTTTGGCCCGTTCGGTGGCTTCTTCTGCTATCTTTTCTTCGCGCTCAGTGCGTGCTTTTTCTCCAGCCGCCACGCGCTCGGCCTCGGCATCAATAGCTGCTTTTTCTTGCGCCTGCAATCCAAGCAGCATCGGCTCTAAAAGTTGCAGCGACCTGTCTTTATTGAGTGCTGCCAGCGCCTCAAACTCTCCATAACTATCGTCGATTATGCGCGACTTAATCGCCGTGATCCTGTCCTGCACAACGCTAGACGTTGGCGCTATTTGGAATTCAGCGAGATCACGAAACTCTGACGCTCTACGCAATAAATCATCTTGCACCGCTTTTAGCGCCGCTTCGTGATCTGAGATTTGCGACTTGATGCCATCTTGGAGGGTCAGTAGCTGATCTTTGATTCGCTTGCGCTCACCGTCTAGCAGATCAACTCTCTCTTTCAGCGGCGCTTTAATATCTTTGTGAGCGCCGTCCAGCTTGGCGATTACCTTTCCGATGGCGAGCTTATCAGATCGCGCCTGCTTGTCCTGCTCTGGCACAGTGAGATCATAAATAATTCCTTCGTAACGATCTTTGTACTCGGACAGATTTTTTTCAAACTCCCGAAATTCAACTATTTCAGTGCTTGTGATTGCTGGTAATAATTCCGCTGCGTTTGTCATGCTGATTTCCTTTTTGTCATTAATGTTTTCATCGTGTTTTCCAGCGCCACCAGCTCGCTATTAAATAGCGTTATTGCGTCTGCCATTTGTTCAATGTCCTTTTCGTTGCGCGGTACGCGGCAGATAAAGAGCTGGAGCCCTTCCGGTAGCCGGTCATCAAAGCTAATAAAATCGTTCCAGTCGCGCCCCGTACACCACATTTGATGCTGCTGTTGCCAGTAGTATTTAGGGTCAGCCTTGCCTGATTGCAAAGTGGCAATATGCGTGGCGCTGTTGGGGCACTTAACTTCACCGACACCATTGCCGAAAACGAGACAGTCAGGGCTTGTTCCAGTGTAATCAAGTTGCGGGTGAACAATGAAACCAACGTCCTGCACCAGTAATCCCGTTTCGATCTCATAAGCAGATTTCGCAAGCGGCTCCAGGTCTATTCCGCGCTGCATAATCGCGTTAGTGTATGTTTCTTCCCGCTGACCTGTAAGCCGCTCACAGAGCAACTGCGCCATGTAGTTTTTACGCGATGCACTAGGCTCATTGCCTCGGCCCTTCGCCATCACATCGCTTACGCGGCTGCTAGTGATCTTGCCAATTCGAGCAGAAAACCAATCTTCTGAACCTTGCAAATTATTCACTGGTTTTTGCCTCCTTAAAAAACTGGGCTTTTTTCACATCCTTAACGGCGGTCAATTCTTCTCGCGCGCTAGGCGGTAGGCTGTGGTACAACATTTTAAAAGTCGCGGCTAACTCGTCAATGTTCGCCGCGTTTTTTAATTGCTCTAGCTCCTTGCTGATGTCCAGTTCTGCCGTTCGGCTTTCGTCGTTCTCGCCTGTTTCCAGGCTGAACGTTTTCAGAATGGCGTATTTCACAGCGTAAGACATAGCCTTGCCGGGCGCTTTGTCGCCGTTGTCGTTAGCGTGAGCATTGACAGTGGTAGTGCAGCTATCGTCAGGCTTATCTATATTGACAAAGTGGACAGCATAATCGCCTGCGTAAAGGTGCATTTTAATGTCATTCTTTAGGTCTCTGGCCTGCAACAGCTCGCTGCGTAACTGCTCAACACGCACAACAATACCTGCCTTGACCATTTCTTTGCGAAGCACAGCTATAACCATATCGTGACTTACGGCTTTGTAGGTGCCGCCAGCACCGGCTGATACGCTTGCATCCTTTTGGACGTACTCAACCACTTTCATTACTGCATTGATGCGCTGGTAGATATTCATGTCATTCATGTTCGATTCCTCGCGATAGACCAGACAGCGACAAAAAGAAAAGCCCAAAGCACTGAGGCTGGCCAAAACCATACTGGCGCTGTTATTAGCCACCAAGACGAACTAATAACGCCGGTTAATTTCAGCGCGGCGAGCACCAAAAATAAGACCAGCAAAAAAAGCACCGTTATTGTCGCCTGAAAATTTGTCACTTATGCCCCCTCTGCGCTGCGCGCTGTGCTATTTCTTCCTGCTGTATTTCTTTGGCGAGGTCGTGCAGATGATCCCCACGCAGTTCCTCGCGCTCAATTCTGGCCCGTACTACCTCGGCCTGATTTGCCAAATGAGCGTCAACCAAATGCGCTTTATCTGATTCGCTCAGATAAGGAAGTATCTGAAGATCACGATGCTCAACAGATTCCAGCCATGCAAAAATTCCTCCGTATTCGCCAACTTCAAAATGCACAGTAAGCTCAAGTTCGGTTTTCATAATGGCTTCTCCATTCCGTCAAGCGCCGACTGGAAAAGGTCGCGGAAATCCGTTATTTGCTCGTTAAGGGGATACGTTGAATAGCCGGTGAGTTCAAAAACTGCCTGATCCTTATAGTTCATGTAAAATGTCACTATTTCGTTCGCTTTGTCGTGTTCAAGCCGTATAGTTGTTTCGTTTACAACGTAGTTGGTCAGCTCGTTAATCATCTTCAAACCCCCAGCGCATTCAGCGCAAATAGAAACCAGACCAGCGCAAGAGTTGATACTCCCAGCGCCCTGATCGTCCATATTGCCAGAGCCTCGGCCCTCGACTTTGTGACGTTAGTTGCTCTGCGCTCAGTTATCCTGGCGCAGTATTCTCGGTGCATTATCAGTAGGTCATCCATCGAAGTGCTCCTCAGAATATGCTATTGCCGCGTGGACGATGTGCCAGCCTATCGACTCAACTATAAAATCTCTCTCCCGAGATGTTTCTGCTAAAGGGTATCGGTCAAGATACCGTTTTATCCAATTCGCTGCGTAGCTCGGCAGGCATACATCAGCGCAGTCGGAATTCCAGTCAGATGCACTGGCGTAAAAAGCCAGCATCGCAACCATCGGGTCAACCAATGTATAATCTGCGTCTGTGATGCACATATCATCAATAGCTATGCTGTCAGATCGCTCCCGTGCCATGTCTGTTTGAGTTTCAATGTCCATTGTGTTGCTCCCGTTGATTGAGTTTTAAATATAGTCTTGTCAAAACCATTGCGCAAGCAAATTTGTAAATTAAATTAGACAAACAACCTTTTGATAGTTACTATGTGTATAAATAAATCAGGTAGGTGATGGGCATGAAAGAAGTAACAACGCTATTTTCTTTACAGCTAACCACGTCCGAGCAGAAAGCGTTTGCACGACAAGCGCGGATTGCCGGAACATCTAAAGCCGGTATGCTGCGTATTTGGCTTGCTAGAGCTGAAGCTGAACGCAAGCTGAGGGCCGCAAAATGACACAGAAGCAGCGCATTTTAAAATACCTACAAGGTGGCGGCGAGCTTACGCGGTTAGATAGCTGGGACAAGCTGGGCGTGATTGAGACACCGGCACGAATTTCAGAGCTGAGGCAGGACGGGCATTTAATTCGGACAGCCCGGCGGCGAGTCACTAACCGCTATTCCGAGCAGGTATCTATTGCTGTGTGGTCATTATGATAGGCACAAAAAAGGCCACCGAAGTGGCCGATCTGGTTGATTACGAAAATCTAGGAAGAAAAGAGGAAGTAGAGATCGTACTATTTGAAGTGGAGATTGGCCGCGATGAAGAATAAAAAAGTAATCGGTAGACTGGTGTTTATAAATGACCGTGGTTTACAGATTGGTCTGGCAAAAATCGACTGTCCATACTGCGGAAACGTCCATACGCACGGCGCAGGTAACGGCCATAGAGTGGCTCATTGTCTGCAAAAAAGTGAAGAAAACACAGGTTATTTTATTGAGATGGAGAACACTGATGGCGCATGATAATGGGATTAGTATGACACGCCAGCATCACTGGGATAGTTGCTTAATTCAGGCCTGGAGGGATGACGCCAACTATGCGCAGTTGTTTCGGTATTTCTTGCGAAAAATAGAAGAGCAGGTAGATGTCCCGCTAGAGGATGCTGGCGATTACCTAGTAGCGATTGGCGTAACTGAGCGATGGAGAACGCAGTCAGCGGGGATGCACATTTACTACAAAATGTCTGTAAGAGGAAATATCGCAAACCGATGTCCTGCACTATCAGCTTGTTTGATGAACCACGACCAGGCAGGAAACACTGATTCTGACGTTTTTCGCGCCATGCCTAGTTTCAAATGGCGGTCTTTTAGCAGTCTAATCCGAGATAAAGCCCGTTCCCGGCTAGAAGATAGAAAATCTATACGCTCTATTCCAAATAATATGTACGTTCACCGATCAATCCGAGAGCGCGATAAAAGGTCTTCGTGGAACACAACTAAATGATTATAGCAGATACAAAAAAGGCCACCGAAGTGGCCTATTCTGCGAGGGGAATAAACCCTCTTACCACCATGTTGCGGGGAGCAGGGGAAGGTGGTAGTCTAAACGTGCAAAGTCAGACAGGGCTAGTATACATAAAATCAACACTATGCAACACCCTCTCTACATCGCTCCGAAACTTACAGTGGTTACTATGGAATTGAATCACGACGACCTTCCGTCTGTCGCAAACGCACAGCTACCTGCGAGCTATGAGAATGCAAAAACGGCTTTAGCCAATTGCAGCAGCATGGACGAGTGCAAAGACTGGGCAGATAAATCAAAGGCCCTTGCGAGCTATGCCCGTCAGTCTCAAGATGAGTCTTTACGCAAGGTGGCAGCGCGAATACGAAAAGATGGGTGATGGCTGTTATGCCGATGCCGCTGAAATACGGATGTACAGGAATAGTCGCCAGCAGACGGCATGAAGTAAGCCAGTCGCGCCTGGAGAAATTGAGCAGTGCTCGCTGCCGCGCAAGATAGAGAGTAGACCATCCGACCTTTGAGGGGCGGGATAAACAGCGTTAAGGTGACCAATAGCAGGGTCAGGTGTTACGAGCCTGAAGTAAATCGTTGCTGATTACAGGGTGGGCTAGACTAAGTTAGTGTTTTTTAAGGGGTCACCAATAGCCCCTCATTAGACAGACTGTGTTAAAAATAAGTCAACACGGAACACCATAGAGCATTAACACAATAAGGGGAGCAGTATGATTACTTATCAGGAATTAATAGCAAAAAAGGCGTATTTGCACATAGAAGCAGGTTTTGATGTTGAGGCTTCAGATATTCCGTGGCAATTGCGCGACTTCCAGAGGGACACTGTAGCGTGGGCTTGCCGTAGAGGTAGGGCTGCTATTTTTGCGGGCACCGGGCTGGGAAAGACTTTGATGCAGCTTGCGTGGGCGCACCTTGTGATGGAGCGAACTGATAAACCTGTATTGGTAGTTGCCCCGCTATGCGTGGCGCAGCAAACAATCCGCGAGGGCCAGAAGTTCGGAATAGAGGCGGAATACATACGGGAGCCTAAGTTTTGCAATTCGCGCATACACGTTATCAACTACGAGATGCTAAAACACTTCAATCCTGATAATTACGCGGGGATTGTTCTCGACGAGTCTAGTATATTAAAAGGCATGGACGGCAAGATGCGCCGGTATATTACGGATTTTGCCAGCACCATACCGTACAGATTATCATGCACAGCAACTCCATCACCAAACGACTTTATGGAACTCGGCACTCAATCCGAGTTTCTCGGAATAATGACCCAAGTTGAGATGCTAGCGATGTTTTTCATTCACGATGGATCAGATACCAGCAAGTGGCGTCTAAAAGGTCACGGTAGAGCAAAATTCTGGCAATGGCTGGCCACATGGTCTGTGGTTATCCGTAATCCTGGTGACTTGGGATATTCGAGCGAAGGCTATGATTTGCCGGAACTGATCTACCACAATCACGTTGTTGAGACTGGCGAAAACGATGGGCTTTTCGTGAAAATAGCTCAGGGACTTCAAGACAGAAATACTGCAAGGCGCGAGTCGGTGGACTTGCGTGTTGAGAAAGCGGCAGAGATTGCTAATAGCATAGACGGGGCGTGCATCGTATGGTGCCATCTTAATGACGAAAGCCAGAAACTTGAGACGCAGATAGTTGATGGGGTGCAGATATTTGGTGCGATGAAGCCAGAAATAAAAGAAGGTCTTATTACTTGTTTTACGGTGGGCGAAATATTGAAGCTGATTACTAAGCCCAAAATTGCGGGGTTTGGCCTAAACTGGCAGCATTGCAACCACATGATATTTGTCGGGCTTTCGGATTCGTGGGAGTCATTCTATCAGGCTGTCAGGAGGTGCTGGAGATTCGGTCAGGATAAGCCCGTACACGTCCACATTGTCACCGCTGATACGGAGGGTGCCGTGCTGGAAAATATCAGGCGTAAGCAGCAGCTAAACGATGAGATGTCAAAAGAGATGGCCGCAGTTATGCGCGATCTGACGGTGGCTGAAATCAAGGGCGCAACGACAGAGAAAACAGACTACATCCCATGCGAAGAAATGGCGAAACCATCATGGGCATGAGTCGAGAGGAATATCTAACAAGAGCGCGTGAGTTTGCAGCCAGAGGAGTTCAGATTGCGCATTCAAAACTTAATAGCGAGAAGGTCTTGTGGATTCGGAAAAACAGTGACGGTTTATCGGCAAAAAAGCAGGCCGCTTTATTGGGCGTTCATTACAGAACGATTGAGAAAGTTAGGCACTTTGAAACATGGATACACATAGGGGAAAAATCATGAATGTTATCAATCAAGATATTACGGATAAATACGCAATTTATAACGCAGACACGGTTGAGGTTGCTCAGTCACTAGATAGTGATAGCGTAGGTTTCAGCGTTTTTTCTCCGCCGTTTGCAAGTCTGTACACTTACTCAAATAGCGACAGGGATATGGGCAACGTCGGAAGCTATGATGAGTTCTGGCAGCAATACCAATACCTTATTGCCGAGCAGTTCCGAGTGATGAAGCCTGGGCGCAACGTGTCAATCCATTGCATGAACCTGCCGTCATCGAAAACCAAGGACGGGTTTATCGGCGTTAAGGACTTCCGAGGCGACATTATCCGAGAGTATCAGTCGGCAGGGTTTATCTACCATTCGGAAGTCTGTATTTGGAAGGATCCTGTAGTTGCTATGCAACGCACTAAAGCACTGGGACTGCTGCACAAGACTATTAAAAAGGATTCAGCCATGTCCAGAATGGGGATACCCGACTACATAGTCACGATGAGAAAGCCCGGTGAAAATATCAATCCGATTGCTGGCGAGTTTGAATACTACGTTGGCGATAACCCGCCATCATCATTTGAGCAATTCGAGCGCAACGATGGGCGGTTGTATTTTACGCCATCGACTTACGGCACCAGCATTGATGTTTGGCAACAATACGCTTCGCCAATTTGGAGCGACATTAACCAGACCGACACCCTGAATTTCAGGGAAGGTAGGGAAAGCGATGATGAGCGCCATATTTGCCCGCTTCAGCTAGACGTGATTGAGCGTTGCATTCAGCTGTGGAGCAATCCAGGGGATGTGGTATGGACTCCTTTTATGGGTATCGGATCGGAGGTCTATATGGCGATTAAACTTGGCAGAAAGGCGATAGGCGTAGAGCTTAAAACTAGCTACTATCAACTGGCCCAGCGGAATATTGAGCAAGCAGCAAAAACTCAATATGAAATGTTCGCAGCATGAGTAGTTTACGATTGGCTGTACCTGAATTAATCGGAATTAACCAAGAATATCTTGATGAATGGATAGCGTACCGGAATGAAGACCTTAAAAAGCCGATGACTCCTCGGGCAATTAAAATGCTGACAAAAAAACTGATACAGTGGAGCGAGCAGGAACAGGAGCGGTTAATCTGTCACGCCATAGAAATGAACTGGATGGGTATATACTACGTTGAGCCGCCAAAGTCAGCCAGCACTCGGCAGACTAGCATTCGGGACGATTTAACAGACACGTCATGG